>OBXV01000508.1_pt1 | contig 18236 bp, 17 predicted proteins | sample 1495451 | NCBI WGS metagenome assembly OBXV01 (sample SAMEA2580178, study PRJEB22360) | human gut metagenome | biome: human gut; feature: human-associated habitat; material: faeces | place: Denmark | collected 2008/2010
AGTTCCTTTGCAGGCTGAATACAGACCGCCATCATCAGATTCGCGTGCAGCTGTCCCACATGGGCTGCCCCATCGCAGGCGATACCAAGTATAACCCAAATGTGCATAAGGACGAAGGCTGGCAGAACATCTGCCTGTGCGCCTACCGGCTGGAATTCTTACATCCCAAAACACATAAAAACATGACGTTTCATTTGTTAGGCTAGATACTTTTTCGGTCGCCGCAAATCAAACAGGGCATGCATTCTTTATGCATACCCTGTCCATCTTAATATTTCTTATTCTTCCTCTTCATTCAACGCTTCTTCGTATCTCTCAAGAATAATACTCTGTATACGCTCTCTGGTCACTGAATTAATTGGATGCGCAATGTCTCGATATTCCCCGTCTAATGCTTTTTTACTCGGCATAGCAATAAAGAGTCCTTGATGTCATGTACTACGAATTCCTCATCCATAGTAATTGATACTACCGCCTTTAACTTTCCCTCTTTTGCCACTTTACGCACGCGTACATCCGTGATTTGCATTTTCCTCTAGCCCCTTTCTTTACAAGCCGCTGCACTATAGTGCATACCTCTCGTTCTTTTCCACAACTACTTTCACACCATTTTCCCCAACATGACGTGTATTGGCTCTAATCGTGTCACGACTTTCTACAATACAATTCTCGATGTATGTATTGTCCCCGAGATAGACGTCGTTCAGAATGATTGAATTCTTAATAACACAGTTATTACCGACAAACGTCTTCTTAAAGAGGATAGAATTCTCTACCGTACCATTGATAATGCTTCCACTCGCTACCAGGCTGTTCTTAACCACTGCGCCGGGATTGTATTTTGCCGGCGGCAGGTCACTTACCTTAGAGTAGACATCCGGATGCTGCTTGAAGAAGTAATTTCTTACTTCCGGCTTCAAGAAATCCATGTTGGTCCGATAATAAGCGTCCACCGTTGATATGTTGCTCCAGTAATCTTTTATCTTATAACCATATATCTTTTTCAGATTCTTATATCTGATCAGGATATCGGTTACAAAATCGTGCCTGTCTTCCTCTGCGCAGGATTCAATCAGATCAATCAGCTGTCTTCTTCTGATTACATAGATTCCCGTAGAAATCGTGTTTGAATTGGCAACCATCGGCTTTTCTTCAAACTCTTCAACACGCATAGATTCGTTCATCTTAAGCGTTCCGAAGCGGCTGGCATCCCCGCCAGGCTCCAGTTCCTTGCAAACCACCGTAATATCGGCCTTCTTGGCAATATGGTACTCAAGCACCTTATTATAATCCATCTTATATACCGCATCGCCGGATGTAATGATCACATATGGCTCATGGCATCTCTTAAGGAATTCCAGATTCTGGTAGATCGCATCTGCCGTTCCTCTGTACCAGTATCCGTTATCTGCCGTGATCGTAGGAGTGAACACATACAAGCCGCCTTGCTTTCTTCCAAAATCCCACCATTTGGAGGAATTCAGATGTTCATTCAATGAACGGGCATTGTATTGGGTCAGCACTGCCACCTTCTGTATATGTGAATTAGACATGTTGCTGAGCGCAAAATCAATCGCCCTGTAACTTCCGGCTATCGGCATTGCCGCCACTGCTCTCTTATGTGTCAATTCACGCATCTTATTACTGTTTCCACCTGCTAAAATAATACCTACTGCTCTCATGCTCGCTCACCTGCCTTTATCAATGTCTCTCCGCTTTCCAGTACTCCATTCGGATAGTCTTCTTTGGATGTAACGCCACTGATGGCAGTGTTCTTGCCAATCTGCACCTGGCCCGGTATGACGGAGTTCTCGCCGACCGTTACAAGGCCGAAGGAATAGACTGCCGGCTTAAGCTTGTTCGGCACATCGCTGCCAATTCCAAATGTTACATTGTCCCCAATCTCGCAGTTTTCCGCAATTATCGACTTGTCGATTACGCAGCCCTTGCCAATGCTTACGTCTTTCATAATAATAGAGTCCCTGACTACCGTGCCTTCCCCAATTGTCACACCGGAACCAATTACGCAGTTATGTACTTCCCCATACACTTCCGATCCGTCGCCGATAATGCTTCTTTCAATCACAGATTGTCCTGAAATATACTGCGGAGGGATAATATCGCTGTTGGTATATATCTTCCAGAACTCTTCATACAGGTTGAACTCCGGAATAATATCAATCAGTTCCATATTGGCTTCCCAATAAGAGCCAAGCGTCCCTACATCTTTCCAATATCCATTATACTCATAAGCAAATAATCTCTCATTCTTCTCATGGCAATATGGAATGATATGCTTTCCAAAGTCGCACCCCGGCTCGTCCTTCAATGCCACAAGCGCTTCCTTCAGTGCCGGCCAGCTGAAAATATAGATGCCCATAGAAGCCAGATTGCTCTTTGGCTGCGGAGGCTTCTCCTGGAATTCGGTAATCCGTCCGTCTTCATCTGTAATTACGATGCCGAATCTGCCGGCTTCTTCGATCGGCACCGGCATTGCTGCAATTGTTACATCTGCATTGTTCTCTTTATGATAGTCGAGCATGACTTCATAATCCATCTTATAGATATGGTCTCCGGAAAGAATTAATACATAATCCGGATTAAATGTCTCCATATAATCCAAGTTCTGGTATATGGCATTGGCAGTACCAGTATACCATTCGCTGCTGTTACTCTTCTCATAAGGCGGCAGAATTGTTACGCCTCCGATATTACGATCCAGATCCCATGGAATGCCAATTCCTATATGCGTATTTAATCGTAATGGCTGATATTGCGTTAGCACTCCCACAGTATCAATTCCTGAGTTAATGCAGTTGCTGAGTGGGAAGTCAATAATTCTATATTTACCTCCAAAAGCAACGGCTGGCTTAGCTACCTTGGCTGTTAGGACTCCCAATCTGCTTCCCTGGCCTCCTGCCAGCAACATTGCAATCATCTCTTTCTTGATCATGTCATCACCCCTTCTCAGTAATTCTTATAGTTCACATTATACCATAGTTTTGATTTTGAGTGAACAAATTTTACAAATAAAATGAACTTTTCGTGAACTTTTTATTAAAATATCACAAAAAGTTACGGCTTGGTTTTTTTTCCATATATGTATATAATAATATGGAAAGATATATATATTTATGACTACATTTTTAACGGAAACAGAACATATGGAAGAGGAAGGTATTTTATGTATAAAATCAATTTTGAGCAACCTGTACACGTGCACTTTATCGGAATCGGCGGCATAAGCATGAGCGGCCTGGCAGAGATTCTGCTGAAAGAGGGCTTTGCCATATCCGGCTCTGACAACAAGGAATCAGCCCTGACCAGTCATCTTAAGCAGCAGGGCGCCACCATCTTCTATGGCCAGAAAGCGTCCAATATTATTGAAGGAATTGATGTGGTCGTGTATACCGCTGCCATCCATGAAGACAACGAAGAATACGCCCAGGCTCTTAAAAAGGGGCTGCCTATGCTTAGCCGGGCGGAACTTCTGGGACAGCTGATGACAAATTACGATGTTCCCATCGCCATCTCAGGCACTCACGGCAAGACTACCACTACATCCATGCTCTCGCATATCCTGCTGGCCGGCGAAATGGATCCAACGATTTCCGTAGGAGGCATCCTCAAGGCGATCGGAGGGAATATAAAGGTGGGGAAATCGGAGCTGTTCGTTACGGAAGCCTGCGAATACACCAACAGTTTCCTTCATTTCTTTCCAAAGATAAGCGTTATTCTCAATATTGACGAGGATCATCTGGATTTCTTCAAGGATCTGGACGATATCCGCAGTTCTTTCCACAAGTTTGCGAAGCTTCTTCCAAAGGACGGAACTTTGATCATCAATGGAAATATCGACAAACTGGACTGTATTACCAAAGGACTTGACTGCCGTATCATAAAATACGGAGATGACAGTTCCATGGATTACAGCGCAACAAACATCTCCCATAATAAACTAGGGGAGGCTTCTTTTGACCTGGTAAAAGCTGGCGTCTTCGTTGATCGGATATCTCTGTCCGTCAATGGCGACCACAATGTATCCAACGCATTGGCTGCCATCGCCGTCTCCGACCTTCTTGGAGTATCCCTTGATAAGATGAAAAAGGGGCTTAAGGAATTTACTGGAACTAACCGGAGATTTGAATACAAGGGCGAGATGGATGGCGTTACCATCATCGACGACTATGCCCATCATCCAACGGAAATAAACGCCACTCTGACTGCAGCCAAGTACTATCCCCACCGGGAACTCTGGTGCGTTTTCCAGCCCCACACCTACACCAGGACCAAGGCTTTGTTCCATGAATTCGTGGAGGCCCTGGCCCATGCCGACCACGTGGTGCTTTCAGACATTTATGCGGCGAGGGAGACCGATACACTGGGAATCTCTTCCAAGGATATCGCGGATGCGCTGAAGGAAAAGGGATGCGATGCCTATTACTTCTCTTCTTTCGAAGACATCCAGGATTTTTGTGTAGAAAAGTGTCAAAAAGGAGACTTGTTGATAACTATGGGCGCCGGAGATGTTGTAAACATTGGCGAAGAACTTTTAAAGCGGTAGTTATCCACATTTTCCACAGATTTTTATCCACAAAAAACATGGATTTTGGCTTAGAAATTTCTTTTGCGCCTGTCCTTCTGGTGCTATAATAACTCATACACGAGAAACGAACTGACAAGGAGGACTGGCGTAAGAATTATGAAGAAACTAACACTTACCAACTATGCGCAGGGCAATACCACTGTGCTTGAGAATGAATTTATTGACCATCATATGGTCAAGGCAAACGGAGAATATGTAAAGGTATATCTTCTTCTGCTGCGCCACATGAATGAGCCTTCCGGGATGCTGTCCGTTTCAGAGATTGCAGATAAGCTGGAATGCACGGAAAAGGATGTGGTTCGCGCGCTGAATTACTGGAAAAAGCAGAGACTGCTGGACTACTGCGAGGATTTCGAAGAACTCCCCGCCTCCGAATCCGCCCCTGCTTCTTATAGGAAGAACGCCGCCTCCGACGAGATAACGGCTGACTCCTCGCCTCTGCAGGATGTACAGGATGACTCCGCGTCCGTGCCTAACATTCAGCAGTACCGCAGCAGGAAGGAACGCAAGGAATTCAAGGAACTGCTTTTTGTAGCAGAGCAATACCTTGGAAAGACGCTGTCTTCCATGGATATTGACACCATTACATATTTTTACGATACGCTGCACATGTCGGCGGAATTGATCGAGTATCTCATCGAATACTGTGTCGAGAACGGGCATAAAAGCATGCATTACATCCAGAAGGTAGCCCTCTCCTGGGATGACCAGAAGATTACTACCGTGGAGGCAGCCAAGTCCAGCACGATCTTATATAACAAGAACTGCTATTCCATATTAAACGCTTACGGAATCAAGGGACGGGCTCCCGCCACTTCCGAGATTGCTTATATCCGCAAATGGAATGAGGAGTATGGCTTCGCGCTGGACATCATATTGGAAGCATGCAACCGTACTATGAACACCATCCATCAGCCAAATTTTGAGTATACGGATACCATCCTCAAAAACTGGCTTGGCAAGAATGTCCATTATCTGAAGGATATCGAAGCCCTGGACGCTGATTACCTGAGAGAAAAAGAACGCAAGAAAAAACAGGCTGCCAAGCCTGCCATCAATACAAAGAATAATAAATTCAACAATTTCGACGGCCGTTCCTATGATATGGACGACCTGGAGCGCAAGCTGGGTCAGCAGTAAGCACAATAATATAAGGAGATCTACCATAATATGGCACTTTCCAATTCCCAGTACGATCAGTTGATGCGTACTTACGAACAAAGACAACTGGATAATGAATACCAGTTAAGGAGACGCTATGAAAAAGCATATTCCCTGATTCCGGCCCTGGAAGAATTGGATCATTCTATCTCCTCCTTAAGCGTAGAAAAGGCCCGCAGCCTTCTGGACGGCAATCAGGGGGCACTTTCTTCTCTGAAGGAAGATGTCCGCAGCCTGTCCCAACGCAAATCCCAGCTGCTTGAATCTCATGGACTGCCAAAGGATTACCTGGAACTTCATTATACCTGCCCGGACTGTAAGGATACCGGATATATCGGCACGAAAAAATGCCACTGTTTTAAGAAAGCCATCGTGGATCTTTTGTACACGCAGTCAAATCTACAGGAAATATTAGGCAAAGAGAACTTTTCTACCTGTTCTCTGGGGTTTTATTCCAGCAACCATATTGATCCTCTGACCGGAAGATCCTCGCTGGAAGCCATACAGACCGCGCTGAAAGCCTGTCATGAATTCATAGATACATTTTCCACAGAGTTTCAAAACATACTATTATATGGAGATACGGGGGTAGGAAAGACTTTCCTCTCTCATTGTATTGCCAAAGAGTTGATCGATGCATCATTTTCTGTTATATATTTTACTGCGACACAGCTCTTTGATATATTTGCCGAGAGCGCATTTGGCAGAAAAGATACAAAGGACTCCGACGCCTGCGAGCACATCTATGACTGCGACCTTCTGATCATAGATGACCTGGGCACGGAACTTCCAAATTCTTTTACGGTATCGCAGTTGTTTATCTGCCTCAATGAGCGTATTTTAAGGCAGAAATCAACCATTATATCTACCAATCTTGCATTGGAAGACATAAAATCTATCTATTCGGAGCGGACTTTCTCCCGGATCAGCAGTAACTATACGATTCTGCGCCTTACCGGAGATGATATCCGTATCCAAAAAAAATTATTAAACCTGGGAGGTACAAAAGATGTTACGCCGTAACGATCGTAATCTTGACAACATTCCTGTAGGAGCGCTTGGAATCATTGCCCTTGACGGATGTAAAGAAATGGGAGACAAGGTAAATAATTACCTCGTCAAATGGAGGAAAGAGGATGGACATGCTCACAAGGATGACATCGTTTTCCACGGTTATGAACGGGATACATTTCTAATAGATGCAAAAGTCCCCCGTTTTGGCTCCGGTGAAGCCAAAGGCATTATCAATGACTCTGTCAGGGGAATGGATATCTATCTGATGGTAGACGTCTGCAATTACAGCCTGACTTACTCGCTGACAGGACATGAGAATCACATGTCCCCGGACGATCATTATCAGAATCTGAAGCGTGTCATCGCAGCTATCGGCGGAAAGGCCCGCCGCCTCAACGTGATCATGCCGTTCTTGTATGAGAGCCGCCAGCATAAGAGAAGCAGCCGGGAATCCCTGGACTGCGCCCTGGCACTTCAGGAACTGGTGCGAATGGGCGTAGACAATATCATTACTTTTGACGCCCATGATCCAAGGGTGCAGAATGCCATCCCTCTGAATGGCTTCGAGACGGTTCGCCCCACATACCAGTTTATCAAAGGGCTTCTTCGCAACTTCAAGGATCTGCAGATCGACTGCGACCACATGATGCCGATCAGCCCGGACGAGGGGGCCACCGAGCGCGCGATCTATCTGGCCAACATGCTGAATCTGGATATGGGTATGTTCTACAAACGGCGCGACTATACGAAGATCGTCAATGGACGCAATCCGATTGTTGCCCATGAATTCCTGGGCTCTTCTGTGGAGGGAAAGGATGTCATTATCCTGGATGACATGATCTCTTCCGGTGACAGTATCCTGGATGTAGCGCGACAATTAAAGCAGCGCAAGGCAAGGCGGATTTTTGCTGCAGCTACCTTCGGCTTGTTCACCAATGGCCTCGAGAAGTTTGACAAAGCCTACGAAGATGGCCTGATCGATGCCATTCTGACCACTAACCTGATCTATCAGACGCCGGAACTTCTGGAACGTCCATACTATATCAGCTGCGAGATGAGCAAATACATCGCGCTGATGATTGATACCCTGAACCATGACGGTTCCATCAGCAGCATTCTGAATCCCAACGAGCGTATCCAGAATGTTCTGGAGAAATATAAAAGAGGCGAAGAAATCTAGTTACGCAAAAGAAACCGCCAAAGTAGAGATGGCAATCTATCCAATCTACTTTGGCGGTTCCTTTATGTGCGTTTATCTTCATAGGACTTTTACAGGCAGACCTTGTGATAATCCAATCCCAGTTCTTCCAACAGTTGGATCTCCCGCTTCTGGCAGGTGAAAATAAGGACCTGCTTTTTATTCTCCGCAAGCCACGCAAGCGTATGCTTCAGCCGCTCGTCATCGTAATAGACAAAGGTATCATCCAGTATAACCGGATTCTCCTCTTCCTGCAGAACTTTGCTGGCAGTCATCCGCAGGGAAAAATAAATCTGTTCTATTGTTCCGCGGCTTGCCTGTTCCATGGGAATCCTCTTCCCTTCCGATAACAGGCTCATGTGCAGGTCTTCCTCCACCAGGAGCCTTGTATACTTCCCGCCTGTAATCCGGCATATAATCTCAGAGATCTTCCTGTTTAATTCCTCTTTTAACTGCACCTGAAGCCCTCCGGAAAGTTCGTTTAACCGGTCTGTTGCCATCTGGATGGCAGCACGCCTGCGGTCAATCCACTGGGAATCCTCGCTGACTTCATCAAGGTCCATCAGCTGGTCTTTCAAGTTTCCATATTGTATCTGCTTCTCCTGCAGTTCTTCTTCCACGCGTTTCTTTTCCCATACAAGCCTTTCAATGGGAATCTTCTCTTCTTCCGGCGTAATCGCCTCCAGTATGATCTCCGGCGGAGTCTTTTCCTTCTTTTTCCCCTCTTTCATGCGATTCCACACGTATAATCCACATGCCAGGAAGATGACGATCGCAACCAGGTAGTTCCACGGCCTGGCGATCAGGATCACCGCCAGGATAATGAAAATGATAAAAAGCCCGATCTCTACCGGATGAATCCGCCACTTGGATGGGCGCAGCTCGTCTATGACTCCTTTGCCGGAAGACTCCTCCTGCTTCTCCTTCTCTTCCCTGTGCAGCAGTTCTTCCCTTATACTATCCTGCTCTTCTTCCAGCCGGTGGATATCCCGCCAGACATAGGATGCCTCCTGCTCAATGAGTTCTCTTTTCTGCTGCTTCCTGACCAAGGCTTCTTTTGCTTCCTTATCCAGCGCCTTCTTCTTCTCTTTCAGATTCTGAAGGGTTCCTTCCAGGTCAATCTCTGTATTGCCTGTAGCGTAATAATTGGTGGCGTAATTTTTAAATTCCGCCGCAAGAGACTGGCCTGTCTCCACCTTCATCTGGCCCACGGATATCGTGTTGTCATAACTGGCAGAGCTAAGCTCTCCCAGCAGCATCTGAAGATCCCCGTCTTTTATAGAGAGTTGTTCTCCGTCATCCTCGCAGTAGAGTTCTGCCTTCTTCGAATATTTATCAAAATTCCGGTCAATCCGGAACATCTTTCCTCCGCTTTCGAATCTCAGAACTCCTGAATAATAATTGGGGTTCTCCCATGGTTCATAGGTGCTGTATGTATCATTAAGGGAAGCCCTTCCCCGGCCTCTTTCCATGCCAAACAGCATTCCTCTGATAAAAGCATGCAGCGTGGATTTCCCTGACTCATTCTCCCCATATAATATATTGATCCCATCTTCCAGCAAAATATCCTTATCCGAAAATTTGCCGAAGTTCCTGATTATTAACTCCCGAATTCTCATATCTAGCCTCTTCTCGTTTCCATCAGCGCCTGGACACCTTCGCACAGAGCCTGATATTCCATGCTGTCCTTCTCATAGTTTAGCAGTGATTCAATAAATTTCCCCAGAAGGTTATCCTTGTTCTGTTCCAGAAGCCTCCCAAACTCATATGCAGGCTTTGTCTCATCCGACACTTCTACCACATTGCCATATGGATCCATGTCCCCCAGATCAAATAGAATATCCGGATCACGGAGCCCCTTCAGCGTAATCTTATATAGATTCTGTACTCCCCTCTCTTCGATCTGCGCCTTTATTCGTTCCCGCGCCGAGTGGCCCGTCATGGCCTTGTCTATCTCTACATCCATGTGAACATATTCTCTTTCAGCATCCGGCACAAACCATACCCTGCAGCCTTTATCATCCATCTCGCCCCGGACATAGCCATGAGGGCCGACATCATTCTTATCAATAGGTTCCAGGGCGCCTGCATAGGCGGCGCCTTCTTCCTGAAACATCTGCGGCTTATGGATATGTCCCAAGGCAACATAATCATAGCCAAGGGCCTTTATTTTATTTCTTTGTATCGGTATATGCTTCTCGTCCCCTCCATGGGCAATCAGAATCTCATACCTCTGCTTCTTCCTGGCAAATGCATTATCATACTTTGCCTCCTTAATCTCGCGGGAATGGTAGCTGCATCCGTATACAGCCAGGGATAGTTGAGGGAATTCCACGCAGGAGATATCCTCTGACAGAATCATCTGCACATTCCTCGCCCATCGGAAAGTGCGGTAATAAGAGTCTTTCTTCAGATAGTCATGGTTTCCAGCCACCAGCACTACCTGGGTATGCTTAAGGGTCGCTAAAAGAGAATTGACTTCCTTCAGTTCCCGAAGCAAGGGCTGACGGTGAAACAGATCGCCAGCTATGAGAAGAAGGTCCGCCCGCTCTTTATTACAGGCCTCTACCACTCTCTTCAGGCTATTCCAGATCTCCTTCGCCCTCTTCTCGCTGTACGTGCTTCCTGCGTCCGGGCTTGCTCCTAAATGTACGTCTGCGATGTGTATGAACTTCATCCTCTGCTGTCCCTTCTTCCTTTTCTATCCTTGTCGGCAATGTCACAATAAACTGCGTCTTGCTGTCATCGCTTTTTGCACGGATCAGCCCTCCATGCAATTCCACAATCTGCTTGGCAATGGCCAGTCCAAGCCCTGCTCCTCCGGTCCCGCTGGAGCGGGAGCCATCTACGCGGTAGAACTTCTCAAATATGGTCTGAAGCATTGCCCCGGGAATCTTATCTCCCTGGTTTGTAAAGATAATCTCCACATCCTGCCCCTTCATCTGTGCCTCGATCTGAATCCTGGTATTATCATAGCAGTATGCGATCGCGTTCCTCAGAATATTGTCAAAGACCCGGGCCAGCTTATCCGGATCCCCGTAGACCACCAGATTCTCTTCCACCTCAGGCAAGCTGCTTTTCCTGCAGCACGCCATAGAGTTCATCCGCCAGCTGCTCCAGCATCAATGACAGGTTGATCTCCACGGACTCCAGTTCAATATTCTGGAGATTATAGCGGGTAATGTCGAAGAACTCATTGATCAGTTCTCCCAAACGCAGCGATTTCTCAAATGCAATGCGAGTGTATTTCTCCCGCTCTTCCTGCGACATGTCCGGATGGCTGTCCAGCATGCTTAAGTATGCCACAATAGAGGTCAGCGGAGTCTTAAGGTCGTGGGCCAGGAAGATCACCAGGTCGTTCTTCTTTTTCTCCCCCTCTTCCGCCTCCAGTTCCTGGCGCTTCAGGGTCGCCTTAATCTCATTCAGCCTGATCTCGATCGGCTTTAACTCCGTGATCAGATGAATCGGCTCCGTGGAATCCGACACGATATTTTCTATCCCGTCTCCTATCTGATCCAGGTATTTCGTCATCTTAGACAGGGCTACATAGAAAAACAGGGCAAAAAGAAGCAGGAAGCCAACAACCATGAAAAATGCCTTGTTGTCTCCGATCAGCTTCCAGTATAAATCTATGGCCGTCTTCTCCTCCACATCAAGAGAAGTCAGGAAATCTACGAATATCCTGGCAAAACTGTCATTATAGATGCCATCAATTACATAATTCAGCAGGAAACCGCCCACCAGCACCGTGACAGCGGTTACAAAAACCGTCTGCAGCAGGATGCTGAACTTAAGTTTGCGATAGTTATTCTTCAACCTTATAACCTACTCCCCATACTGTCTTGATAAAATCAGATTTGCCGGTGGGCGCATTCATCTTCTCCCGAAGGTGCCGGATGTGCACCATCACCGTATTGTTACTGTTCTTGTAATATTTTTCATGCCATACTTTTTCAAAAAGTTCCTCCGAACTGATCACCTTCCCCCGGTTCTCGCAGAGAAGCCAGAGAATATCGAATTCGATCGGCGTAAGCGTAAGCGGCATTTCATTATAGATGCATTCATGAGAGGTCCTGTTCAGTACCAGGCCCCCGAAATCTATAATCTCACCTTCTTCTTTGGCCCCTTCATTGTACTGGGTATACCTGCGCAGCTGAGCCTTTACCCTGGCTACCAGTTCCAGCGGATTGAAAGGCTTGGGGATGTAGTCGTCCGCTCCCAGCGTAAGCCCCGTGATCTTGTCCATATATTCTGTCTTGGCTGTCAGCATGATTACCGGGAACGTGTATTTTTCCCGGATCTGCTTCAGAATCTGGAACCCGTCAATATCCGGAAGCATGATATCAAGGATCGCCAGATCGATCTTCATGCCGCCAATACAGTCTAGCGCCTCCTGGCCGGTATAGAACTTATATACGCTATACTGGTCATTCTGGAGATAGAGTTCAATCACATCTGCAATTTCCTTCTCGTCGTCTACTACTAATATATTCATACCTGCCCTCCTGTCCCCTATATAATATTACTAGCGTTTTTTGACACTTTGCAGTTATTATATCATATCACTCTCCGTTTTGAAAGGCACAAGACATCTCCCTACATGTTCCCTGGCGTAGCGTATATATTTTGTGTACATTCCTTGATTTTACTTCGCCCGCTATGCTATACTATTGCAATCTCGGACATTTTTCGGACACAAAAAGAACGGGCTGTAATCTCCCGTTCTTAAAATACTGATGCAATTTTCTCCATTTCCTCAGCCTTAGTATTAGGTAAAACATAACCGGGTTTCTCTCAATCAAACCATTCTTGGTATGGAACTTTGTATCAGAAGATACAGAGGAATACACTTTTCCGATACCGTTAACGTCGATATTTATGAAGATTTAACCATTAATTTTGGAGAACTAGATATTTAGAAACACTCCTTGACCCTGCTGGTACAGGATAAGCATATTAAATCAACATAGATTTTATTTTCTTTATTCTATATTTCTGTGCCTGGCCTCCATCTGTTCGTGCGTCACCTTCATCTCTTCTTCCAGCAGCATAATAATAATATCAAACAGCAAAAACAGGTGTTGTTCAAACAGATTTCCCATCGGCTGTACGGACGGTACCGCTCTAGAGTCTGTCCCGTTAAATACACTTGCCGGAACAAATAACACACAGTCCGCCAGGCGGGCTGTCTTTTCTTTTGGCCCTCCTGTCACCACAGTAATTGCTGCCCCGGTCTCTTTTGCCTGTTTGACCACATAATGAATGTGGCCGATTTTACCCGACCCGTTTATAGCAATAAATAAATCCCCCTCATGCATGCCAGGTGTCGTGTCGTCCCAGATCCAGTGTACTTCTTTTCCAAGGTGCATCAGCCGCATGGCAAATGACCGGCCTGCGATCCCTTCTCTGCCTACGCCCATAACAAAGATCCGCTCTGCCTTCCTGATTTGTTCCATAAATAAAGTAACCTCATCCAGGTCCTGCTTTTCAAAGACTTCTCTGTGTTCGTTAAGTACGGTACAATATAATTCTTCATATTTTCTGCAATTCATTCTTTGACCTCCTGCTTATTTCTCTTTATTCCCATTCAAGCTGGCTTTCAGCATTCTCATGCCAGAATACTTTTTAATAATAAAGTTTAATCCAAGAACGAGAACAAGCATAATTCCCCATATCAATTTTTTCGTATATGGAGACAAGGACATTATCGTAAATGCACTGGACAGAATCTGCATCATTATAACTGCAATCAATACGCCCCACACTTTACCTCTTCCTCCGTTCGGGTCGATCCCGCCTATTACGCAGACAATCAGCGTCTGAAGCAGATAAGAATCTCCATACCCCACCTTGGCAGAATTTACACGGCTTAGAATAATCAGTCCCGCAAGCCCTGCAAGCAGACCTGTCAACAGAAATGTGCCGATGCAGATTCCTTCATTATGGATTGCCGAGAATCTGGCTGCAACCGGATTATCTCCGTACAAATACAGCTTTCTGCCAAAACCGCTGTATGACATTACAAGGCCAAGTATTACAGACGCAAGGATAAACAGCCAGAAGATAACCGGAAGATTCAGAATAGTGCTCTTCCCAATCTGCGCGAATTTTTCTTCAATTCCTCCAACGCTGGCTCCCCCTGTCACTGCCATTCCAATTCCCTGGAACAGTGTCATCGTTCCCAACGTTGCAATCAATGACGGTGCAGATGTTTTTGATATTAAAAGTCCATTAAACAATCCAAACAACAAGCTGCACAAAACGGCGAAAATAAGTGCCAGCACAACTCTTGCCGCTCCCTCTGTCCCAAAGGACCATTGGCCATTCAGCACATACGCTGTCATAATAGCCACAGTATTTGCATTAGCAATAATGGAAAGGTCAATTCCGCCGATCATATTTGACAGCATCATTGCCAGCGCCAGAAAGCCAAACTCCGGTATCTGGAATGTCATGGACTGTATATTCCGCATAGAATACATGGATTGCCCAAACGCCATCCCGCTCCAGATTAGTATAACAAGCGTAACTCCCATCAATATAGTGAGATTCATATCTCTGCCAGCCCATTTTTTTATCTTAATCATCTTTCATCCCCCTATTCCGTAAAAATTAGATTGTTGCGGTTCTTAACCCTCTCCTGGTAGGAAGTCACTGCCACGGAGATTACAAGAATTGTCCCTACAAAAAGATTGTTCCAGGAGGATGACAGGCCGATCATAATCAACGTGGTGTTCAGTAGATAGATAATAATGACACCCAGAAACGCACCTAAAATCTTTCCCTGTCCGCCTGTTATCTTCGTACCGCCTATTACAACAGCTGCCACAACCATCAGCTCATCCCCCACCAGTTTATTTGGATAGAGTGCATTTGTCTGCGCTACGTACATCATCCCCATAATCCCAGCCAGGATTCCAGAGTACACATATACAATCAAGCGGATCTTGAATGGATTAAAGCCAGCCCTTCTGGCTGCTTCCTCATCATTTCCGACTGCGAAGATTCCTCTCCCGGTCATGGTACGGTAAAGAATGAACCAGGTTAGGGCGCCAGCAAGTAATACAGGAATGATAGATGATGTTAAGCCCACGCCCCCGATCTTTATCACAGCTGCCTGGCCGAAGGAATGAATACTCTTTGGCAGTACGCCTGCGCCAAATGATTTGTCGCCAATAAAAGTAGTCATAATTCCATGGAAAAGATTCTGCGTTCCCAAGGTTATAATGAACGGCGGCAGTTTCAGCCAGTTGATTAACAGCGCGTTAATAATACCAAGTAATCCTCCAATCAAAGCAGAAATGCCAAATGCAAATATCAGATTGTCAATTCCCATTGATATCATAATATGAATCGTCGTGTAACTTCCAAACAGCGCGATAGACATGAACGATACGTCAATTCCGCCAGAGATCATGACAACAAGCAGTCCCATCGCAACCATCAGAGTAGTGGACGCCACACGGATAATATCAAATATTGTCTCTATATGTATAAAGGCCGGATTCTTCACTGCGACAAATATACTATAGAGAAGAATAATCAACAGCAGTATTCCCTGAAACCGGTCTATTTTTTTCGTCCTCATACAAGTGCCTCCTCTTTTAAGTCGTCTTCTTCCAGCATTTTTACACATTTCCCCTCAGCCATCACCATAACCCGGTTACAGTTTGCCAGAATCTCCTGTACTTCGTCTGAGATAAAAATAATAGCCATTCCTTCCTCAGCAAATTTATGTATCTGTTCATAGATCTCAGCCTTTGACCCAATATCAATACCTACTGTCGGCGTGTCCATAATAAAAACCCTTGGACATGTGGCCGTCCATTTGCCAATGACCACTTTCTGCTGGTTTCCCCCTGACAGCGTCCCTATTACCGTATCAATAGAAGGCGTCCTTACCTTTAACTGCTCCACGTATGTCTCTGCTGTGCGTTCCTCAGACTGCTTATTCAGTACTCCTTTATTAGAAATATCATCTAATATGGAAGAGGATATATTTTCTTTAATCTCTCGTTTCATAAACAGCCCTTGATTAAAGCGGTCCTCAGGCAGCAATGCAATCCCGCATTTCTTTGCTTTCATTGGTGAACTAAGTTTTACCTCTTTGCCATCCACCTTAATCCGGCCGCTGGTCGTAGGATTTAATCCGAATAAAGACAATGCAAGCTCCGTCCTTCCTGATCCAAGCAGCCCGGTCACTCCCACAATGTCGCCTGGGCGTATGGACAGTGATATATTTTCGTACTGGTTTTTTCTGGTCAGGTTCTCAATCTCAAGTATCGGAGTATCTTCCTTACTCGTGCGGTGGTATCTTGGATACTCCACTTCCCGTCCCGTCATATAATATGACAGGCTCTTTTTATCTAAATCCTCGCTTTTAAAATCACCGATTTTCTCTCCATTGCGGAATATGGTTATCGTATCTGCCACAGAGAAAACTTCATCAAGCTTATGGCTGATAAATATAATTGCAAGCCCCTTTTTCTTTAAGTCCACCATAATATTCAGCAGACGTTCTACTTCTGTCTTTGTAAGGGCTGTGGTCGGCTCATCCATAAACAGGATTTTCGCATCCTGCGCTAACGCCCGGCAGATTGCCGTCAGCTGACGGTTCGCCATTGAGATCTCCCCCACAGTCTGGCCAAGATCCATCTTTACTCCTATTTTGTCTAACTGCTCCTGTGCTATGGCATATACCTTTTTCCAGCTTATCATCTTATTTCTATCAAACTTAAGTCTGCTGATTGCAATGTTCTCTGCCACAGTCAGGTGCTGGAACAGTGACAAGTCCTGGTATATTACCTGTATACCTTCCTTCATAGCCTGCATTGGGGTCAGATTATGATATGTATTCCCGCCAAGTATGATTTCCCCTGAATCCGGTGTATAGACGCCGGATATATTCTTGACCAGGGTTGACTTTCCGCACCCGTTTTCCCCTGCAAGGCAGTGAATTTCCCCACTGTTGATTTTGATGCTGATATCTTTTAACGCCTGAACGCCAATAAAAGATTTATTTATGTGTTTTGCCTCCAAAACTGTTCCCATGATCTCACCTCCATGAATAAATTCAGGTGCCGCCCAATAACTATTCTCTTGTTATTTTGCGGCACCCTTTTCTTATCAGAATTTATAATCGTTTATATTATCAGCTGAAAATTCCAGAGGCGCATTACCATATGCCACACCGTCTTTTACCTGGATATCTTCATAACCAGTAATCTTAAGGTCAGTACCTGTTTCTACCTTCTGTCCAGATGCCAGCAGATATGCAGCATAGCATGTTGCATAGCCTGCGTCCGCCGGTCTCCATGCAAGTCCTGCTTTCATAGATCCATCTTCCAGGTATGTGGCAGACATAGAAGGCAGTGCCAGTGATACGACTGATACGTCATCTGTCTTATTCTTTTCCTGCAGTGCCTCACAGATTCCGCCGCCATGTGCAGAACAGTCAAAGAGCCCTTTGATATCTGGATATGCTTTCAGGATTTCTAATGTCTTATCATGTGCGCCGTCAACGCTGTTACCATCCTCATAAGGTTCTTCTGTCACACATTCCATATCTGGATAGTTTTCTTTGATATATTCGATTGCTGCTTTATACCAGGCCATATGAGTCTCCATCGTAAGACCGCCGACAAAACCAGCATACTGGCCTTTTCCGTCCATAGACTTTGCAAGCTTCTCTCCGAATAACTTACCAAATTCTTCATTGACAAAAGCTTCTACATCCAGGTCAACATTTTCTGCAATACCAGGCGCCTCATGCGTTACAACAACAATACCAGACTCTTTTGCTTTTTCGATCGTAGGAACAAGCGCATCCGGATCATTTGGTACAATACAGATAGCGTCCACGCCCTGTGCTATCAGATCTTCCATAATAGAGATCTGGCTTGCTGCATCCCCTGTCTCCGGTACTTGTACAGATACATTTAAACCGGTATCCTTCTTAAGCTGCTCTACTCCAGTAGTCATATCATCGAACCAGGAATCACTCTGTTTTACAATCATAACTACCTGATACTCTTCTGGATTTGCTGTCTTATCATCTCCAGTGTCTTTTGTCTTCGAACTGTCAGACTTGCCTCCTGATCCTGCATCACTGCTGCCGCATCCTGCCGCTAGTACTGCAATCATCATTACACATAACAATACAGAAACAATCTTTTTCATTTTCTTTCCTCCTTAACATTGTGGGTAGTGTCAAAAACTACCTGTTTTTTATTGTTTAAATCTATTAAAAACCTTGAT
>OBXV01000512.1_pt1 | contig 18156 bp, 13 predicted proteins | sample 1495451 | NCBI WGS metagenome assembly OBXV01 (sample SAMEA2580178, study PRJEB22360) | human gut metagenome | biome: human gut; feature: human-associated habitat; material: faeces | place: Denmark | collected 2008/2010
ATAATGATAAGAAACTTCTTAATGTTTTTAAAAATGATGCAAGATTTGTCATTCAATATTTCGGAGTCGGATCTAACTTATTAAGAGAATATGCAGTTAAAAATAATATATATAATACTGAGTTTCATGAATCTTTTAAACCAATTGATACCCCTTATTTTATTAATAGAATAGATATTATAAACAATCTATATGGGGTTAATTCCAAATCACTGTCTACTGCAACATCTTTAAAATACTTTTATTCGATATATTTTAACAAGCCTATACTAGTGTTTAAAAATACTTTTATGGAGAAATTGACTGATGGAATAAGCTATGCAGTTGAAAATGAAATTCCATTAGATTTACCAGATAGAATATTTGAATGGTATAATGGCATAGACCATGAAGAGTTTGTGAATAAAATTGAGGAAAAGAAGAAGATTGTTGATAAAGAGAATGAATCACTTGATTATGCATTCAGTAATTTTTTAAATAGAAAAGATAGGAATGTTAAATGAAAAAAATTGTATTGATATTGACTCAAATAATTTCTTTATTGGTAATAGTGTTCACTATTGCGAGTCTTAATTCATTACCTGATGGATATGAATTATACGTTTTGTTACCATTGTCATATTTTATAGGTTCTTCTTTTCTTTATTCTCTAGTATTGTCAAAAGAGTTAAAATACCCTCTGTCCACCTATGGTATTTTATTGATGTTTTTTTTGAGAACAGTTATTTCACCTTATGCTTCAATTGCTTCAGGTTGGTATGTCGAAGCAATATATGCTCCATTTATAAATATTAACATAGCTTTATCTATAAAATTAATAGCTTGGGAATGCTTATTAAGCCTCATTTTTATGAGTTTTATTTTTAGAAAAGATGGAACTAAACTTGATATTACTGATGACTATAATGACATTAGATTAAAAGGCAATAAATTATTTTATTTACTGTTTATTATCTTTGGTATCATGTGTTTCTTTTTGTGGGGGAGGGAACTAGTTTCATTTGGATTTTTGAGTTCAAATGAAGGCGAAAGAATTGGAGATAATACAAATCAATTTTTGAATCTTGTGATCCAAATTATCAAAATATCAGCTACCTTTGTATTTTTATTGCTTATGCAAAAGCTTCAACTTAAATACTCAAAAAATAAAAAGCTGAAATATGCTTTAGCTGGTATTTTTCTCGCAATTTTAAATACAAGTATAATTATTGGTGAACGACGAACGATAATGCTTTTCACGGCAGTTTCATCAATATATCTAGTTGTAGTGGTTTTTAAAAAGTATAAAAATTTACTGGTTTTAATTGGTGGAATATCGGCAATTATACTATTAGGGATGTTCACGTTTTACAAAACATTTGTTGCCAACCAATTCTCATCTTATTCGGAAGCGTTAATTAATAACGATTTTTCTTTGGAAGATTTGGCTCACAATCTTCAAGCATACTTTGTAGGCCCCCATAATGTTTCGATTTCGGTTCTTCTGAGCAAAACAACTGAACTCAATTTTCTTAATATGATTTATGATTTTTTTAGGTCTATTTTTGGTTTGAGTTTTTTAGCGAGTGGTTTGGACTCGAATTTAACGAGTCAAGTATTTAACAGTATATTTTATAGTAGTGATAATTATCAGTCAGGGCATATTCTGTCATCTGTAGGATATGGATATATATACTTTGGTTTTTTAATGTCACCAGTATTTACACTTTTTCATTTGACGATATGTAGATTTTTTGAAGGTTTATTAAAAAAATCAAAAAGTTTTGAGGGAATTTATTTATGGTCATATATTTTATTAATGTTTATTACAGTACACCATCTATGATTGTATTTATAACTCAAAATATTGCAACGCTCGGTCTTGCCATTTTTATCAGTTTGTTAATATCTGGAAAAGGAGCGATAACACTTGATTGTAAAGAAGATAATCTATTCAAAAAAAGTTAGTTTCATAATGAAAGGATTTCTTAGATTATTTTATGAAGAAAAATATTTAAAAGGAAAATATTTTGAAGAAAAAAGAATTGGATTTATATGGGCATTTCAGGGAATTAAAAGTAGAATTTTTGGATTTAACAAAGTTCCTTGGCCGTGCGGTCACAATACTATTGTAGGAACGCCTGAGAATATTTATTTTAAGCAAAGTAGTTTGAATGTATTCCAAATGAACGGTTGCTATTTCCAAGCACATAGAGGAAAAATCTATATTGGTGAAAATTGCGAAATTGCACCTAATTGTGGTCTTATCACTACGAATCATGATTTTAAAAATTTGTCCGTCCATCAAGAGGGGAAAGATATCGTGATAGGTGATAATTGTTGGATAGGTATGAATTCTGTTATTCTTCCTGGCGTAATATTAGGTAAAAGAACAATAGTTGGTGCAGGTTCTGTAGTTACAAAAAATTTTAAAGAAGGAAATGTTATTATCGCAGGAGTTCCTGCAATAATAATAAAGAAATTATGAATTTTGATAAGAAGTTTTTCCAATCTGTTGCTGTATTATTTTCTGGATCTTTGATTTCTCAATTAATCGCTATAATCGCATCGCCGATTCTTACAAGAATTTTTGATTCTTCTGCTTTGGGAACATATACTTACCTAATATCAACCGTTAGCGTGTTTTCACCGATTATTAATTTAAGATTTGATATGAGTATAGTGACAAGTAATGATGAAAAAGATATTCCAAATATAATTAAAGGTAGTTTGGCAGTCGGAATACTGATGACTGTATTTTCATCGTTTATTTATTTGCTTATTATAATGATAAGTAATGGTACTGAAACGTTATTATCTACTGTACCTTATTTTTTTATCCTTTTAATATCTTTTTCGATAATAAATGTATTAACGTCGTATAATAATAGAAACCAAAATTATAAAATTATATCTGAAGTAACAATTCTTAGAAGTTTTTTTCAAAATATAGGGTCTATTTGTTTGGGATTTTTCTATAGTGCGTCATCTGTCTTATTGTTTTGTTATACGTTTGGTCAATTCGCGGGAATTAGAAAACAAGGAAAACAAATTAAAAATTGGAAGAAAATAATGGGAATTCCCATTAGAGAGTACTTTCCAGTTTTAAAAAAAGAGTTTCGACAACCGCTATATTCTACACCAGCAATTTTTTTTAATGGTTTATCGTATGCTCTCATCACTATAATGATTGAAAATCTTTATGGTTTATCTGAAGTCGGATATTATTCAATTTCGGTTAGAATGCTCGGCATTCCTTTAGCTTTAATAAGTGGAAATGTTTCTAAGATTTTCTTTGAAAAAGCATCTAAAGATTATAATTCAGAAAAAAATTTTTCGAAGGTTTTTTCTCAGGTATTTTTGCTTCAACTATCTATTGCTATTCCTATGACAATATTCTTGATGACTTTCTCACCATCACTGTTTAAAATTTTTTTTGGAATAGATTGGCAAATTGCTGGACATTATGTTGTCATATTAGCACCTATGTTCGGTGTTAGATTTATCGTTTCAACATTATCACCAGCGCTTATAATTACAAACAAGCAAAGGACAGACTTTTTGTTACAAATATTGTTTGTTGTTTCAATAATTGCGATTTTCATATATTCAAAAATCAATTTAATTGATATTGATATTTTTTTAATGCTGATTTCAATTTTCTTTACAATTGTATACTTGATTTACTTATTGTATATATATTTATACTCAAAAGGAGAAAAAAATTATGATTGATGTAATTGGATTAGGGTATATAGGTTTGCCTACAGCTTTAATGTTAGCTTCAAAAGGTAATGATGTAGTCGGAACAGACTATAATGGAGAATTAGTTTCAAAATTAAACCAAAATCAGCTTACATTCGAAGAAAAAGGATTAGAAAGTCTATTTTTAAACGCTACGAATAAAAATATCTTTTTTACACAAGAGTATATTTCAACTGATTTCTATATAATTACGGTTCCTACTCCATATGATAAAAACAGTAAAAAGATTGATCCATCATTTGTTATAGCAGCTACTAAACAAGTCTTAAGTGTATGTAAAAAAGATACAATTATAGTTATAGAATCAACTGTTTCTCCTGGAACAATCGACAAATTTATTAGACCACTAATAAACAATTCTGATTTAGAACTAAATAAGGACATTCACTTAGTTCATGCACCAGAAAGAATACTACCAGGACAAATGATTTATGAGTTAGAGAACAATTCAAGAACAATTGGGGCTGATCTACCGGAAATAGCTGAAAAAGTTAAAACCATCTACCAAACATTTTGTAAAGGAGAAATTATTTGTACTGATATTAGAACAGCAGAAATGAGTAAAGTTGTCGAAAATACATTCAGAGCTGTTAATATCGCTTTTGCAAATGAACTAACTAAAATAGCAAGATATGATAATCTGGATGTTCATGAAATTATTAGAATTTCAAATATGCATCCTAGGGTAAATATATTAAATCCTGGTCCAGGAGTAGGGGGACACTGTATACCTGTTGATCCGTGGTTTTTAGTTGGAGATTATCCAAGATTAACGAAGTTGATTTCAGCGGCATTAGAAGTTAATGAATCTATGCCTGACCTAGTTTTAAGCAGAATTACAGATATAATGAATGACCACGGAATTACTGACAAGTCAAAGGTAGGTATTTACGGATTATCCTATAAACAGGATGTTGATGATTATCGAGAAAGTCCAACAGTGCAAATGTTTGAGAAAATGGGAGAGCATTTCGCGGAACCTTTCAGAGTTTATGATCCAATGATTCATAATAGAGTAGTTCAGAGTCAAATCATGGATTTTGATTCTTTTATTAATGATAGTGAGATTGTGGTAGTAATGGTTCCACATTCACAAATAAAATCCCAACAAGATAAGCTTAAAAACAAACTAGTTTTGGATCCTCATAACATATTTGATTTTTCATACAAACTTTAACGAAAATAGAGGAATAGAATGAATAAAATTAAAATCATGACAATATTTGGTACAAGGCCTGAGGCAATAAAAATGGCACCACTTGTCAAAGCTATTGAAGAAGATCCTCGATTCGAGTCAAGTGTAACTGTGACGGCTCAGCATCGCCAAATGTTAGATCAGGTAATGAATATTTTTGATTTATCAGCAGATTACGATTTAAATATAATGAAAGATGGCCAAACATTAGCGGGTATAACAAGTCGCGTAATAAAAGAATTGGATCAAATTTTTGAAGAAGCAAAACCAGATATTGTTCTTGTTCATGGTGATACGACAACAACTTTTTCGGCATCAATAGCTAGTTTTTATCATCAAATAAAAATTGGGCATGTAGAAGCTGGTCTAAGAACTTGGAATAAGTACTCTCCGTTTCCCGAAGAAATGAATAGACAACTCACTGATGTTTTAGCAGATATTTATTTTGCTCCTACTGAGATGAGTAAGAAGAATTTATTAAATGAAAAAAGAAATGTCAGCGATATTTACGTTACCGGAAATACGGCTATTGATGCTATGAAATATACTATTTCTGACCAATATAGTCATTCTTTATTAACAAATATAGGAGATAAAAAAATAATACTAGTTACAATGCATAGAAGAGAAAACCTAGGAAATCCGATGAGGAACGTTTTCAAAGCGATAAATCGAATTGTTGAACGATTTGATGATGTACATGTGGTATTCCCTATGCATAAGAATCCGATAGTTCGAAAAACCGTAAAAGAAACTTTGATTGATTGCGATCGAATTCATTTAATTGAACCATTAGACGTGGTGGATTTTCAAAACTTTGCTAATCATAGCTATATGATTATGTCAGATTCTGGAGGAGTGCAGGAAGAAGCTCCTTCTTTAGGAAAACCTGTATTAGTCTTACGTGATACAACTGAGAGACCAGAAGGAATAGAGGCTGGCACATTAAGATTAGTGGGTACAAGTGAAGATAAAGTATTTGTTTCTGCCAAAGAATTGCTTGAAGATAATGATATTTACGACCAAATGTCTAAAGCTTCAAACCCTTACGGAGATGGATTTGCTAGTCAGAGAATTTTAGATGCTATTGCATACAGCTTTGGCTTAACTAATGAAAAACCTTCTGAGTTTTAAAACAAAGTACTCTGATATCTTGTATAGATATCAGAGTACTTTTCTGTTTAATATGGATTTTAACTGTTTATCTGAATCGGATAAAAACCTCGCGGTTTTTTTAACTGCTTAAATTTTTAGTAGATAAACTTCCGCCAATCAAACAAATAAATCACCCCAATTGCTTTAAACGTCAAATAGATAAAATGACCATAATTATGGCCAATCAGATGTAACGCATCTGCGGAAGCTCCTTTATTCGACCAAAGAGTAAAACCTAATATAATGGCTAAGATCATCAGACCTTTTCCTAATGCAAAGACAATTGTTTTTGCAGGGAGGGGTCTTTTTTTTGTGAGGAAAAAGCCGAATAAAAGGACAAAGTTAACTAGTAACAAAAAATGTGCAGCAGTTGTCCATAGGGTCATTGTTCCTGTAGGTGTTAAGAAGTCGGTGAAAACGCAAGCGACGACTGCAGTTAAATTGAGCAAGTATAGAGGAAGGCGGAAGGTTGGTTTCTTTTCTTCACTCTTTATTCCTGGTTCTTCTACTAATTGTTCTGGTTTTAGCAGTGACTCTAAATCGATTTGATAGAGATCACTTAATTTGATCAATGTATCGATGTCTGGGGTACTTCGATTGTTTTCCCAATTTGAGATCGTTTGTCTGGTAACAAATAATTTTTCAGAAACTTCTTGTTGGGTGAGTCCTAATTTCAAGCGACTCTCTTTTATTTTTTCAGCTATAGTCATTTCAATGCTCCTTCTGACATATCCTATCATAAAGCGGTTCAAAGAAACAATTGTAAAGCTCGATTTAACGAAAAAATGCACAAGTTCTTTTCTTTGTTCTTAAAAGATTAAATTTAAATGAGCTTATGTCAGATATTCCTAAAAAATTTCCTGAAAGTGCTTGATTTTTTTCAGTGAATCCTTCACCTGTAATAAGTAACAATTGTCATATATGAAGTAATAAATGTTCAAAGATAGCACATATTCAGAGTAGAAGATAGTCTTACTCGAATCATTCGAAAAAAGAAAGTCACGATTAAGTAAAAAATAGTTTCCTTTTTATGAAAATGAAATCATTGATAAAACAAGGATGCAAAGAAGCTTTGCGCTGGTTTGCACTGGATTTGCTTGAAGGGAAGGGTGGTTGGATTATAAAATTCTGAAGAGGTGATATAGGGCAATGATAAGTGAATCAGAAGTAAATATGCTCGATGGTATTTCATGTGTCCGCATAAAAAACTTTTGAAAGGAGTGGATGATACGGCAAATAAAAAAGGTTTGTAAATTAAAAAATAATAAATTATAATGATTTTTAGGCGTAAAAAAAGTTGGGATAAAAAAGTTTTGATTTTGAAAAAGAAGGTTAAGGTGAAAGTTTGTGAAAAAGAAGTTTAAATCTATTCTATCTTTAGTAATCTTATTAAGTGCTGCGGTGGTAACGCCAGCATTTCAGGTAATGGCGGAAAGCCAAGTGTTTTCAGAATCTCCGCAGGTGGATCAGGAAGAAGTGAATACTGTGCAATCTGATGATACGAATGTTTCTGCGGATGCTGGACAAGCTACCTCTAAAGTAGAAAATGCTACGCTGACAACAACGACCTCATCGAGTGTGGATGTTAAGAACGAGCAAACACAAGCAAGTAGTGACAGTGAAGAAGCCATTACTGGATCAGAAAATAAAGAAGAATCTGCTGCAAGCACTGTAGATAAGGTCGCCTCATCTGTTAATGCTTCAGCTGCAAGAGCTGTCAATGGGCAACTGACGGTTCAAGTATTAGATGGTAATTCAAACCAACCGATCCAAGGAGCTTATTTCACATTGACCTCCTCGACATCTGGTGAAGTGGCATTGTTAGTCACGGACAGTTCAGGAAAGGTTACAATTCAAGTTCCTTCAGGTGGCTATTTTATTAAGCAAGTTGGTACCACGAATCAAAGACTAAACTATGCATTCACATCTGTTGGAAATTCCATCACCTTGCAGCCAGGGGAAACGAAAACACTTGAACTTTACGAGCGTTTAATTGCGGGTGAGTATGCTTTTGGAGATAGTCCTGATACGATTCATATTCCTGTAAACAGCACATTTGATTTCTCAACCAAAGCATTAGGGATTGAGGCGTTTAAACTAAATTTTAGCGGCAATATAGAAAAAAGCATTTCTGACTCGCAAATCTATCCTTACTACACCAATGTTGACCCAAGCAAGCCAGGTTCCTATGTAGCAATTTTTATGGCTAGACAAGCCTCCTATAGCGTGAATACCACACATGTGGTCAATGTCATTGTCGATCCGGAGCAGATTGGAGAGGTAAATGTCCGATACCTTGATGGTCAAGGGCAAGAAATCCATGAGATGCAGACCTTGACCGGTACGATTGGTGAACCATATGATGCCAGCACTGAAGATTATAAGCTAACATTTGATGGCTACACGTTAGATGAAACCAAGTTACCAGAAAACAGTAAAGGTGTCTTTGGAGAAACAGCACAGACGGTCACCTATGTGTATACAAAAAATCCGATACCCGCAGCGGATGTCACAGTCGAGTACGTGGATACAGAAGGCAAAGAAATTCACGCTTCTCAAACGATCAGTGGCAACGTGGGCAAGTCTTATGATGCCAACGCAAAGAACTATCAATTAGTGATTGATGGCTACACCTTAGACGAAAGCCAATTACCAGAAAATAGTAAAGGTGTATTTAGCGAAACGGCACAAACAGTCACATATATCTACACAAAAAATCCGATACCCGCAGCGGATGTCACAGTCGAGTACGTGGATACAGAAGGCAAAGAAATTCATCCTTCACAAACGATTAGTGGAAACGTAGGTGATTCATATGATGCCAGCACAGATCAATATAAACTATCGATCGATGACTATACACTAGATGAAAGCCAATTGCCAGAAAACAGTAAGGGTGTATTTAACGAAACAGCACAAACTGTCACCTACATTTACACAAAAAATCCTGTACCAGCAGCGGATGTAACAGTGGAGTATGTGGATACAGAGGGCAATGAAATTCACCCTTCGCAAAAGATCAATGGAAACATAGGTGATTCATACGATGCCAGCACACTTCAATATAAACTATCGATCGATGGCTATACACTAGATGAAAGCCAATTACCAGAAAATTTAAAAGGGGTATTTAGCGAAACAGCACAAACAATCACATACATCTACACAAAAAATCCGATACTAGCAGCTGATGTAACAGTGGAGTACTTGGATACAGAAGGCAACGAAGTTCATCCTTCACAAACGATCAGCGGGAACGTAGGCGACTCTTTCGATGCAAGCACAGAACAATATCAATTAACAATCGATGGTTACTCACTAGATAAAACCCAATTACCAGAAAACCTTAAAGGTGTATTTAGCGAAACAGCACAAACAGTCACCTATATTTACACAAAAAATCCGATACCAGCAGCGGATGTCAAAGTCGAGTACGTAGATACAGAAGGTAACGAAATTCACGCTTCACAAACAATTAGTGGAAACGTAGGCGACCCATACGATGCTAGCACAGAACAATATCAATTAAAAATCGAAGGCTACACAATGGATGAAAGCCAATTACCAGAAAACAGTATGGGTGTATTTAACGAAACAGCGCAAACAGTCACCTATATTTACACAAAAAATCCGATACCAGCAGCTGATATAGTAGTGGAATACGTGGACTTAGAAGGCAACGAAATTCACGCTGCTAATAAAATTAGTGGGAATGTGGGTGATCCATACGATGCCAGTACGGAACAATATCAATTAACGATCAAAGGCTACACTTTAGACGAAAGCCAATTACCAGAAAACCTTAAAGGTGTGTTTAGCGAAACAGCGCAAACAGTCACCTACATCTACACGAAAAATCCGATACCAGCAGCGGATATAACAGTAAAATACGTTGATACAGAGGGCAATGAAATTCATGACTCCCAAACCATTAGCGGAAGTATAGGTGATTCATACGATGCCAGCACACTTCAATATAAAGTAACGATTGAAGGCTATACTCTAGATGAAACCCAATTGCCAGAAAATAGTAAAGGTATTTTTAGCGAAACAGTGCAAACAGTCACCTACATCTACACCAAAAATCCCGTACCAGCAGCGGATGTAACAGTGGAGTATGTAGATACAGAAGGCAAAGAAATCCACTCTTCACAAACGATCAGTGGAAACATAGGTGATTCATATGATGCCAACACAGAACAATATCAATTATCGATCGATGGCTATACACTAGATGAAAGCCAATTACCAGAAAATCTAAAAGGAGTATTTGGCAAAACAGCGCAAACAGTCACCTACATCTACACAAAAAATCCTGTACCAGCAGCGGATGTAACGGTGGAGTATGTAGACACAGAAGGTAACGAAATTCATGCTTCCCAAATCCTATCAGGAAATGTAGGCGACTCTTACGATGCCAGCACAGAAAAATATCAAGTAGTAATCAACGGCTATATCTTAGATCAAAGTCGTTTGCCACAAAATGCGAAAGGCACATTCGGCAAACAGGGGGCAACTGTGACGTACGTTTATACAAAAGAACAAGCTGCAACAGTTGATAGTTCTGATAATAGAGAAAAAGCTCCTGTGCAAACTGTTGTTTCGAAAAAAAGCGCTTCTGCACAAAGATTGCCGCAAACCGATGAGCAGGGGACGTTGTTCCCATTTGTAGTTGGTTTGTGCTTTATCGCCACGGCAAGCTGGCTTTATTTTAAAAAGCGAAAGTAACAATTGATTAAATCATCGGGGAAAGGCGTTATTGACTAAAAAAAGGACAGCTGCGATTCAGCTGTCCTTTTTGTTGCTTATTTACCTAAAAATGAAATGAACCCAAGGGAATCATAAAGAAAATGGCAGATCCAGCTGACCCAGACGCTATTGGATTTTTTCCAAACGTAGTTGAGTGCCAATCTGGCAGGCATCAAGGTGATCAATAATTGTGCTGGATGAAAACCGTACGCTGGGATGTGCCACAAAGCGAATAGCACACTGCAAATGACGGAAGACCAGAAGAAAGAGAGTCCTTTTTTCTGTAAAGCCAACAAGAGATTGGTGCTAAGCAATTCTTCCCCCATGAGCATGAAGGGAACTTGTAGAAAGACCATTTGGACGGTGATAGTCTCGCTGATCGAATTAGTTGTCGGTTGTCCAAAAATAGCGGCATAAATAAAGGAAAAGAACACGCCAGTCAAAATGACGAAAGGCACACCCCATAATAAAACAATGAAACGAAAATGCTTGAATTGTTCCAAAAAGGTCCTTCGTAAGAGAAAGTACCCTGCACCAAATGCCAAAATCACATTCCATACAGTACCAACGATGGATAAAACGGAATCGCTTAGGGGTGTATAGGGAAGCATTTGATAGGTTAAACCGATGACTAATGTGAGAATAAATAAATACATTGCTGACTTGTGTTTCATTTTGAACACATCCTTTAAAGTAATTGCCACACGCTGAATTATAAACAGAAAAAACATCAAAGTACAAAAAGATATCTCTCATTATTTTTAAACGAAAATAAAAAGGAGTGAATACGATATCATGACTGACAGGCTTGCTTTTATTAGTATCAGAATAAAAGATTTCTAAGAACAATTCTCAAAAATGGTGAACAAAAAGAGAAGTTTATAAGAATCTCTGTAACACTGTTGAAATATTATTACGCTTATGTTACATTTTGTTTACGTTATTATGTTTAGGGAGAATGTTTATGAAGAAATCAAGCAATTATTCAAATAATTCACAACATAAAGAAGCGACGTCTGAAAAACAAGCACCTTTTTCAAGGGTCGAATCACATCAAAAGCAAACAACGGGAACGGCAAGACGCACGCAAACCACCAATCGTCAAGTTTCTAAAAAGAAGCCAACCCATCGCAAGTATCTCTTTTCTTTGATGACGCTGCTGACAATTGTCATTATCGCCACTGGCGGTTATATCGCCTTTACGTTGAAGCAGCAAGAAGCCTTGGCAAGGGAAAAATATGAGGCTGCTGCTGAAAAGTTATTGGCATCGATTCAAGAAGAACAAGCCAAAGAGGGAATCCCAGCAAAACTCGAAACGCTATCCGATGGGGACAAAAAAGAATTGATTTTCCGACCAAAAGAGGAGAATGCGATTCCTGTCAAGGATGCAAGCAAGAAATTGTCGACCATGGCGAACAAATTATGCAAAAAACACACCGACAAAGAGACAGTCACCATTGCTAGGATTGAAGCACAAGCAGTCGCATCGAAAGTGTCAACCTATTCTTTAAAAGCGGACAGCTATGTTTGGAATCGGGAAACTGGTCGCTTTGAAGATGCGGATAGCGTGGTTGCCGATCCAATTTTTGTTTCCGAGAAAACCGGCAATGAATTATCCTTGAAAGACTTGGTTCCAGACGAGGGAAGCTTGCTAGGGATCCAGCAAGTCATTCAGCAAAAGATTTTAGACCAAGCCAAGGAACCAGATAAAGTCATTGATGCGGTCTTGGCGATGGATCGAATCACCTATGAGTCGAAATTTACGTATGATCCTGAAAAAGTAACGATCCAGTTGCCGCAAAATCAAACTGGCGTATCTGAGATCACGTTGGCGTACAAAGAGATTGCACCCTTTATTGATCCGGAACTTGTTAATGCGGACCAATTGAAAGAGCAACAACCGACATTGGACGAAAACAAAAAATATGTTGCATTGACTTTCGATGATGGACCAAATGATACCTCGACATTGGATCTCTTAAAAATCTTGAAAGACAATAATGTGAAGGCAACGTTTTTTGAATTAGGCCAAATGGTGGATCAGTATCCTGAAGTATCGAAAAAAATCCATGAAGAAGGGCATGAAATTGCCAGTCACTCGTATTCACACCCGCAATTAAATACGTTGTCGCCGGAGGATGTCAAAGCGGAAATAACGAAGACCGACAAAGCGATCTATCAGGCAACTGGGGTCTTGCCTAAGAATTTGCGTCCACCGTATGGGGCGATCGACCAACAAAGCGCCCAAGCAGCAGGAAAAGCGATCATTCAATGGAGTGTTGATACCGAGGATTGGAAACTAAAAGATCCGAGTAAGATTCTAAAGGTCGTACAAAACAATGTCTACGATGGATCGATTATTTTGCTTCATGATATTCATCCGAAATCCGTTCAAGCTGTACCAGGTATTATCCAAACGCTGAAAGCGCAAGGTTATGAATTTGTGACGGTGGATCAGTTGTTAAATAGTAAACAAAAACCAATGTATCAATATTTTGGTGAAACAGATGAACGTAGCGTTAGCTAATAGCTAAAAAAGGAAGTGATGATCGCTATCACTTCCTTTTTTTATTAAACGAACACTGCAGTTGCCGCGTTATCACTCGTCTGAGGCAAATACCTGGAGGTAGTCTTCATCCAGCAGTAAAGCAAAGTCATCAGCAAGTGCTTCTTTATCCAGTTCTCGCATGAGAGCTAGCATTTTTGTGGTTATCGTTTGCCCCGCTTTTTGATCGCCGGTTCTTAAGAGCAACACGCCTTGGAAAAATTTGCAGACGGTTTGGTGAAAAAACTCTTTGTAGTCTGTCGCCAAAAGTTTCAATTGGACAACGAGAACTTCCGTTGCATCGTATTGCTGGTGCTTTAGTGTGTATTCAATCAAATTGATCAGCAAGGCGCAGTAAATTTCACGACCTTTTTCCATATCGATATAGTACTCGAGCATCTTGGATACTTTTTTGAAAAAGAGGAAATTATACTCGTTGTCCAAAAGGTCGATGGTGTTGGCGAATAACTGGATTTCTTGCAACGTCCAGCTTTCAACATCAATGAGATAGGAAATAATCGTTTGACGATCACATTCCAAAACAGCACGTTTCCGATAGACCCCATGCTCTGCCAAGCTTTGCAGCATGCGAATTCGCGAGCGAACCTCTGCAATACGGACAGTGTTTAGTCTGCTAGTGGTTTGCTGCAGTTCCTGTAATAGCTTTTGTAAATTTGGCAGATCGTGTTTGTTTGAATACTGATTGTACCGATGATTATAGCTATTTTGCTCATCCAGACGATAGCCATTAGCGATATAGAGAAATTCATCGATATTCATTGAGAGATTTTCTAAGATTTGCAAGAGTAAGTTGGTAGCAATCTGATGCTTGCCTTTTTCAAATTCAATTGCATAGGATTTTGAAATAATCGTGCCATAGACTTCTTTTTGGGTGAAGCCTTTTTTCAATCGGATTTGTCTGATCGTTTCGCCATACATAAGAACCCCTCCGCTCTCATTGCTTTAAAGAAATTGTGTCTCCTCATTATAGTAAAACAAGCCCAGTGTAGGAATCAAAAAGGTCTTATATTTCAGACTTTCTTGATTTAATGAAAGAAATTGATCGGTAAACTTAGTGATAGAGGATCCTTAGAGAGGATAATAAAAAAGCGTGAGAACATTCGATTCTCACGCTTTTTTTAGACGAAACTAAGGCAGATCAATACAAGAATCATTACTAGCCAATGCATCGTTTTTTTGCTCCTTAAATGGTATTAGAAGAAGACGATTGGGCAGCTGCGTTTCCTTCTGACTAACAAGTATAAGCAAAAAGAACCCAATAAAAGGTTAAGTCCAAAATGTAAGACCAAAAAGATACTGAGGAATTCTCAGGGAAGAAAAAAGTGGGATATGGCGACTGAAGAAATTCTATTTCATAATGGTGTAGACTCGATTTTAATGGGGAGTTTTCATTCTTTTTTCATAGAACTTTCTGTGAACGTTTCGATTATTTTTTTCGCTACTAAGAGTTATTTTGAAGGATATCGTGAAAAATAGGGTGATATTTTTTTGTTTTTTTATTTGTAGAGGTAAAAAACGAAGGTGAAATCAAGAAAAAACACAATCGTCGTTTTTCTCTAAAGAAATGCATAAGTATACAAATGTAATCGTATTCATTATATTGGTTAAATATAAAAAAAGGAATGGTTAAATGACAAAAAAATAGATTTTTTTATCGTAACAGCCTGATTTATAAGATAAATATAAATAATTTGTGCTTGTTTATTAAATAAACCTTTTATGTTTTCTGAGGATAAATTAAGTGTTTTTTTAATTATTTATCGTGTTTATAATTTGTTGGAAAGAAATAAATTTGCTAGAATTTTGGTACACAGTGTGTTCGTTTAGTTATTTTATTTTTATGGTTCACAAGCGATTTCCACTATGCTGCTAAACTATTTGAACAAAAATCACTGGGTTTTTCAGAAAGCATGCGAAAAAACGTCGCGATGCGATCGGTTACTTTTGTTTTCTCTCTATGCCTTTGGGTGTTGGGTTGAAATAGATTTTCATCTGGTATTAAAGGGGGAAAGAAGGATTCCAGAGATCATCAGTTTTATCTTTTGTCGGTTAAATTTTTTTCGAACAGGAGGAGAATGAATGAAAGGCGTTAATTATAAAAAGCTCATGGATTCAAAGAAAAACACACGCGTTCGAACAAAGAAAAACATTATTGCGAATTTAACTGTCAGTGGGATGTTGTTGACGAGTACAGTGGTCGTGCCAGCAAGTTTGTTATGGGCACCAACGACGGTTGAAGCTGCTTTGGTTTCAGCTGAACTTTTCTCAGATATCACAGCATCTAATAACTCAGGCACGAGTGCGTCTGCACCTTATGCAACTCCTGGTGCAACGAACCAAGTCAATTTCTCGATTTCTGGATCAAATGCAGTAACGGTTGATGTCTTGAATGGGGATAAAGTCGCGGTTGTTGGGGTTCCTCAAGGCCTTACTGGTTTGGTTCAACCGGCAGGGAATGCATCGATTTCCACCAATGCGATACTCCAACTGGGGAATTTCCCAGCCTTGCAAACGCTGATCGGTACAGTCACGCCAGCAGTCAATACCTTGATTAGCACGGTGGATGGAATCGTCAATCAAAATTTAGCTGATGCACTGGATATTCCGCCAACAATCGTTGGGGGCTTGCCAAATCCGTTGTATACGGCAGCTTCAATCGTGGATGTCAGCCAGGTGATTTCCGTCAACTTAGATGAAATCACGACCCAGTTAGACTTATTAAATCAACTTGGACAATTTGGCCAAGCGAATTTTGAAGTTCCAGCTGGACTAACCGAAAACGAACGTGCCCTGATCGCCAATGTGGATGATGGTTTATTTATCGTTATCAATCAACGCATCAATCAAATTCTCGATAATTTACAAGCAGCCCAGATTCAAGTCAGTATTTTGGATGGTGCAAGTGGGATTCCAGGCATCGGTACCTTGATCGGTCAAATCAATACGTTGGTACAAAGTACCGTTAATACAGCGAAAGCTACTTTGAACGCAACAGTTGAAACGGCACAAACAGTCTTCAATGCAACGACAGATTTAGCAGATCAAATCGCTTCTGCATCTGTTTTAGGTCAAACCAATGTGGTCATTCCAACGAATGTCACCAGTCCGACCTATGCACAATTGGTTGAAAACGGCGTGGCGAATCCATCTAATCCTTACGAAGCCCGCTTCGAAGGAACGATGTCGCAACTTGATTTGATCACCATTGATTTGTTTACGGATGCTGACGGCAATAACTCGATCTGGTTTGCACCAGATACACCAGAAGATCAAACTGATACACCAACGATCAATCCATTGACAGCAGGGGAGACGACGATCAGCGGAACAGCTGAGCCAGGAGCAGCCATTACATTGGCGATCAACGGCGGAGCACCTATTGCGACAACCGCAGATGGTGACGGTAATTGGACGGCGGATGTCGCTGAATTGGTGGAAGGCGATACAGTCACAGCCGTAGCGGAAGCTGATGGCGAATCGGCGAGTGAGCCTGCAACGGCAACGGTAGCAGCACCAGTGGTCAATGCACCAACGGCTTCGATTACAGGAAATAGTACCGATGGGTACCCTGTGACGGGGACAGCCGCAGCAAATGCAGCCATTGAAATCACCAATGCCGAAGGTGAAGTCGTTGGCTTTGGAACGGCAAATGAGAATGGCAACTACAGTATCACGTTGAACCCAGCAGATGTAGCAGAAAATGAAAACTTGAATGTTGCCGCAATCGTCACTGCCGGTGGCCAAACTTACCGCAGTGGCAATACGCCAATCGTCGTTCCAGCAGACGATGCCGAGCAACAAACGGGAACACCAACGATTCAACCGGTGACTGCAGGGGATACAAGCGTCAGCGGAACAGCTGAGCCTGGTGCCTCGATTACTGTGACCGTCAACGGTGCAGATCCGATCGTGACGGAAGCCGATGAAGAGGGCAATTGGCGTGTTGATGTGGCCGAAGTGTCAGAAGGCGATACGGTTTCAGCTGTTGCCGAATTAGCAGGACAAACGCCAAGCCAACCGGCTAGCACCACCGTGTCCGCCTTAACGGTCAATGCACCGACGGCTTCGATTACAGGAAATAGTCAAGAGGGCTATCCAGTGACTGGAACAGCAGCACCAAATGCGGCCATTGAGATCACCAATGCGGATGGCGAAATTGTCGGAACAGGTACCGCCAATGAGAATGGCGTTTATACGGTGACGTTAGATCCAGCAGATGTTGACGCGGAAGAAACCCTCAATGTGACGGCGGTTGTCACCGCTGGCGGCGAAACCTACCGTAGCAGCCCAACACCTGTTGTGGTGCCTGCGGATATCCTGCAGACGGAAACACCAACGATCGATCCAGTCAGTGCTGGAGATACGACCGTTAGTGGGACAGCCGAACCGGGGGCAACAGTAACGATCACGCTTCCTGAAGGCGATCCAATCACGGCTGAAGCCGATGACGAAGGCAACTGGGAAGCAACGGTTCCTGAATTATCAGAAGGCGATTCCGTGACGGTCGTTGCTGAGTCTGAAGGCAAAGATCCGAGTGCCCCAATCACCGTGAGTGTAAACGGTTTAACCGTGGCAGCGCCAACGGCTACGATCACCGGAAATAGCACAGACGGGTATCCAGTAACGGGAACGGCAACTGCCAATGCAGCGATTGAAATTTTGAATGAAGCCGGCGATGTCGTTGGTAGTGGAACAGCCGATGACGATGGCAACTTTACGATCACCCTTGATCCTCAAGAGGTGGCAG
>OBXV01000515.1_pt1 | contig 18032 bp, 13 predicted proteins | sample 1495451 | NCBI WGS metagenome assembly OBXV01 (sample SAMEA2580178, study PRJEB22360) | human gut metagenome | biome: human gut; feature: human-associated habitat; material: faeces | place: Denmark | collected 2008/2010
AGAAAAATAGTAAAAACAAAGACTGATAGGAGATATTATTTCCTATCAGTCTTTGTTTTTATACTTCGCGTTTAATTCGATTAATAATATCGTTGGCTTTTTCATAGATTTTTTCTACGTCTGTTCCAACGAAGAATTCTCCGCGTTCATATAAAATTTTACCGTTTACCATTGTTAAAGCGACATTTTGTTTGCTACCACTATAGACAATATTTTTTGTAATATTATTGAGTGGTTGCATATTTGGCTGATGGAGATCAAGAAGAATGAGATCAGCATATTTTCCTTGTGCTAAAATATCAGACTGTGTGAGTCCCATAGCCTTTGCTCCACCAACAGTGGCGGCATAAAGAACTTGATTTGCATCCACCGCAGAAGCATCGTTTTCCCGTAACTTGGCAAGTCCTGTTGTTAAGAACATTTCACGGAACATATCAAGGCAATTATTACTAGCAGGCCCATCGGTAGCAATGGCTAGATTAATTCCCATATCAAGTATTTTCTGGATTGGGGCAATGCCACTTGCTAATTTCGCATTGGAACAAGAGTTTGTAACAACTGTCATGTTATGTTCTTTAAAAATAGAGAGATCTTCATCTGTCATATGAACGCAGTGATAACCGCCACCACCAAAGTCAAACATTCCAAGGCTGTTTAAGAAAACAGTTGGAGTCATTTGATATCGTTCAAGACATTGCTGGACTTCGGATGCACTTTCAGAGTTATGAGTGAAGACAGGAGCTTTATATTGGTGGGCAAGAGCAGAAATATCTTCTAATAATTGTTTGGAACAAGTATATTCTGCATGAAAACCTAAAATAAAGCTAACCAGATCGTTTGGCTCATTATAAGTCTGATACCATTTTTCCATATCCGCAACCGATTGAGAGAAGTTATTTACTCCACTGACCATAACCGTTCGAAATCCACAATCTCTAGAGGCAGCAGCTATCGTATCAGGAGTTAAATACATATCGAAGTTGGCAGTAGTACCGCTTGTCAAATATTCTAAAATTGCTAACTTGGATAGATGATAAATATCATCTGGAGTTAGTTTCGCTTCCATTGGAAATACTTGTTGATTCAGCCAATCAAGAAGTGGAAGATCATCCGCATAAGAACGTAAAAATGTCATAGCCGAATGGGTGTGGGCATTTTTAAATCCTGGCATTAATAAATTTCCTTTACAATCGATAACGCGATCGAAAACAGGAAGTTGAACTTGACTTAAAGCCGGATCTAAGTCCATGATGGTATCGATAAACTCTCCTACATAAGTAATTCGTTCTCCTTCTACCCAAAGTTCTCCATTTTCTATGATAGAAAAGTCTTGTTCCATTGTTAAAATTCTAGCGTGAATAAAACGAATATTCATAAAAACACTCTCCTTTCTTTTCTGTGAGTTGCGTATTGCTTGTACACAGTATAAAAAATACTCCCTCTTTTGTAAAGAATAGAATGAAAAAGCTCTATTTCAATAGAAAGAGGGAGCATACATAAATTGCTAATTAACGTTTACCTTTATCATAGATCTCCCCAAGTGCTTTTGGAGAACGGTTGTATTTGGAGAAGAAAATCAACAATAACAACGTAAGCACATATGGAAGAATCATAACGAGATCGGAATAACTGCTTGGTTTTTCAAGAACTTGAACGAGTTGATATCCAGCAGAACGAGCAAATCCAAAGATAAGACATGCCCCTAATGTTGGAAGTATTTTCCAGTTTCCGAAAATGAGAGCAGCGATGGCTAGGTAACCATATCCGACATAAATACTACTTGAAAATTTAGCAGAAATGGAGTAAGCAAAGCACATACCACCAATACCAGATAAAGCACCGGATACCATAACAGCTACTGTACGAATCTTCGCTACATCTCTACCAGCAGCATCAATTGCGTGAGGGTTATCACCACAAGCACGAAGGTGGAGGCCATAACGCGTTTTGTATAGTACAAACCAAGCGATAAATGCAATTACGAGAATAATAATCTCAAATGGATATAAATTTTTAAAGAATGCCCCAATGACAGGAATATCAGAAAGAACAGGAATAGAGAATCTTGTGGAAACTCCAAGCTGGAACTTATCGGAAGGTGCATTGAAGACACTTTTATTAATTTGTTTTGTTAAGAAAGAAGTGAGTGCCATTGCAAGAATATTGATAACGACACCACTGATAACTTGATTTGCTTTGAATTTAATACAAAGTAAAGCGTGTAATAAGGCGTAAATCATACCGCCAATCATTGCAAAAAGGAAAGAGAGGTAAAAGATTGGTTGAGAATCTGTACCTGCCGTTCCAGCAACGAGAACAACAAAGAGAGCACCTACGAAGGCACCAAACCCTTGTAAACCTTCGATTGCCAGGTTCGTAATACCACTGCGTTCGCTATAAATTCCACCGATTGCCATAATAAACAGCGGTAAGGCAAAGGATAAACCATCAATAATAATTGTCTCCATTATTTACTCTCCTTTCTTGCTTGTTCTTGTTCTTCTATTTCTGTTTTCCAACGTTTTACGAGATGGCGTAAGAAAGCACCACAAGCGCTAAATAATAGAATCAGTCCTGTGATAACAGAAGCGATTTCTGTTTCAATTCCAGAAGCAGAATTCATATATCCACTTCCTTTTGTAACTGCAGTAATCAAGAAGGAAGAAAAGATAATGCCGATTGGATTGCTATTTCCTAAGAGAGCCACAGCGATGGCATCGAATCCAGTGGAAGCAAGCACTTTTGGCTGAATGGATTGAACATATCCAAGGTAATAAGTAACACCAGCAAGACCTGCTAAAGCACCAGAAAGAATCATGGAAAGAACCATAGTTTTTCCTACATTGATACCAGCATAACGAGCAGCTTCTCGATTAGAACCAACGGTTTTGATTTCATATCCTAATCTTGTGCGATCAAGAAGAAATTTCATTCCAATTGCAATAATAATTGCAAGAATAATTCCAAGAGGAAGATCCACTTTTAAATTACCAATTGGTGTTTTTAATAAAGTCAGTCTAGAAGCTTCTTTTACAGCGATAGACTGTCTTGAAATATCGTCAATATAACGGGTATTAATAAAGAAACTGAATAAATATTGAGCGATATAGTTTAACATAATAGAAGATACAACTTCATTAATATTAAACTTATATTTTAAAAATCCGATTAAGCAACCCACAAGAGCACCTGCTAAAATACCGATAATTAAGACAAGTGGTTTGGCAACTGGTGCTACTAATTGGCTGTATCCAACGGTTACAGAGGCGATAAAACCAGCGGTTAACATCTGACCAGATACACCAATATTAAAGAGGCCTGCTTTTAAAGCAACTGCAACTGCTAAAGATGCAAATAGCATTGGCGTCATCATATTAAGGAAGCTTGTGAAATCGGTTAACATACCCTGATAAGCGGAGTATTTTGGTTTTGGGAAAAGACCACTTCCTTGTAATAAGTTCAAATAAGCAGTAAATGGGTTTTTACCAAGCACTGCAATTAAAATCATTCCTACAATTAAACTGATAAGGATAGAAAATAAAGGAATTGTGATAGCTTGTCTTTTCTCATTTCCAAGGACTTTTACAAAGAATTTTTTCATTTATTTTTCACCCCCATCATAAATTCGCCTACTTGATTTGTTGTAAGGGAAGCAGCAGGTGCAATTTTTTGGAGTTCTCCATTATAAATAACACCAATGGTATCAGCACAGTTCATGATTTCGTCTAACTCTAAAGAAATTAAAAGAATTGCTTTTCCTTTGTCACGTTCTGCAATGATCTGTTTATGAATATTCTCAATAGCACCGATATCAAGACCACGTGTTGGTTGAACGAAAATCATGAGTGGAGATTGAAGTTCAATTTCACGGCCGATAATGGCTTTTTGTTGGTTACCACCACTCATAGAGCGGACCTGTGTCATCGTACCTTGACTGCTTCGAATATCATAGCGCTCAATGAGTTTATTACCATACTCTTCAAACTGAGCTTGATTTAAAATGCCATGTTTGCTAGAAAATGGCTCTTGATAATATGTTTTTAATGCGATGTTATCTTTTAATGAGAAGTCAAGAACAAGACCATAAACTTGACGGTCTTCTGGAATATAAGAGATACCTTCTAATGTTCTCTTACGAATGGAATAATTCGTAATATCAACACCATTTAAAAAGATATTACCATTAGATGCCTTCGTAAGACCGGCGATGGCATCGGCAATCTCTACTTGTCCATTGCCAGATACCCCAGCGATAGCAAAAATTTCTCCCCCGTGAACGGAGAAAGAAGCGTGTTTTACTACCTCAAAGTTATCTTGGTTTTTCACGCAGAGATCTTTGACTTCTAAAATGACATCTTTAAATTGAGCTGGTTTTTTATTTGTAGTGAAAGAAACTTCACGTCCAACCATTAAGTTTGCCATTTCTTTTGTAGAAGTTGTTTTTACGTCTAGTACATCAATTAACTTTCCTCGGTTTAAAATAGCACAGCGATCAGCAACTTGTTTGATTTCTTCTAGTTTATGTGTGATGAGAATAATTGTCTTGCCATTATCGCGGAGTCCTTTAATAATTTTTAAAAGGAACTCGATTTCCTGTGGTGTCAATACGGCTGTTGGTTCATCAAAAATGAGAATTTCCGCTTCACGATAAAGCATTTTTAAAATTTCTACACGCTGTTGAATGGAAACATTGACATTTTCAATGAGCTGTGTTGGGTCTACTTCAAGTCCATATTGAATGGAAAGATCGAGTATCTCTTGATTTGCTTTTTTTAAGTCCACCATTGGGAAAAGGCCTAAAAATTTTTTTGTAGGTTCCATTCCCATAATAATATTTTCTGCGATTGTATAGTTGGACACTAATTTAAAATGCTGATGTACCATACCGATATTTAATTTTGTTGCATGATTTGGAGAAGAGATATTTACTTTTTGTCCACGAATATAAATTTCTCCTTCATCGGGTTCATACATACCAAAGAGCATACTCATCAATGTGGATTTACCAGCCCCGTTTTCACCGAGAAGAGCATAAATCTCTCCTTTTTTTATTTGGATATTTACATTGTCATTAGCAGTGATACCTGGAAACCTTTTGGTAATATTCCGCATTTCTACGATATATTGTTCTGACATAGGCGTTCTCCTGTTTTATATGATTTATGCGAAGGCAACAAGTCAAGTGTGACGATTGCCTACGAACATGAGAAACTCGCAAAGCGTGTTTCCCAGAGTTTCAATAAGAGTTCTAAAATATAATATAGTTTATATCCTTCACGCAAAAGAAAGGACAGCACATCGCAGTCGCAATGAACTGTCCCAGAAGTCATATTTTTTCTAAAAATATTAGTTTAAGCCAGGGAAGTCCTCTGGTGTAGTGTCGCTTGTAGAAGATGGAGGAACGATAGTTCCATCTTTCACTAATGCATATGCTTCATCAAGTTTTGAAATTGTATCTTCAGATAATTGGTTTCTTCCTTCTGTTTTTACATAGCCAGTAGAATCTGTATCTGCTTGTAATAATACATTTCCGCCTTTAAATGTTCCTCCTGCAATAGCTGTTAATTGTTTGTCCACGTTTAAGCTCATAACTTTTAATACAGATGTTAAAATGATATTATCTTTTGTACCATTTACACCATCATCGTATTGATCAACGTCACATCCAATTACTTTTACATTACCAGCTTCTTTTGCAGCTGTGAATACACCATTTCCAGAAGCTCCAGCTGCTACGAAGATAATGTCACAGCCTTCTTTGATTAATGCTTCTCCAAGAACTTTGCCAGTTGCTTCGTCGTTAAAGTTACCTGTGTAGTTACCACCGATATCTTCACCGCTTACGGAACCAGCATAAGATTTGATTTCAACACATTCAACAGATTTGTTATATTTTTTGTTTACATAGTTGACACCAGCTTCAAAACCATATTGATAGTTGATGTTAGATGGGAAAGTCTGTGCCGTTACAACAGCAACTTTATTACTTGTTGTTTCCAGTGCAGCTGCCATACCAGCAAAGAAACCGCTTTCTTGTTCTGCAAATAACATAGCATATACGTTATCAAGTTCTACTGTATTGCCATCTGCATCTGTTGGATAGCTATCTACTAAAATAAAGTCTACATCTGGGTTGTCCTGAGCAACAGTACCAATGCCCGCAGCTTGGAAACCAAGACATACCATAACATCATAGTTGGCAGCTTCTGTAGAAATTTTTTCAGCAACGTTTGCAGGAACTCCTGTTTCTTCACGAATTGGAGTTACTTTAGAATCAGGGAATTTTTCAATGAAACTCAATATACCATTATAGTTATCTTCATTGAAAGAGCCATCATCCACACCATTTGGACTGGATACAATAGCGATATTTAATGCCTCATTTTTTTCTGTATCACCAGCAGAAGCTTGTCCTTCATTTGTAGATGAATTTGTTGCGGTTGTTGTACCGCTGTTGCTATTTCCACACCCTGCAAGCATAGTTACAGCAAATACCGAAGTCATTAACACGGCTAAAAATTTCTTTCTCATCATATATTCCTCCTTCATATTATGCGAGATTTTAAGTTTGGAGTCATTTCATACTATAATCTCATTCTAACATCATAGTATTTGTTTGACAACGTTATTTCTTGCATTTCAATAAGGTAATCTAAAAATTTTCTTTCGAAGTTACAGTTTTTACCTATTAAAAAGATTCTTTCATTTTTCTTTCAAAGATTTCTTTTAAGCTTTCTGTATATGGTGGACGAGCAATTCCGTATTCTGTGACAATACCAGCAATCAGTTCGTGATCGGTTACGTCAAAAGCAGGGTTGTAGCATTTTACTTCTTTTAATGCCATTGGTTTTTCATAGAATTTTTCACGAATTTCATCTGGATTGCGAAGTTCGATTTCAATGTCTTCTCCTGTTTTGCAGTTCATATCGATGGTAGAAGTTGGTCCTAGCACATAGAAAGGAATGTCGTAATATTTTGCTAAAATAGCAACACCGCTTGTTCCAATTTTATTAGCCGCATCTCCGTTTGCTGCAATGCGATCACAACCAACAAAACAAGCGTTAACCCAACCATTTTTCATAACGATACTTGCCATGTTATCGCAGATTAAAGTGACATCGATTCCACCTTTTTGAAGCTCATAAGAAGTTAAACGAGCACCTTGAAGAAGTGGTCTTGTCTCATCAGCAAACACTTTGAAATTCATACCACGCTCTTTTCCTAAAAAGAGTGGTCCTAAAGCAGTACCATAACGAGAAGTTGCCAGTGGTCCTGCATTGCAGTGTGTTAAAATACCGTCACCATCTTTAATTAAAGAAAGACCATATTCAGAGATGGCTTTACACATTCTCATATCTTCTGCTTGAATCTCTTTGCTTTCGGCTAAAAGAAGTTGTTTAATTTCTGATACGGATTTTTCCTTGTTATCTGTTACTACTCGTTCCATACGATTTAATGCCCAGCTTAAATTAACAGCGGTTGGACGAGAAGAATTTAAATAATCTTTGTATTCCACAAATTTTTCATAGAAAGTATTATAATCCTCTGTCTCAATTGTACGAGCGAGAACGTAAATACCATAACCTGCACAAATACCGATAGCAGGTGCTCCACGGACTTTTAATTCAAAAATAGCATCGTAAAGATCTTTTGCTGTTCCAAGTGTTAAATATTCTGTTGCATTTGGAAGCTGAGTCTGATCAATGATAACTACTTTTGTTTCGTCCTCATTTAATTTTACGTTGTCAATGTGTGTTACTTGTTGTAAAGAATCCATAAGATTTCTCCTTTATCTATGTAGTTTCTAGTATGGCTTATATTTAAAAATAGTATTTATCTTTTAGAAAATGTTTTCCACACAATATCTATGAAAGATTTCTTTATGTGGAAAGCATCTGTACTCTTTAAAATAATAATTCCCTGACAGCCAAAGAGAGCTTATGCTAAAGTTTTTGCAATATTTTTGATAGACTCTGTAATCAGTTGCTTAAATAATGGAGCAACGCGATCAGCTGTCTCTTGTACTTCTGTATGGCTTAAAGGTTCTTCACTCATACCAGCTCCTAAGTTAGAAATACAGCTAATTCCACAGATTTTCATTCCCATATGGTTTGCTGCAATTGCTTCACAAGCTGTGCTCATACCAACAGCATCCGCACCGAGAATACGGCACATTTTTACTTCATGAGGAGTTTCGAAGTTTGGACCTGTAAGCTGGATATAAACGCCTTCTTGTAGAGGAATTTGTAATTCCTTAGCAGTTTCTTTAATAATAGTACAAAGTTCGGTACGATAGATATTGCTCATATCGCAGAAACGTAATCCAAGTTCATCAATATTTGGTCCGATTAAAGGAGATGGAACAAAGTCTGCAATCTGATCGGTAATGAGCATAAAATCTCCAACATTGAAGTCATAATTAACACCGCCAGCAGCGTTTGTTAAAAATAAGATTTCAGCGCCCATCATTTTCATAAGTCGAGTTGGAAGAACCACATCTTCCATGGAATATCCTTCATAATAATGAACACGACCTTGCATAATGACAACAGGCACTTCACCAACATGACCAAATACAAAACGACCTTTATGACCTGCAACTGTGGAAACAGGGAAATTTTTAATGTCATGATAATCGATTTCTGCTTCTACTTGGATGCCATCTGCATAGTCGCCAAGTCCAGATCCAAGGATTAAAGCAACTTTAGGTGTAAAAGGAATTCTATCTTTGATACTTTCATAGCAATCTAATAATCTTTTGTACGCACTTGTCATAACAATAGCCTCCTTAAAAGTTTAAAAAATAATTGTGTCTTATAAGGACATTATATATGATCTTGAAACAAATTGTAAGGGGGATTGTGTTTAGTTTTCTTGATGAAAATTATGGAAGAGTTTCTATGGATTATGAGTCATGAGAGGAAAAAAGTGGTATCACATAACCAAAGATCTTTTGATATGTGATACCACGATTAAAATGGCTTTTCTACAAAGGAAAAGTGAGATTAAGAAGCGTTTTGAACACGTAATGTTAAATCTTGATTTGGTTCAAAAGTAAAGGTTTGACCAAGGTAAGTGAATGAAATCTTAGTAACACGAATACTAGCGGTATAGCCAATATAATTTTTGCTAAAATCTCTTCCGCCAATGGCTAAATCTACTGCACTATCAAAGTATCTAGAGTCATAAGAGTTAAAGGATACTTTCACATTAGATAAAAGTGGAGAAGATCCAGTCACTAAAGAAGAAGCTGGAATAGCAGAAGAATTTCCACTTAAATATACGTTAAAACAATCGAAAATTTTAGTAACTACATCATCAGTCGTTTTTACAGTGGTAGATGTTGTAGTTTGAGGAACGATATTGATAATCGCATCGGAGGCTTTCACTTGGAAGGTTGTAGATTCTGTAATTGGTCCAGAAGTGAAAGTAAGGCGATAAGTCCCATCTGCTAATTTTAATTTTGTTGCGTCGATAACTTCTCCAGAAGAGCCTGTAATCATTTGATTTGGTACAATAACCGTTCCATCCGCGGCAACAATGCTATAGTAACCTTCGGATACTGTGCTAATTTTAATGCCGTTAGAATCCACCGCATATACTTTTAAAATAGCAGAATTTTTTCCTTGTACATTTGGATCAAGAACTGTATTGGAAAGTTCTGGCTTATAAGTGGATACGACCCCAGGCTGTTTGACAGCAACATTAATGAGAGAAGTTTTTCCTGCATAGCTAATTTCCACGGTACAGCTTCCGTTATTTTTGCCTGCAAATGTTAAATTAAATACACCACCAGAAGGGCTTGTATAAATCGTGCTCATAGTTTTTGTAATTGTATTTCCGTTTACAGTCACAATATTTTCATTTCCAGATATAATTCTTGCCGTTGGATAAGAAGAGCCTGTAATTGGAAGTTTATAAATGGAGCCGTATTGATCGCGAAGTTCAAAACGAACGGATTGGCTATTGCTTAAACCAGAGGAGTTTGAAACGGTTATATTAGACTCACTTGCTACAAGAGAGTTTATTTTTTTCGCTTCCCCAACGGTGATTGTTACGTCTGTAGAGAAGATTCCATCACTAATCGTAATTTTAGCAGTACCTTCTTTATAAGGGAATAAAAGTCCGGTTGTTCTGTCAATTCCACATACAGAAGTGTTATTGGAAGTGAAGGTTAAGTTATTGATGGTTGTCTTTGATGTATCAAGAGTGCCACCAACAGAATTTTCAAATAAGCAATAGAGTTTATAGTTTGACTCTCCTACGGCTACAGAATGGATAGCATCGGAATAGTCTAAGCTCGTATTTGGAGAAATACTGTAGCTTTGTAATGCTTTTAAGTTAGATCCAGAAGCAGTAACGCGTCCACGATTACTTTCAATTACTTGTTTTTTATTAGAGCTATCCAAGTAAGTATAGCGGATAGTATAGAACGCATAAGAGCTCTTTGTTGGCAGTGTAATACGTCCATAGTCATCTAAAGTAGTGCTACTTGGTTCAAAAATAAAATCAAATCCTGCCATTGTATGTGGATAGAGTTTTGTAATATCCACTCCATTTTCATCATAAATCGTATAGTCAAGAGGCGTTGCTACATCTGGGGCGATGGATTGGTTATCATTGGCAACAATTTTATTAATCGTACCATAATTAGCAACAAAAGAGTCCAAAAGATTTTGGGCTGCTAAAGAAACGGTATAAGTATCCCCTTTTCCAAAAGTGTTAGAAGTGGTAAGAGTTACTTCTTTTCCATCGGAAGAAAGTTCCAGATCAGTCACTTTTAAAACTTGACCAGTGCCTTCACTTGTAACGACATAGTCATCTTTTGAATATTTAGAAAGTGAAATATTAGATTTTAACTTAATCGTATTTACAGATGCCATAGAAGTTTCTAGTGTAGTAGGAACGGTAACGGTAAGTGGTTCACTTTTTGCATAATAACTATTTTTCTTAAACATGGCGTTCCAAGAATTAGAAGCATACGCGATTACTTGGAAGGAACCAGGATTTTTAACACTTACGATACCTTTGGAAGAGTCGATAGTAGCACCAGCAGTGTTGGTATCTTCTGGAATAACAAAGTAATCATAATCGGTACATTTTCCACCTGTCTCTGTAGTCATAACGGTTTTAAATGTGTAAACATCCTCTCCAACTGGAAGTGTTAACTCTTCATCATCGATAGCAAATTCAATTGTTTGGGCGTGTTCTTTTACAATAATAGTGGCACTGCTTGTATAAGTCTTTTTATTGACAGTGGCTTTTAATGTAACTTTACATTTTCCAACAGCGACACCTTTAATTGCTCCTGTTTTGGAATTAATAGAAGCGATTTTCGAATTGCTACTTGTGAATTTATAAGTAGCACCTTTCGTCTTGTTTTTAATATACATTTTGGAAGAATCGCCTACTTTTAAGTATTTCTTACTTACGGTTAAAGCAGGTGTTGCAGCTGCTTTAACAGTGGCAACAGAAGCTGGCATAGCTGTGATAAGCATTGCAGAAGCTAATGCAAAAGCAATAACTCTTTTTTTTGTTCTCATATTTTACTCCTCACTTTCAAAAAAAGTCTTTGATATCTATTTTTTTAATTCGTGATCATCCATTTTATGGTAGTCTACTTTTATTATAAGACATAGGGCCAGTAATGTAAATTACAAGATTTCTTAAAAATTTCTGACGGGAAAGTAAGGAAATATTGGAATCCATGATTGAAGTTTTCTTTGTATGAGCCATAGGAAATAAAAAAGAGGTTGGTTGTCATAAAAACAGATTAATGTTAAGATAAAAAAAGATAGGAAACGTACACTGAATACGATAAAAAAACTATGGGAGGCAATATGCTGGAAACGATTATTGATAATATAAAACAAGGACAAAATGTTCGCGAAAACTTAATAGAGTTAAAGAAATGGTTAAAGGGAAGTATAGAACATCAAGATACTTTTCTTTCTTTTTTGCAATATGACTATACCTTACTAAAGGAATTACTTTGTCATGAAGATCCAAAAGTTCGAAAAAATGTAGCAGGAGTCATAGGTGAGTTAGAATTAGAAGGACTACTTCCAGAACTATTGGATGCTTATGAAGAAGAAGGAACACTCTTTGTTAAGACTGCCTATTTAAAAGCATTTCAAAAAATTGATTGTGAATGTTATGTGCCAAAGTTTAAGGAACGGTTAGAGTATTTATTATCTGAGAAATTTACAGAAGAGCAAGAGAAACATATTACAGAGGAAATTCGGGAGCTTACCAGTTTAATTGGGCAATATGAACGAACACAAAGTCATTATTTTATTGGATATGATGAACAAGGGAAAGTTGTGTTAACAACGAATCGTTATTATCCAGAACTAACACTCCGTCAACTTTATCATTGCAATGGCAAAAAAATAAGCGGTGGAGTCGCAGTAGAATATGAGGATATGAGAGATTTTATGAGTATCCGTACATGGCAAGAAATTTTATTCCCACTTCCATCTGCGAAAAATATGCCACTGGATCCAAAAGTGATGGCACATACTATTCTTATGGGAGGATTAATGGAATTTTTAGAAGCCAGACATTTAGGAGGAGGTTCTTATCGATTCCGTGTGGAATTAAGAGGAAGAATTTCGATAGAAGAAAAGCGAGTTATGGCAAAGAAGATTGCTATGGCTATGGAAAAGGAGTCTTCTCATCGCCTTATCAATTCTGTTTCTGATTATGAAGTGGAAATTCGACTGTTAGAAGGAAGAAATGGTGGTTACCACGCTTATTTAAAACTATATACGATTCCTGATAATCGCTTTGCTTATCGAAAAGGAATTCTTGCTACTTCCATTAATCCAATGACGGCTGCTACCATTATGGAATTAGCCCGTCCTTATTTAAAAGAAAATGCCCAAGTACTAGATCCATTTTGTGGAACAGGTACCATGTTAATTGAACGAAATTTTGCTTTGCCTGCGCATCCCCTCTATGGAGTAGATCTCTTTGGAAAGGCCATTGACTGTGGAAGAGAAAATGCAAAAAGAGCAAGAACACAGATTAATTTTATTCATAGAGATTTTAAAGACTTTTCCCATGAATATTTATTTGATGAGATTGTTGTTAATATGCCGTCTACAACAGGAAAACAAGGGGAAAAAGAAATTGAAGAATTATATGAACTGTTATTACAAAAAGGACAAAGGCATTTGAAGAAAGGTGGGATTGCCATTATTTATAGCCAAGATCCATCCATTGCACTGTCGGTATTCAAGCGTCATTTAGAATGGAAACGAATGGAGACATTCCAGATTTATCAAAAAGATGCTTCTTATTTATATATTTTAAAATATATTGGATAAAGAAATAGGTTGTTTTATCGTTTTTTGAATACATATTTGTTTGGTTGAATATATATGTAGAAAAAAGGACGAGAATTGAAATATGTTGGGAAGAAGAGGAAATGAATGGGGCATTAACTTGATATTAAGAGCGGTATTGGGAGTTTTAGTGATCCATTTTATTAATGTTTTTTTTACAAAAAATGGATATCCTGTTTTGGTGGGAATTAATCTTTATACAATCCCTGTAGTAGCTTGTCTTGGACTTCCAGGAGTTGGTTTGCTATATGGACTTTCGATTTTTTGGTAAGAAAAAAAGCCTAGTGAGGAGAATCACTAGGCTTTTTCTTTACATGAGAATGATAAAAAGTACTCTTCTCATCGTTAATCTAACTCTAATTTACCAGTATATAATTGATAGTAAGTTCCCTTTTCTTTAATTAAATCTTCGTGAGAACCACGTTCAATAATACGACCATGATCTAGTACCATAATGGCATCGCTGTTTCGAATCGTAGAAAGTCTATGAGCGATAACGAAAACAGTACGGCCTTTCATTAAGTTATCCATACCCTTTTGTACAATGCTTTCTGTACGAGTATCAATGCTTGATGTAGCTTCATCGAGGATTAATACTGGAGGGTTAGCAACGGCTGCTCTTGCAATGGATAATAACTGTCTTTGTCCTTGGGATAATTCTTCCCCATCTCCACTTAATAAAGTGTTATAACCATTTGGAAGCATATTGATAAATTGATCTGCGTGTGCAAGTCGTGCTGCTTCGTATACTTCTTCATCGGTAGCATCTAATTTACCATAACGGATATTTTCCATAATCGTTCCTGTAAATAAATGAGTATCTTGAAGAACGATACCAAGAGAGCGTCTTAAATCTGCTTTTTTAATTTTATTAATATTGATTCCATCATAGCGAATCTTACCGTCTTGTACATCATAGAAACGGTTGATTAAGTTTGTAATTGTTGTCTTACCTGCACCAGTAGAACCAACAAATGCGATCTTTTGACCAGGTTTTGCAAAAAGTGATACATTATGAAGAACCATTTTTTCGTCGGTATAACCAAATGTCATATCGGAGAAACGAACATCACCAGTTAATTCTGTATAAGTAACAGTTCCGTCTGCTTGGTGAGGGTGTTTCCATGCCCAAAGACCAGTTCTTTCTTTACATTCTACAATGTTTCCATTTTCATCTTTTTTGGCATTGACTAAAGTAACATACCCTTCATCAACTTCTGGTGTTTCATCAATCATTTGGAAGATTCTTTCTGCACCAGCTAATGCCATAACGATGGAGTTAAACTGTTGTGCTACTTGCATAAATGGCTGTGTGAAGCTCTTTGTAAACTGTAAATAAGAAGCTATTGTACCGAAGGTAATACCACCAATACCAAAGATGGATAAAGCTCCACCTAATACGGCAGTTAATACGAATTGAAGGTTTCCTAAGTTACCAATAATTGGTCCCATCATGTTAGCAAAACGGTTGGCATTTGATGCTGCCATAAAAAGTTGTTCATTTAAAGCATCAAATTCTTCTTCGGATACGCGTTCATGGTTGAAGATTTTAATAACACGCTGTCCATTCATACGTTCTTCAACAAATCCGGTTACATCAGCAAGAGCTAACTGTTGACGAAGGAAGTATTTTCCACTGTTTCCACCGATCTTCTTTGTAACAAAGACTAAGATAAAGATCATGATAATGGCTAAAATCGTAAGAATTGGACTTAAAACAAGCATGGAAATAAAAGTTGCAATAATCGTAATGGATGACATTAATACCTGTGGAATGGACTGGTTAATCATCTGACGAAGAGTATCCGTATCATTTGTGTAAAGGCTCATAATAGAACCATTTGTATTTTGATCAAAGTAGCGGATTGGGAGCTTTTGCATATGTTCGAACATATCATCACGAACTTGTTTTAAAACGCCTTGTCCGATTTTAACCATAAGTCTACTATAAATAAAAGTAGCAATAACACCTGCGGCAAAAATAGTTGCTAAAATTGCAAGAGCTCGATACAATTCGCCAAAGTTAGGATCTTGCTGTCCGACTAATGGAAGAATAAAGTCGTCAACTAAGAACTTTAGTGAAAGGGATACGGAAATAGAGGCGATAGAACTGATAATAATACAGATAAATACCGCAATAAATTGAAGTTTAAAACGAGAAGTTACATAGCGAAGAAGGCGCTTTGCTGTTTTAATCGTCTCTTTTGTAACTTTTGGTTTTCCATGAGGTTTTTGATTACTCATCTTCATTTCCTCCTTTCATTTGGGATTCATATACTTCACGATAAATTTCATTTGTTTTCAATAATTCTTCAGAAGTTCCGATTCCGTTGATCTTACCGTCATCAAGAACAATAATTTGATCCGCATCTTCAATAGAAGAAACACGCTGTGCAATAATAATCTTTGTTGTATCAGGAATTTCTTCACGGAATGCTTTACGAATCATAGCATCTGTTTTTGTATCAACAGCACTTGTAGAGTCATCAAGAATAAGAATTTTTGGTTTCTTAAGAAGTGCTCTTGCGATACAAAGGCGCTGTTTTTGACCACCAGATACGTTGTTACCACCTTGTACAATCATAGTATCATAGCCTTTTGGAAATTCTTGAACAAAAGAATCGGCTTGGGCTAATTTACACACATGCTGTACTTCTTCATCTGTGGCATTTTCATTACCCCAGCGAATATTTTCATAAATAGTTCCTGAAAATAATACATTTTTCTGTAAAACCATAGATACTTGGTCGCGGAGAGCTTCTAAATCATATTCGCGCACATCAATTCCACCAACCTTTACCGAACCTTTTGTTACATCATAAAGACGAGGAATCAATTGTACTAAAGTAGATTTTGAACTACCAGTTCCGCCGATAATACCAATTGTTTGACCAGATTTAATATGAAGGTCTACTTGTTTTAAAGAAAGATTTCCACCTTCTCCAGCATAACTAAAGTCTACATTTTCGAAGTCAATGTCACCATTTGGAACTTCTTTGATAGCGTTTGGTTTATTTTGCATTTCTGGAACTTCATCAAGAACTTCTGTAATACGATCGGTAGATGCTTCTGCGATCATAATCATAACAAATACAAAAGTAACCATCATAAGAGACATAAGTATCTGTAATGCATAAACGATAACACTTGTTAATTGTCCAGATTCCATAGAACCAAAGACAATCGCTTTTCCACTGATTAAAACAATGCAAAGAATAACAATATACATAGTAAACTGCATAACAGGGGAGTTCCAAGCAACAATTTTCTCTGCTTTTGTAAAGAGACGATATACGACTTCTGAAATTTTATGGAATTTTTCAATTTCATGATCTTCTCGTACATAAGCTTTTACAACACGAGATGCATTTACATTTTCTTGAACAGTATTGTTTAAAATATCATATTCATCAAATACTTTAATAAAATGAGGGTGTGCTTTCTTAGCGATAAAAATAAGAAGTCCCCCAAGAATTGGAATAGTAATTAAGAATAAAAGAGCGATTTGTTTATTAAGCTGTACCGTCATAATCATAGATAAGATGATCATAAATGGTGCTCTTGCTAAAAGACGAATACTCATCATATAAGCCATTTGAACGTTTGTAATATCTGTTGTCATTCTTGTTACAAGGCTTGATGTTGAGAAATTATCGATATTTTTAAAAGAAAAGTCTTGCACTTTATAAAAAATATCATGACGCAAGTTTTTGGCATATCCTGCTCCAGCAGTAGCGGCATAATTACCAGCTTTTACACCAAAAAACAGAGCGAGCATTGCTAATACAACAAGAGAGAGACCAACTTTAATAATATAGTTTAAGTCTTGATTCATAATACCAATATCGATAATTTTTGACATTTGAAATGGAATTAAAACTTCCATAAAAACTTCTAAAATAACGAAAATTGGTGCGAGAATCGACTCTTTTTTGTATTCTCGAATGGATTTGAAAAGTTTTCGATTCATAATGTTCCTCCTATTTTTCTTCTTGTTCTTCTGTAAGGTTTGTGAGGATTTGTTTTAGAACGGCTCTGCATAATGTTAAATCCTCTTCCTTAATCCCATGTGTCATTTTTTTCTCTCTTTGAAAGATGTTTTCCAAAATTTTTTCTCGCAGTGCCTCAGCCTTCTTTGTAGGAATAATTCGTTTTAATCGGGCATCTTTAGCAACGCTTTCTCGGTAAATAAAACCATTTTTTTCCATAAGTTGCAGAATACCAGTTGTTGTGGAACGGCGAATTTGAAATTCTTCTTCCACATCTTTTTGGTAAAGATCTCGATGCATTGTTTCAAGAAGAATAAATTTTAAAATATGTTTTTGCATAGGAGTAAGGCCGATATCCTCATCTGAAATTAAATTTTGCTGTTTCAATTTCCGAGAAATGAAATGAACGAGCCTTCCAAAAGGGATTTCTTTTTCCTCCTTAGATTCTTCCAACACGATAACACCTCCTTCTGGCTTGCGAATGTGGGAAACTTGTGAAGTTTGTTTCCCAATGTTAACGATGAAAAATTGGAAAATTCCACATTAGTAAACGATGAGAAGCATGCTTTGTGAACTTCTCATATTGGCAGATAGTCCCCATATGTGAGAATAAATGCTCTGTATGGTTCATTATCTTTGCGTAAATAAAAATGTTAGGTTGCTAACTATTAGATTCTAAAGATAAATTTTTTAT
>OBXV01000518.1_pt1 | contig 17864 bp, 25 predicted proteins | sample 1495451 | NCBI WGS metagenome assembly OBXV01 (sample SAMEA2580178, study PRJEB22360) | human gut metagenome | biome: human gut; feature: human-associated habitat; material: faeces | place: Denmark | collected 2008/2010
CAAAAAATAAGAGCCTTTCGGCTCCGGATTTACGGGTTACGGTTATTCACTAAATGCAATTTTTAAACAAATAGGCTCCAAGGTTTTTACTCCCTGGAGCCTTAATATCCGAATTATATTATTTAGTGCAAAAAGAAGCATCCACATTAAGCGAATACTTCTTTACGTTCAATTCACATCTGATAAAAACCAACTTTCCTTTAATGCACCTGTATACAATTCACAAGTGCTTTTAACTAGAGAAACTCCGACCTCCTTTCCAAACTTACTAGATGCTTTAATTAATGTCTCTAATTGCGCCTTGCCTTTAATAATTTGATTGTCTTCGGTCGTAACTTCAAACGTGTTTTTTCTAATATTTATGCCTGTTATTATCGCATTTGCTATTTCTATCTCTTCATCTCTAATATCCCCAATACTATCTAATGTGAAGATAATCCCTGGTGCTTTAGAATATTTTAACTCCATACGTCTAATCTCCGACTGTTCATTCTTCCAGTCAACCTCAATGTTTACCAAATTATCTTTCATCTGATTCAGCCAATTCTTATAATGTTTTACTGTTCTTTGTCCATATGGTGCTATCCTATCAATTAATTCTTCCCCTCCATCACTATACTCTAATATACTAAAAAATTCATTTAGCACCTTATCTGTTTGATATAGTTCTGTTGTCATTTCAATCTGCTCATATTCTTTCTCCAAAATTACGCCAAAAGACCCTGGAAACATCCCGCAAACTTGAAAATCCGCTATTTGTTTTGCATAATCTTTTACACTACCTCTTGATGAATCTGAACCAATCAAAGTATTAGCTATGTTATCAATCATTTCTTGGAATCCATCCAATACGGAAACCAATATTCTATTTGATATTTTACCGGTGGAAATATTATCTCCATATAACCTAAATTTAATTTGTTCTTTTGACAATGCTTCTGATATTTCCATCTTCTTACTGATTAAGGACTCTAACCTTCTTTCAAATTCAGCAATCTGAAAATCAATCATAGGAGAAGCATTCAACTTTCTAAGTGATTCTATTCGTTCTTTAGTCTCGGCTATCCTTTTATCAATTGTACTAATTGTTATCATTGACATTAGAATCACCTCCTACAAAAGATTTCAATGCAGTTTCTTTCAATACTATTATACCTTTTGGTATATCATCCCTGCTATATCCGAACTGTCCTTTCCAGTAATTTCTATTATTAATCTGCTCTCCATAATCCTGTGGACTCAACTTTTTCATCGTATCATCGCATATTGCTACAGCAGGATAAACATCTAAATTAGGTATCTGCCTAATGCTCTCCCATTTACCAACGATACTATTAAATGATTCTACATAGAAAAAAACAACTACGTCAATGTCATTAGGATTTATCTTTGCAGTCGTAAAACTTCCATCTATCCAAATTTCATAGACTTCAAAGTTTTTCACCAATAAACTAGAAATTTTAAAGAATCCGTGTATGCGGATGGCTACATGGTTGTTGATATAGGTGCGTTGCCAAACAACTCAACAAAATCAGTTCCTGCAAATATCCCGTCTGCATCTGAATACTGGATATCGGATGCCTGGTGCAAAAGCAGGACAACAGGGCAAGTCAACCCTATGCCATACATAGATGCAAGTACGTGGAGTAATGCGATCGGAATTACTATATCAGCCAGTAAAAATATTGTCGTGACCACAAAAGCAGACTGGTCAGCGTATTCTGGCAAGGCTGTAATAGCCTATAAACTATAGTTTCAGTGGAACATCAAGGGCAAATCCGATTTATTCAATTGCAAATATCACATAATTGATGCGAATGCTTCCAGTTACATTCGGATACACATATACGTATAATCCATCGCCACTATAATACCGTGGGGAGTAATAGGAAGTTTGTGCCGCATTGGCGTCTCCGTTCATGACCATGCATATAAAATTACTTGCTGTTGGCGCTTTTCCAAGGATTTTTGTTAGAGATGCAGTGTCGTGCAACAACGCATATGCTTGGTTACACGCAGCTATTTTGGAGCCCACATAGATTCCTTTGATATTTGTCAATATCCCTAACACATTCGCAAAATTTCTATTTAGTTCATCGGTCTTCTCCTGCAATTCTGCCATGGTCATTAAGACTTTAAACTTCGGCGTCACTTCTACAACGTTAATTCCTTCGTATTCGATTTCTGCCAATACCATTTCCCTGATCGTATCTCCCGTCCGGATATCCCCGGTTATATACGCTGGCGGTTTTGGATTTCCGCTGGTTGCTTCTCCCTCCTTGACGCTAATCCCTATGTCCTCGTATCCTACGCTATTTTTCTCGTATCTTGCTACCACATAGTCGATTCTTTTCTTTCCTTGCGTGCCATTGCTTAATTTTACGGTTTCGTATGTTCCAGGAAGGATTCTCCAATGACATCCCTGTATCATCCCCTCTCCGTCATAGATTCTTAACTCGTTCGAACTTATTAGTTCCGTCTCGAACATCCTTCCGACATTCAGCACATAGTCGGATATTCCTACAATCCCCTCATTCCTCCCGAAATGATCGTTGCTTGTTACATGAGGCTTTTCTCTTAGTCCATCAACAATCTTAAGCATATTGCCCTTCTCTTCCTCCTATCTTATATTCAATCTCGATTTCACCGTCCTTAACAGTGCAGTTCTTCTCAATTATTGGCTGAGATACCTCGATTCCAGAAATATAATCCCTTCCTGATATGCTGTCTCCGATTGGCCAGTCTTCTTCCACTTCGTCGACTTCTGCCTTAAACTCGCTGCTGTTCATCTCATTTTTAAGTTTCTCAATGCCTTTCTTGTATAATTCATCCTCTTCAGCATTGCTATAATCATATATCTCTGCTATCTCTTCGATTCCCTTGTAATGCTGCCTGTCCTTTTCAATGCTTCCATCCTCCTGGACATACAGGTCAATTACCTTTCTGTCTTTTAGTTCCCCCTTTCCCAGGCAGATCAGATGGTTGATCCCTCTATAATTTTTCGTCGCCGTAAATTCGACATATCCGTCTTGCGAGTATTCTATCGTCTCGGAATGATCCTGTATTTTCTCTGCACCAATCAGCACATATCCGGCTTCCCACCTTGTCCCAGGCACATACCTGATATCTAGCCTGTATCCCACCGAATCCAGGATCTTGGTAATTCCATCCAGCAGCGTGCAGTATCTATCAAGCTGCATTGATCCGATTATTACCCCGGTACTTTCTCCGGATACTTCAAATAGATCCTCATACTGCTCATTTATCAGATCCCTTAAGATTTCGTTTAGTTCTCCTTTTACAACTCTATAGTCTTCCCCTGGATCAGGACGGATTATCTTTTTTCCTAGCATCCCGCGCCAGGTATATCCCCGCACGAATATCTCTCTGGTTTTTGTGCTGCTCTTAAATTCCCCAACTATCCCTCCGTATTCGTTATGGTTAGAATAGATATAATATCCCTTCTTTATGCTTCCATCCCACTGCTCAAATAGAATAGTAACCTCAAAGTCGTTGCTATTTCCAATATTTATGTCAATATCCACATTCTGAAGTATTCCAAGTTCCCTCCTGTTTCGATCTGCAAGTTGAAACTCATATCTATTTACCACTTTGGCTCGCTCCTTCCTTCGAATAATGTAATCTGTATCCCAAAGGATCCGTTCCATACCACCGTAGATTCTCCTGCTTGGATTTTTTCAAACACGGACTCTGCCTTTCCTCGCTTATCATATTCATTCGTTTTTGTCCCGTCCTTCTCAGTCTTGACAACCGTGTTATATCGGCTGTCAATCGTCAGGTATTCGTTGTCCATTATCGTCGTATCCACGGCATAGGTATGGCTATCCACTAATACTGACGGCGATACAGCCGGGCCAAATATGATCATCTGGAAATCGCATGGCACTCTAAGCGAGTTGCGAATGGTCCCGAACCCGCTTAATGCCGGAGTGAAATTATATGGAAAATTATATGGGAAGTTCAGATACTCGCTACTTGCTCCTGTCTGTCCTATCTTCTCAAACTCGAATGTGCTTTCATTAATCCAGAACGGGTATGGCGCAAAAATCGTAAGCGTGTTTTCAATCTCGTAAAACAATTCCTCATATTTTCCTGGGGCCGTATCCCTGATATAGCATTCGAGGTAACTATCTCCTACATATAACTTTCCGGGCTGATTATTGATGATATCAATGTCAGTGATCTCATTAAGGCTATTCATGAGTTCCTTATACTCATTTTCCGAGTCTGCAAATATCATGATGTCTAACTTTTTCTGGTAGCTCGTCCTGTAGAAGTAACTCACCCTCGTTCTGTTCCTCTGCTTGTTGGCTTTTTCACGGCTGTCCCAGTCCCGGCCGAACAATTGCGTTACATCCTCTACTGCAATCGGCCAGTCAGAAAAGTCTATCCTGCTTCCTTTGCTGTTTACGTAATAGATATCCATTACTTAATCTCCCTTCTTATCTTCCCGGCCTCCCTTTCGTTTATGATAAGTTTTATTTCCTGCTGTGCCATTGCATATGCCAGCCTGTCATAATCTATAGGATCCTCTCCCTGCTGGAACATGCTCAGTACATTGATCATTGATTCCTCTACGTATTCTCTGAGATTTCTAATTGGCAGCACGGCCTCTGCTCCCGCCTCTCCGACTCCCTTGAGTCCCGTCGCGGTTCCAAATATCGTTGGCCTTGTGAAAATCGCTCCCGTCTTATACCATTCAATATCAAAATGCGGAACGCTCGGCGGATTAAGCGAGAACTCTCCTGTCACTTTCGGGTGTGGAAGTTTTAGATCTGGAAGTTTCCATGAGAAATTGAAGAATCCCTTAATCTTGTCAATCGCGCTTCCAACCGCATCCTTTGCTGCGTTGATCTTATCTGATATTGCGTCCTTGATGTTCCCAAACGTAGTCTTGACCGATGAGTACGCGTCACTGATCGGGGTGATTATCTTTGTCTTTGCCGCCTCGAATCCGTTTGATATGACGGTTTTCGCTGCCTCTACTTTTTCAGATATGGCCGCCTTAATGCTTTCGAATCTCTCTCTTACCGACTCGTATGCCTGGCTTATCGGATTAATGATGTATGTTTTTGCAAGCTCGAAGCCTGTCGATATGACCGACTGCACGGTGTTGACCGCTCCTGATACCTTTTCGCTTATCGCGTCCCATGCTTCCATTATGATGCTTTTGCAGTTTTCCCATATGAACCTGAATGGCGCTGTCACGATCTCGAATGCGGCGGAGAATATCTCTCCGATGAACATGATTCCTACCTGTATTACATTCCATATAGTCTCGAATACGCCGGAAACCGTGTCTACTATGCTGTTGAATTTCTCCACGACCCCGTCTATAAATGTATCTATCCCGCATGCCTCTATCAGTGACTCGAAGAAACTTACAATTCCATCAATAAATCCTTCCAGAGCCTCCAGGACGAGATCCCATAGCCCTCCGAACACATCCCCTATACCGCTTTTGAATGTTTCTGCGCCTTCCCTTGCCTTATCCATATCCCCGGTGAATACGCCTACGATCATTGATTCCAGGCCTGACAGGGTATCAATGATGCCTCCTACGATTGTTAATAGCGGCTCGATCGCATTGACTACAGCCCCAAATATTCCTGCAAGTATTCCGAGTGCTGGAACCACTACGGCTGCCGCTACCCTCCCGATCACCTCCAACAGGGCTCCAAGCCCGGCAAGTTTTTCTCCGAGTCCCGAGAATTTATCTTTTATTGACTCTATTTTTTCGTCAAGATTGAATTTCTCCTTGAATCCCTCGATAGTCTCTTTGAATCCCTCCCACATTCCTGTGAAGAATTCCCGGAACTCCTCGCTCTTGTTCCATAGGAGAACTAATATTCCTATTACCGCTGCAATCCCTCCGATGATTCCCAGAATAGGTACAAGCGGCGCCGACATTCCGGCTGCTGCCGCGGCTCCTCCTTCCGTTGCCGCTGCCCCGGCCCCGGCAAACAGCCCGGCAAGTTTAGATCCCACGCCGATAATCGCTGATATTCCAGTCGATATCTTTCCTATTAGGATCAGCAGTGGCGATAGGACCGCAACAAATATGGTTACTCCTAAGATTGCTACCTGCGTGTCCTTGTCCAGTCCTGCTATCTTATCTGCAAAACCAGAAACCTTGTCTGCCACTTCTGCCAATATTGGAAGAAATACGGATCCTAGAGTAATTCCTGCATCCTGAATGTGGTTTTTCATGATGGTCAGTTGGCTTGCGGTTGTTTCATAGCGCTTCTCTGCCTCCTTCGTCAATGCCGAATTTTCTTCCCATGCACCTTTTCCCGTCTGGATTGCTGACGTGAATATATCGCTTGCATTTGCGGATCTAAGCAGCGCATCCCTCATCCTGGTCTCTGTGATTCCCATATCGTCCAGTACCTTGATCGCTGAATCCGTCTCCCCTCCGCATTTTGCAAGCCCTTCTATGAATGCCTGCAATGCCCCTGTAGCGTCATCTCGGAATGCTGCCGCAAATTCATCCGTACTCATTCCTGCCACGGAAGCCCAGTCTTGCAGGCTATCGCTGTTCGTTTCTACTGCCAGTTGCATTTCAATAATCGCTCTTGAAAATGCCGTCCCTCCTGCCTGGGCTTCAAGCCCGACGCTTGATAGGGATGTTGCAAGAGCAAGTATGTCTGATTCCGACATTCCCACCTGTGATCCTGCGGATGCCAGGTTCTGCGCCATATCCATAATGTCCGCTTCTGTCGTGGCATATTTATTTCCAAGATCCACAAGCACCGAGCCGAGCCTTCCGTATTTTTCTTTTGCGGACATGCTTTCGTCCGCCGCCATTCCTGTAACATTCGCAAATTTTGCTATGGATGTGGCGGCAGTATCGGAAGAAAGGTTAGTGGACTCTCCCAGGTCGATCATTACCCTTGTGAATCCAAGGATATCCTCCGTCTTGATCCCCAACTGTCCTGCTGCCTCTGCGACCCCTGATATCTCTGTTACGGAGGCCGGGATCTCTTTCGCCATGGATCTGATCCCATCCTCCAATTCTTTGTAACTGTATGTGCATCTTCCATTTGCATCATAGACCTCATCAACCGTCTTTGTAACTCCGGCAAATGAGGATTCGAAGGATATTGCAGCCGCTCCTGTTCCTGCCAGCGCGGCTGCCGCGCCCGTGCTTAGCCCTTTCATTGACTGTCCGGCCTTTTCTGCTCCTTCTCCAAAGGTCTTGAATCCGTCTCCGATCTTCTGCACCTGGGTCTTCTGCTCCTTCAGTTCCTTTGTGGTGTCCCTGATCGCATTCTGTATTTCTGCCTGTTCCGTCTTTGCTTCTGTCAGCCTCGACTTCAGTTCAGCATATTCTTCCGAATTCTCTCCCACTTCTTCCGCGCATGCTTCCAGCGCCTTCTCCAGCGTCTTTACTTTATCCGATGATGCTTTTGACTGGTCCGATAGGAGTTTCTGTCTCTCCTTTAAGAGATCCGTCTTATCCGCTGTTCCCTCTAGCCTTGTGGCATTTAATTGCAGTTCCTTGTCGAATTGCTGCAACTTTCCATCCGCCTGGCTGATGCTTTGCTCCAGAGAACTGTTTGCCTGCTCCTGCTCTTTTATCTTTGCATTCGTCTCTCCCAGTTCATTCTGAATCGCTGCCTCTACATTCTTTGCTTCCGTCAGTTTTCGGTTTAGATTCTGCACTTCTGTAGAATTCTCTCCAAATACCTTCTTCGCTTCTGTCAGCTTGCCGTTTAGCAGTACGGTCTTTTCCCGGCTGGCGGCCAGTTCGCTTTTCAGCAGGCTTTGCCGGTTCTTCAGCAAGTCCAATGATTCGCTGTTCCCTTTCATCTGCGTCGCATTTAATTTTAATTCCGATCGCAAGGTCTTCAGCGTGCTTTCCATTCTGTTGATCCCTGCCGTGAACTGGCTCGTGTTTGCCTTAAATGTTACCTGTGCTTCACGATTGCTTCCTAATCAATCACCTGCTTTCCATCATCTTCTCGTTGACATATGCCTTCCAATTATTGATTGCGGTCTTATTTTCCGCAACCGTAAATAAGAATGAAAATTCAGACCACCAGAACAGATCCTCGCTTATTCCGATGAGTTGGACGAAATATGTATAATAGTCCTCTATTTCCTCCAACTCGAAATTCGGTATCTTTATTCTTTTTCCTTTGCTCGATCCTACGGCTCTCTGGAAGGCCCTTCTGAATCCTGCTTTTTTTGCGGCTTCATCATCTCCAGTATCTTCTCTGAATTGTATTCAAGGTCCCTGTTTGCCCGTTCGATAAATTCTTCGAATGTCATCCTTCCATTGTCCTCCTGATTCGCGCAGACATAGGTATCATATAGCAGCTGATACATGCTTAGGATGTCTTCGTCATCCATTCCTTTCATAAGTGTCTTGCTAAGTCTTTCGTAATTCTGCTTTGTTTCGTTCCTGCTCCTCATTTTTAGTAACAGGGCTGGAGCCGTAGACATTGCTACGAACTCCCCGTCCTCCAGTTCATATTCTATTCCAATTGGTCTATTCATCCTCTGCTCCTTTCTTTCTTTCCGTTCCCTTTCTCTTTGGCTCCGGCTCCTCATCTTTAATTGCCTCTACCAGGTCTCCTTTTTCAAGGATTTCGCTGAATCTCTTTTCGCTGACATTGATGATTCTTCCCTTGGCATATCTCTTACCTGTATACTTGTCCCTGAATTCTATCTTTACTCTTGCTTTCATACGCTTCCCTCCTATGCTGTCACCGCAACTGCCATTTCTGGCTTGAATGACTCTAGCCAGTCCTTCTTCAGCGCTTCGTCTGTCATATCGCTCTCCACGGCTTCATACAGCCCGTATCCATTCTTATCAGGCATTACCTTTATTTCCATTTCGCTTTCAACTATCTCTTCTCCGCCATTCTCTACCTTTCTGCTCATTGCCGACTGGATCGTGCAGTTAGGATAAGCCTTGTACTTTTTGTTATCCTCCTCGTCCAGTACCAGTACGGTAACACAGAATTTTGGATGTAACGACTTCGTTCCATAGGCGATTATCCCGTCTTTCAGTTCTTCCTGCTGCATGCCTCGCATATCCGCAAACAGATCCTGCTGTACATGCATCGTTGCCTTTATCGTCCCATTCCCGGTTCCCCGTGTTCTCGACTTGCTTACCACTCCGCGGCATTTCTTTGTTATCGTCTTTACTTCCATCTCCTCTTCCCATGATCCTACGCACTCATTCACGTCTGCTCTCTCTGCGCCTTCTATCCTGATTGCGATTTTTCTTACTTCGGCCTCTGAGAATACACTTTCTGTTATTCCTGCCATTTTTATTCCTCCAATCTTCTTAACATCTTGTCAATCATTGTGTTTACTATATCCTGTGATTTTTCTTCCGCTCCTCGAAACATGAACTGTTGGTTTCCGTAATGCCTATCCGTGTCTGATCCATCGTCTGGAAAGTATAGATAGTGGTATGATCCTTTCGTATGGATCTTTACAGACAGGTTCCCATTTGTCTGTCGGAACGGGTCAGCCGACTTGGCGGCTGCCGCCTTTCCACTCCATGTTCTCCCGGAAACCGGAAGAATGCTCTTGATTGCTTCCTTTAATTCCTCTTCGCCTTCACCATGGATGTATTCGTTAATAATATCTTCAGCCTGGCTTCCGTCAGCAAACTGCTGCACGGTATCCAGGACTCTTCCATAATCCTTTGCATCTAATTCAAAACTGCTCATCAACAGCACCCCTTCGATGACTTGAAGAATTCCATCGTGCAGATCTCCACCATGCATTCCCCGGATTTCGCCGTATAGTCATACACAGCGTCGGCGTCCGTCCGTTTCATCCCGGCTTCCCTCATCTTCTGAATCACCCTGTCTTCAAGTCCTTCCGGAATGCGCTCTTCTTTCACGATAGCCGCAAACCATACCTGAGTATTTGTCTCCGCGCTTTTCTTCATCCTCCTTTTCCCGTATATGATGCAGTCCCATGTCTCTCGATCTTTGAATCTTCCCCCGCCATAATAGATTTCTTCACCTAGTTCATTCAGTCTCTTTTCAATTGTCTCTTGCAATTTTTCGAACCTCCTCCAGGTAGAAATACAATTCGCTATTCTCGCGATCCCGGTCTATCTTGATGATTGCATAGATCACATCGTCAATCAGCACATTCCTGTCTCCGTCCATGTCGCCATCATCCGGCGTTACGATTTTGAGAGACAGGCTCTGGCCGCTCTGTTCCGCAAATTCGATATCCTGCTGCCTCCTGCCTTTTTCCTCGAAGCAGAGAAAGCCCAGATACTCTAAGTCATCCAGGCTTTTTACATTCTTGCTCTTATCCTTTTTCCGGTAGAATCTTGCAATCCCATCATTGTACGTTCTCGGTTTCTTTTGCATACTTCACCTCGTACCTGTGCCTTTCCGTCAGGATCTCCTTTTTATAGTTGCCTTCGAACTCGCTCAGCATATTGCTCCAGTCATACATGCAGTAGTTTTCAAACAGCGTGCGCGTCATTCCTGGCGCTTTGAATTCTTCCATTGCATCCTCGTCCCGGATTCCTAGCTTATGCGTCAGGGCAACGATCGCATTCTCTACCATGTCTGTAACTTCTGCATTCGTCTCCTCTTTGTTCCAGGATATCTTGCACTTTTGCTTTGCCAGCCTGCATAGTTCTTCTCTGTCGCTTCCGCTTATTTCCATTATGCGACCACTTCTTCCTTCTTGTTCAGTACCGTTATGTATGCCGGGTCAAGCGCGCTGATGTCCAGCACGATCGCAACAGTGTTGTCAAATGCCCGCCCATTTCCATGCAGCTTGATCTTGAATACTCTCTGATCCTCCAGGAACTTATATTCGTCCGTAAACTCGATGGTTCCGTCCTTGCTTCCTCCAAGTCCGAAGAAATATTCTTCCGGCAGGAACAGTATTGCCTCCCCGGTATCCAATTCATTCGATCTTACGACATCCGTCGGGAACGGGAATAGATTCGTGGAATACGTCCCATTCATGTTCATGACCGTAGTCGCTGGCATTACCTTCGTCAGATAATCCACCTGGTTGCATACCAGCGTCACCCTGTCGAATGTCCGCATTCTTCCGGTTTCCGTGACTGCAAGTCGTGCGAGTACTCCGCCATATTCTTTCGGAAGGAAACTGGTGATCTTGATGGCTGTTTTTTTTGGGTATCCGGTTTCTGAGTTGAAATCTACCCCCTTATGGATATCTCTGTTCAGCCCCGTCGGTTCTGATTTTCCGCTTCCTTTCAGCACTGCCTTCTCAAGCGCGCAGTATAGCGCTTCTCTCAGTATTGTTCTGATGTAGTTATCAAGGAATATCGGCCCGAGATCCAGCATGTCCTTTGGAATGACGGCGAATGCGCTTAGTTTGCATACGTTGACGTCAATAGTCTTGAAACTGGAAGTGATTTCCTTTGCGATCTCGCTATTGATCTCTCCCCATGCTGCCGACTGCTTGCTGTGATCGTTCAGGATCCATCTGGTGAGGTATTTTACATTCTGAAATTTGATCCGGCTGAGCAGCGGGTGCTGTTCTGTCAGTTCCCTGTATACATCCTCGATGATGGTTTCAGGCATGGCGCTCTCTGTTGATAGCAGGTCCGTGAATTCCTGCTTTGGATCTGCCGATTTTCCTGCCTTGATCATCTTCTGGTAGAACTCTTCCTCCTTCTTCGTCAGCTGCCGATATCCGCGCTGTACCAGCACGCGTTTATCCGTTTCGAACATCTCATAGTCCTCCTTGACCGTCTGCACGACCGAATCAAGGAACTGCTGCCATGCCTGCTTTCCCGCCTCCTCATCTCCTGACATAAGCGCACTTTGCATAGCGTTAATTGCTTCCTTCTGTTTTACATCTGATACGTTTCCTAGCATTTAGTGTCCTCCTTTTTTTATGAAAAAATATTAAAAAACGCATCCATGTAGGACACGTCTTTTCCCTGTTTTGCCTGATTCCCTTTTACAAGTTTTTCAAACTCCTTCCGCTCCTTGCTGAAGGATGTATTTCTTCGAAACATCTCCTTCGCTTCTACCAGCTGCTTTCCCATATCCTCCAGATCCTTTTTTGGATCTTCCTCTGGATCTTTCTTCGGATCTTCCTCTGGATCTTTCTTCGGATCTTTCTCCGGATCCGCTGGATCTTCTTCTTTCTTTCCTCCAATTTCATCAATCAGGCCATATTCCAATGCCATGTCTGGCGTCAGCATGGTTTCTTTCTCCAGCATTTTCCTCAGTTCTTTTTCGGTAATATTCTTTGCGCGGTTCATGAATAGCGAGATAGATGACTGTGTAAGCGCGTCCAGGTTTTCTGCCTCATCTCTCAACTGCTTTGCATTTCCTGCTACCGCCGTCCATGGCTCATGTATCAGTGCGCTTGTTCCTTCTCCCATTACCCGCCAATCGCACGCCTGGAGTATTGTAAACGCTATGCTGTGTCCAGCCCCGTCTACATATCCGGTCTTATATGCCTTATGCCGCTTTAATTGGTTGAATATCGCCGTTCCCTCTTTTACCGACCCTCCGCAGGAATTGATATAGAGTTCTATCTTCCCATCTTCCGGGATCTCGTCCAGCATCTGCTGGAATCTCTTTGCAGATGTCTCGCTTTCCTCATAGGACCATGTCTCCCAATTGAATTTTCCAATTTCGGTCACTTCATCGTATAGGTAGATCTGGTGCACGTCATCCTTCTGCTTCTTCATTGCGAAATACATTCTTGGCAGTTTATTCATCGTTCTCACCTTCTTTCTTGTTTCCCTGGTCTTCTGCTGGATTCATTACATCCTCGACCCTGTTATAGTTTTTCGTGATGTAATGCTGCCTGCTCCATTCCGTGTTCAGTGCCATTAAGTCAATCTCCTCTCTTACCTCATCCGTATGCATGATGGATGATGCGATTAATTTATCTGCATTCGGTGCAACATCGAACAGGTCTCTATGTTTGATCTTGCCCGTATAGCATTTGTAGTAGTTTTTGTTCAGGAAATTAATCAGTTTTGCGCGCTTGTTAAGCACTTCGGTAATCGTATTCGCCATCGGGTCTACCGCAAATGTCAGGAATACGTCGCATACGTCTTTTAGTGATGTGATGTCTCCCGTCATCAGGGAATTTGGAATCTTGAATGCATGCCCCACCATCTCGAACAGGTCTTTCCGCAGTTTGATTATATCTTCTGCGTCCTTCTGATTCTTTTTGTTCGACTCCTCTATAAGTTCCTCTCCGTCATATTCCACATATGTTGCATATTCCTTCTCCATGTAGTCCTTGATATTTTTCGATATGACTTCCTGAAACTCATTTTCAAATTCTTCGTTCCCCGCTTTTATTGCACCTACTTTATACTTGAACTTCCTTCCATTTGTATCCTTGAACGCCCTTGCCGCTGATTGTATCAGGCGGCCATAATCGCTGTACAATCCATCGATCAGATGTTTTACGCATTCGTCTTCCATCTTGAATAGATATACGTCCTCTGCCCGGAATACCTTCTTTAAGTCCAGCCCTCCTTCAAGCACAACCCCGTCATACAGGTTCCCCTTTATCGGCCTCTCCTCCCGGCATGAGAATCCCTCCGCGCAGTGCAGTTCTCCTCTGATCTCTACCACAAGCGCTCCCTCTGGATTGCGTATCATCCTCCGTACGACCTTGTGCCAGAAGAAGTTGCTGTTCTCATTCTTATTTGGTGCCACATTCAGTCTGTAATAGTCCTCATTTTTTACTGGTTTTCCATTTTCATATACCCTGAATTCGCACATGCTGATTGCATTTGCTATATACGAATATGCCGTATACAGCGCAAGTTCCTTGTAGTAGAGTCCCGGCGGTATATCTATCACCACTGTCTCGCTTGAACTTATCTTTGCTTTTCCCAGGACCCTTCCCAGAAAATCAGTTATGCTTCGTCCCATGTCTTCCTCCTAACATACTGTTCTCATTCTTCTTCCTATCATCGGCCTCTTCTTGATCTTGTCTTCCTCGGTCTCTGCCGCTGCGTATGCCATGAAACCATCCGTCTTTCTTGATCTCGGCTCTATCTTCTCATATGTGATATTCCCTTTCTTATCAGCCTTCGCCTCCGTATTCCATGCATACCAGCGCATGATCGTGCATTCTCCCCATGCAATCAGCCTCCTTGACAGCACGTATCCGATTATCACGGCTGCCTTCATGATATCTGACGGCCTTACCAGTTTCACATTCTTCTTCTCAGGTGTGAACCCAATTGATTTAAGGGCATCGGATAGAAGGGAATATCTGAAATTATCGATTGCGACCGACTCGATTATGTATATTCTGGCCTGCTGGGCCAGCCACTCCGTGACCAGAGTGGGTGATATCTCTGCCTCATCCACGAATGTCAGCACACCAGCCTCTTCTGCCTCCTTCAGCGGGTATTTTATCCTTGGAAGATCCCTGGATTTCTTGCATACCCATGTGTGATGCAGCCAGTATCTTTTTTCATCTATTTTAAACAGCAGTCCTGCCGCTACGAAGTCATTTGTCTTCGCGTAATCAATTCCGGCCACACACGACATTCCTTTTAGATCTGGAAGTTTTTTAGTTGCCTCCACCAGATTCTCCCAATCAGTAACACAGAATTCCGTCTCCCCGGTTGGCCGGTTCATTCTCTTAGTCATGAATGCTGTGTGGTTTACCGGATCCCTTTTATATTCCTCATACTCTATTTCCATCTCATGCATGAGATCCGGAAGATATCTTAGCGAAGGATTCGCTTTATGCCACATTTCCTTGGTGTCCACTTCCTTGGTCTCGTCGAGCCAGCAGATGAATGGCAGCATTCCATTGTCCGGTATATCTCCATTCAGGATTCCCAGCGCGTCCTCGATCAGACTGTCCAGAGGTCCGTCCCTCTCGTCCCCCTGCGTGGTGATTATCGTCCTTCTCGGATGCTTCTTTTTTCCAAGCCCGCTGACGGCAACCTCAATCAGCTTGTAATCCTTGTATGCGTGGTATTCGTCAAAATCTATTTTCCCTGGCCGCCCGCCATCCTTTGTTCCCGGCGCCCTGGTATGGTACTTTATTTTCGACCCGGTCTTGATATTTGTTATGCATTCCAGGTTCCACCTGAAATAGTTCTTGAAATAGTCCTCTCTGTCCTCAAGAATGTTCCATATATCCTCAAACGTTGCCTTCGCCTGATCCTCGGATGTTGCAAACATATCTATGTGGTACTGCTTCACGCCGTTGATTGGTGTTACCAGCGCAAAGTCCTCGAATGCCAGGTACCCGTTCTTCCCGGCCCCTCGTCCGACTAGTATCAGCAGGATTGGAAATCTTAACTGTCCGTCTGCCCGGTATGTGCAGTTGTGCAGGGCAAAACAGAACTTTTCCCATGGAAACAGTTTATAAGGGAAGTACCTTTGAAGCCCCATGTATTTGCTCAGCTGCTCTTCATCTACATATACATCTTCCTCCTCGAAAACCTTTTCTACCAAATCACAAAGAAGCAACTGCTCCTTGCACACGACTGCTTCCTTGCTTCTTACGTATTCAATGTACTGGTCTATCTGGCTACAGATCTTCATTCTCTTCCGTCTCTCCGGTTGGCTTGTCCGTCGTTAGCCCCATCTCACGGAGCATTGCCATCATCTGCTTGTTCACGGCAACCAAGTCTTTCACTGATTGATTCTGCTTCGTGATTTTATACCCCGATGCAGATGTGGTCTCATATGATACCCCTCGTTTTTTTATATCGGCCTGGAGCATTCTTTTCGTATCATAAAGTACCATATAGTCGCATATCAGATCATAAAAATGCGGCACATTCGCATTCTTTGTTTCCAACTGCTTTAGCAGCGATTCCTTGATATTACTCTTTGCCGGCGCTCTTTTTCCTGCCATTTCATCACCAACTTTTTTATTTTTTACATGCGCGAGTGCTCCCGGTTGAGTCTTGAACCCCCCACGTTGTATTTCCCCCTTTATATTTAGGGGTATATGGGGTAGGGGGGGACTTCTTTCCTACTGTTTGCTGAAAAATATTTCTGAATACATCCCCTCGATCTCTTCGAGTATCAGGAATGTATTGCAGCATGATCTTCTCGTCTCTTTCACTGTGTATGTCCTGCTGCCGAACATGTCAGCATATCTGTAGGCAATCGCCCTTCGATATCCGTGTCCTGTAAACACAACCTTGTCTCCCGCCTGAATCCTACCATCGTTCTTCATTTACCTTCCTTCCTCTTGGCCTGTATTGCATCCTCTTATGTGCCCTGTCATGGCAGTCATGGCACAGTGGCACAAGGTTCCTGTATGTCTTTCCCTTGTATGTGTACCATTCCTGAAGCGCTAACTCCGGGTGCTGCTTGACCCATTGCATGTGATGTACTGTCGCGGCCCTTGATATCTTCCCTTTCTCTTTGCACCACGCGCACTCATAGTGATGCTCCTTCAGTATCCTGTCCCTTAACTGCTGCCATTCCCTGCTCTTATAGAACCTATACAGTTTGTTCTCTGCGATCAGTTCCCTTATTCTTTCTTCTGTCCACATCTTCTATCCTCAATTGCTGGAGCCGGGATTGAACCGGCGACCTCCGGCTATTAAGACCGGCGTGCATCCTCCGCACTCCCCAGCGCCAATAAAATAAGCGCCATAAAGACGCTTATAATTTCACATCACATTTCCTTTCCTCTATCATTAGGATGGTTCTATTCCTCTCATTATAGGTGCATTCGTAATGGTACTTTCTCATACTATCTGTATATATAATCTTGCAGTATTGGCAGTTCTTACACCTTATCGTCTGTCTTGCTGCCTTCTTTCGATTTGAGGTGTAATGCGTGCACTCATCTTCTGCCTGGCAATGCGTGCCTTTTGTAAGGCTGTAGTAATGCTTGCAGTTTACGTTCTTGCATGCTACCTTCATCTTCCCAATCCTTTCCCTCTATTTTCTCGCATAAATACAGGTGCCATGCATAAGCAATGACACCTGTATTATATTTATAAACTGGATGGTAAAGTGTGCTGTCAGAAACCTATGTCTTCCTTCATTTCCGGTTCCTGATGGTATCATATTATCACCTTCCTAACTATACTGGACTCTACTCTTTTTTTATTTTCAAATTTTTAAGCGCCCTTCCATGCAACTTATATATCCAACTTTCGCAATAGTTCATTGCTCTGGCTACTTCCCACCAATCCATACCCTTTATGTATCTGTAGAACAGTACATCCCTCTCATCCTCTGATTCTATTTCCCCTATCCTGGAAGATATATCCATGTAGCTTTTTACTTTCTCTACCCCCTCATTGTAGAGTTCGTCCTCTTTCTCTTGTAGTCTTGCTGCATAGTCTGATAGATCACCTTTCCCTGTTCCATGCGGCATTCCATCCGTACTTACGGAAGGAAACATCTTCAGGCTCCTTATCTCCTCAATCTCTGCCTTAATTCGTTTGATCTTCCTTTCATGCCTCCTGTATTCTTTTAGATATTTTTTTTTCTTATCATTCACGCCGTGTGTCTGCAATTCGTGTGTCTGCAATTTTATTTCCCCCTCTTAATGCATTTTTCGGAAACATATTCATCCACGCTCTTATGCTCCATCTGCTGCCCCTGTTTCCTGATCATGAGCCTTGCCTGATAGGATAATTTCTCTTTCTGGTATGCTGGCCTATGCATCCATTCCCTTGCCCTCCTATTTGGGATTTCGGATATTGCTGATAAGTAGACTTACAAGCATGAACTCCGTATTCGCTCTGATACTTTATCGCCAGTCTTAACGGAATATCTTTATGCTTTCCAGTCAGTGTACACTTTGATCCGTCTGAATACTCAAAAAATATTTTCCACATAACACCCCTCCACTAAATCTCAGGTTTGCTGATTAAGTCCGGGTTTTCAAAAATATTCCCG
>OBXV01000523.1_pt1 | contig 17708 bp, 15 predicted proteins | sample 1495451 | NCBI WGS metagenome assembly OBXV01 (sample SAMEA2580178, study PRJEB22360) | human gut metagenome | biome: human gut; feature: human-associated habitat; material: faeces | place: Denmark | collected 2008/2010
TTTCATTAATTCTCACTTGACTTTTTTATTTCATAGGAAAGCAACACTTTCACAAATTAGTACAACAATATATTTCCTATGAAATAAAAAATAGGCTATCATACAAAAACTAATTTTGCATGATAGCCTCACTCTTACCATTCTATTTTTGATTCAATATTGGTTCTAACTCTCTTACCGCTTGTTCGTAGCTCTCAAATTGAATTCCAAAGAATCCTAAATTGCGTGCTTGTTCAATATTATCAAGTCGATCATCCAAAAATACACTTTCTCTTGGTTCTATCGAATACTTCCTGCACAGTTCTTCATAAATTTCTCTCTCTGGCTTTATCCACTTACATTGGAAAGAAAACACAGCACCATCCACATAAGGTAGAAATTCCATCTTTTCTTTTGTCTGTTCATATGTAATTTCAGCATAATTGGATAAAATATAGACACGATATCCTCTTTGTTTTAACTCCTTAATCCAAGCAACACTATATGGAAATAATTCTATCGTATCTCCTACCATCTGATACGCTTTTGTTATCTCCTCTTTGTACTCTTTACCATTAAAAATAAATTTTTTTAATAACTCTTCTGTCGATAATTTTCCTCGATCGGATTCTTCCCATAGAGCATTTTGAAACATAGCCTGATTCACAGCTTGTCTCGTTTTTAAATCAAATCCTAACCGTTCCATATAAGAATCTGGATCATATTCCACTAATACTTTTCCTACATCAAAAATAACATTTTTAATCATACGCATCCTCCACTCTTATCCTTATTTTCCTAGTTTACTAGTGATATTCTATTTTTTATTAAACATATCATCACAGACTTCTTGTGCATGCTTTAACGCCTCTTCTATCGTTTCCTTTTCTGACATAGCTGTTATTAAAGCATTTCCTAAAATATCCTCAAATGCAAATTCATCAAATCCTCTCTTTTGATTCTGCTCACTTCCTCGCCTTCCTTTCTTAAACATCTCTTCAATTCCAGCGATCCACGGGTAAAGCTCTAATACTGCTGCATTATTGACTATATTTTTATTTCCAACAAATCCCCCTAAATAAGTGACCATTTCTGCAATTTCATCGGAATAGAGCCAGTCCATAAATTGATAACATTCTTCTACCTTTTTTGAACTTTTTGTTACCCCAAGGCTTCCTCCTCCTAATAAAGGATTTTCTCCTGGAACATCTGCAAATATAATTTTTCCTGCAACTTTTGAATTCGTATTATGTAGCATATGAGAGGCATAATTGGAAAATGCAATATTCATAGCAGTAAGCCCATCGGAAAACATACCAGATGATTCCCCCCACCACTGGTGAATTTCATCGGTTGTATAATTTCTAGATTCTAAGCAACTTCGAAATGCTTCTTGCATCTCTTTTGTCATTACATTCACTTTTCCGTGTTCATCAAAAATACTGGATTTTTTTTCGGAATACCGCAACAATACTTCACAGGCTGCTACAAAAGAACGCCCGTAAGTAAGTGTTGTCCCATAGACAGTTTGCGATTGTTTATTATATTTTTGTGTAAAAAATCTTGCCACTTTATTATATTCATCAAAGCTCTTTGGAATTTCTAATCTCTCTTTATTTTTTTCATAATACTCTCTTTTGATTAACTCATTCTCAAATAGATCTTTTCTACAAAAAAGCATTTGCACGCAAGCGTCTAATGGTATGGCGTATTTTTCTCCTTTTACGGAATAATACTCTTCTGGAATACAAGATAAGATTCTATCCATCACATTTTTTATGATACTATGATTGCTATCTAATTTTCTAAAAATTCTCTCACTTTCTCTTGCCATCCATGCCATATCAATTCTTACAAGATCAAAAACTGTTTCTTGGTTAACTCCCATTTTGGAAACCATTTTATACAATTCATCATAAGGAACTTCTGTCACTTTCACATCAATTCCTGACTGCTCTTTAAAAAGAGGCAATAATTTTTTAATGGCTCTACTGGTAGGGTTTTTCACCGATAAAAACTGCAATGTCTTTTCTTTTTGGAAATAATATGTTTTTCTTATAGGAAAACGGCCATCTTCTATCACCTCATTTTGTTCCTTTAAAATCTCTTTTCCCATAACAATTTCTGCAATATGTCTTCCCATTAATTTATAATTCATTTCATACATATTGATATTTTGAAAACCAATCTCTTTATTGACAATAGCATAAATATCTGGAAGTTTTATTGTTGGATTATACTGATGCGCCATTTTTATACTCTCTGCATCTTCTCTTGACATAACAACAATGGCATCAAAAGGATCGGGAGAATCTAAAATATCAAAAACACGATTGAATTTCATTGGATCAGGAGCTGAAAATACTTCTACATAGCATCCTTCTTTTTTAAAAACTCTAGTCGCATTTTCTACAAATTTTTCATTATTCGTATAACGAACGTCTTCACATAAAATAGCAATACTTTTATTCCCATCTCTCACACATTTTTCTGCAATCTCTTTCCCTGCCTTTTCATAATTGAAAGAAATAAAAATAGCATTTTGAGAAAAGCCTTTTATATAGCGATCTACCATAATAATCTGAGTTTCTTCTGGAATACTTTCTTTGTTTTCTATTAGAGAACTTACTGTAATAATTGCCTTAGGATTTGATGATAATGCCTTATTTAACACTCTTTCTTCGATATATTGTAATCCATTGCTACACAGTAATTCTATCGTATATTCTGCTTTTTTTAATTCCTGTTCCATTCCTGCATACAATTCATTGTACATCTTCCTATCCATTCTAGGCACAATAATACAGATATGCTTAGAGCTTCCACTTCTTAACTGTCTTGCTTGTGAATTTAATTGATACCCTAATTCTTTCGCCGCCTGCTCCACTAATTTGATTTTTTCCGCACTCACATTTCCTTTTCTATTCAAAACATTGGAAACTGTCCCATGCGATACTCCTGCATGTTTTGCAATATCCTTAATCGTAGGCATATTGATCCTCCCAACTCGTTATTCTTGTTTGTATTTATACTATCATATTATATGGAATTTTCAAATTATAGATTGGGTATTTCTAGATCACTTTTACTTTACTATATTTACTATAAACTCTATTATTCATAGAATCCAATGTGTAGGCGCGCACTTTTACATAATATTTCTTTTTCCTACTGAAACATTTTTTCCCATTTCTCACTAATTTCTGTATTTTTGGTGTCGCTAGCAGTCTAAAAGACGCTCCATATCAAGTGAGAATTACAACTCCCCATACCACTTGATTGCACTCATTTTTGAAAACAAGACAATAAAAGTGAAGATAAGTATTTTTATGCGCACTTATCTTCACTTCATTTATCATCGTTATTTTGTAGTTAATAATACTTGATTACAAATACCCGCTTCAGGATACTCTTTATTTCCATTATAAACAACAACCGTTACTTCATGTTTTCCAACAAAAGTTTCTTCAAGTGGTAAAATAATGGAACCTCCAAAGGAGTCGGTACGACAAAATACTTCTTCTCCATCGAAATAAATCCAAACATATCCCTTTACATCTGTAAAATAAAGGTTTCGTTCTTCTTTTGCCTGTCCAAAATCATATTGAGTTCGATACATTGCATATTGTTCTAATTTCCCTGATAATTCTGGCTGTGGCTGTCCTGTAAAGTTTACTGGTTCAAAACTGTTCATATCATTGCGATCGGTTTTCATCTTCGCATCTGGCATTTCATCGAATAGTTCATAATACAGTCTCCAACCTTCCACAATTTTCTCTTTAATTGGAACGATATATGGGATTTCTTTCACTTTTTCTAATGTAATTGTCACTTCATCTTCTTCTAAGCCTTCTGAAAACGCTCGGATTTTCATATCCTGTTGCATATTTTGTTCTGGCTTTACAAGAAATTGACAGCGTCCATGGAATGTTTTGCGACAAGATGCAACATCTGGTTCATGAGAATTTGGATTTCCATTTCCCGTTCCAACTACAATGCCATTTTCCACTTCTAATTGAATTTTATTTTCTGCATTTGGAACGACAACCCCTTGTTCATCCACTACTTTTACATTTAAAATTGCAATATCATGTCCTCCTGTTTGAATGGAATCTTCCACAGGCTCTATTACAATTTTCTTTGCTCTATAAGCTGTTTTTTGCTCATCAATGGCTACTACTTCTCCATCTACAAAACCTTCGGCTTTCAATACTCCTTTTTCACATGGAATTTCAAACGCAATTTGCTCATAGACGTCTGGTTTTCCTTCTCTTACAAGCTCACCATTGACATAGAGTTTTACATATTCACAGTTTGTTGTCACCATGACTTTAATATCGCTTCCTACCATCTTTTCTTCCGCCCATGGGGATACTAAGTGTACCATTTTTTCTTTTCCCCAAAAAGCTTTATATAAATAGCAAGCATCTTTTTCAAATCCACAGCTGTCATAAGTTCCAAAGAAAGTTCCAACACTTGGCCATTCAAATGGCGTTGGTTCTCCTCGATAATCAAACCCTGTCCAAACAAAACTTCCTGCCACATAAGGGCGTTCATTGACATAGCGCCATGTATCTTTCACTTTTGTTCCCCAAAGAGCAGATTCGCTATCATAATCATCTATGATATTTTTTGAGTAATCGGTTTTATATTCTCCTCGCACCATAAAAGCACTAGCTGTTTCAGAACCCATTAGTGGAATATTAGGATATTTTTTATGGAAATCATCATAACGCTTTGGATTATAGTTAATTCCTACTGCATCTAAAATCGTTGCTGCTCCCTCTTCTTCCATATATCCACCATTAAAAGCTCCAAGTACCGGACGTTGATCGTCCATTTCTTTTACCGCTTGTTTTAACCTTCCAGCCATCTGATGCCCTTTTCTTGTCCCTTGTAATGGTTCTTCATTAAAGACAGAATAGAGAATAACACAAGGATGATTTCTAGCATTTTTTACGATACCTTTCACCTCGTCTAACACATCTTTTGCCGAACTAAAAGTGCGGTTTTCTTCCATGACAAGCAATCCTTCTCTATCACAGATATCCAAAATTGCAGGATCCGGATTGTGGGCACAGCGATACGCATTGGCTCCTAATTCCTTTAGCTTTTTAATTCGGAATTGTTGTAAGTTATAAGAAACAGCAACTCCAATTCCTGCATGATCTTGGTGGTTACAAAAACCTTTTAATTTAATGTTCCTTCCATTTAACCAAAATCCGCTATCCGCTAAAAGTTCTATCGTTCGAAACCCTGTAGAATTTTTTTGATAGTCTTTTCTCTCTCCTTCGTAGTAAAGTTCTGTTTTGACTTCATAAAGGCTTGGAGATTCAATGTCCCAAATATCTGGATTTTCTATTTGATATTCTGCCATCACTTTTTTTCGTTCAAATCCATTGATAACGGTTGCTTCTCCTTTTACGGTACCAACGACTTCTCCTTTTGGAGAAACAATCGTATGAGAAACAGTAACTTCTTTTGAGAACTCAAAACTATTTTCAATTTCTGTTTCTAACTGTAACTGCCATCGTTCCTCGTTTATTTTCGTTGGTTTTATATAAACACCTTGATATCCAATATGTGCTGCTGATTTTTTTACAAGCCAAACATTTCGGTAAAGACCAGCCCCTTCATACCACCAACCTTCCCAAGCGGAAGCATCGATTCGAATGGCAATGGTATTTGGCACAACCCCAAAATTAGCCATATCCGTCATATCCACGCAAAAACTGTTATAGCCAGAATAACTTCTCTTTAAAATCATTCCATTGACATAGATTTCTGCATTGGCAGACATTCCTTCAAATTCTAATAAAATTTGTTTCTTTCTATCCTCTTCTTCCAATCCAAAGCGGAGGCGATACCAGCCAATTCCTCGTTCTTTATACCCCTGATTTGGAGAGCCTGTCTCGACAAACTCTTTTTTTGTCACCCAATCATGAGGAAGTTCTACCACTTCCCAATCGGAGTCATCAAAACTTGTATCCGCAGGACCTTTACACGCCCCACCTTTTGCAAATCCATAGACATCGTCATGATTTTTCGTTGGTGGAAGCACTGAGAAGTCCTTTTCTATAAATTTCCATCCACGATTTAAACAATAAAGATTCGCCTGTTGTCCATAATGCTTCATAACTTATAAACTCCTTATCCTATCTCTTATCCGATTTATTCTTTTACTGCTCCACCGCCTAAAGATGTAATTAACATTTTTTGTGTTATAACAAAGAAAATGATAAATGGAACTGCAATTAAAAGAGAACCAGATGCAAATGTTGCAAACATATTTTTCTTATCGGTTACAAAACCGAATAATCCAAGTGCCACCGTCTGTACTTTAGAAGAACGAAGTACCAGTTTTGGGAAAATGAAATCCATCCAAGGTGCTGTAAAACTTGTAATTGATAAAAATACAATAATCGGTTTCGCTACTGGAAGCACAATTCTTCTAAAGATGAGAAAATGACTGGCTCCGTCGATTCTTGCCGCCTCATCTAAACTTCTTGGAATCGTATCCAAGTAACTTTTTACAAGCCATGTATTGTATGGAATATTTCCTGCTAAATATACAAGTACAAGTCCCCATAACGTATTTAATCCATTAATTCTTAAAAGAATGACATAGATTGCAATCATTCCAACAAAAGATGGGAAGATTTGCAATACTAAAAGTGACATCATCATCGTTTTCTTAAAAGTAAAACGAAATCTTGAAAAAATATACGCGCTTAAAGCACATACAAATACTGTACTAACAGTTGTGGCTACGGAAATAATTAATGTATTTTTAAACCAGATTGGAAAATCCGTATTCTCAAACAAATAAATAAAATTTTTCAAAGTGAGCCCATCTCCAAATGGAATAATATTAAGAGCTGCTATATTTTGTTGTGGAGAAAATGCCGCACTTGCCACATATACAAGAGGGTACAATACGAAGAAACTCGTTCCAATTAAGAAAATCCATACAAAAATATGTAATATTTTTTGTCCTGCTGTACTTTTCATTATAATTCTCCCTCCTTATATGATTTTGTATTTCGGAATGTAAAGATAGCAAATGGTGTTAATACAACGAAGATAACAACTGCTAAAACAGAAGCATAGTTGTATTTCATCAATGTCATCGTTAACTGATAAATCCACGTTACTAAAATATCGGTTCCACCAGCAGATGTAAGGGTACTATCTGCAACTTTTGGTGCACCACCTGTTAAGAAATAGATAGCTCCAAAATTATTAATATTATGAGTAAATGACATAATAATAAGTGGTGTTGTCTGATATAAGATTAAAGGAATTGTAATTTTACGGAAGGTATAGAAGCGGCTAGCACCATCGATTTTTGCTGCTTCATAAATATCTTGTGAAATCGCTGTCATATTTCCCATAATTAATAACATAAAGTAAGAAAAACCAGCCCATAAATTGACTAAAACACAGACAGCTCTACAAATCCATACATCACTTAACCAAGGAATTGGGCCTGAAATAATATCTGCTGCCATCAAAGTACGGTTTACAATTCCAAAAGAACCATTTAATAAATTTTTCCAAACAAGCATACTTACAACTGCTGGAACTGCGTATGGGAGAATAAAAATAGAACGGAAAACTGGCTTAATTTTAATTTTACTTTCAGTTAAAACAACTGCCATAATAAGACCGCCAATATAACAAGTGAATGTTGCAAGAACGCCCCAAACCAAAGTCCAAATAGCGACACGACCAAAAGCGCTTGTCCATGTGGCTTCTCCTCCAAACATCGTAACAAAGTTATCGAATCCAACCCAGTCAACCGTATTGTTTGGTGTCACATGATCGGGTGCGGAATAGTTTGTAAATGCAACACAAGCAGAGAACACAAGTGGGACAACAACAAAGAATAAAATTAATAAAACTGCTGGAGCCATTCCAATGGCAGGAAATGTATTTCCCGCAATACTTTTTACAGAGTTTTGTGCTTTATTTTTTAATCCGTTTCTGCAAAAATCTCTGTATTCTGTTAAGGAACTCCGAACTGACATTACATATACAATAAGAAAAACTGCAATAACAGTTAAAATCATAATTCCATCAATTAACATAAAAATGGAATTGTCACGAAGTTTCACTGGAACATTTGGTTGTGGCTCTCCAAGAGTAATTAGGTTATAAATACCATTTGCAAAAAATGGAATCAGACAAAGTCCTACTACTTCTGTAATGGCATATAAAATTCCTTTTACATATTGCTTAAAATATAAAATATGGCTGAGCCCCATAAATAAAATAGAAGTAAACAATACCCGATTTTTAGAACTTCCATCCCGATTTAATGTTGTTGACATATTCTCACCTCTCTAAATCTTTTCCTTTTGTTTCCTTCTTATAGTTAAGAAAGTTAAGACTAGAATGTGTGTTGCACATCCGTCATACTATTTTCTATAACAGAAGAGGGCGGTTACAAAAAATATAATTTTTATTTTTTTGTAACCGCCCCTTTCTTATTCATTGGATTTCTTAATTTGCTAAGATCGCTTGATCACAGTTTTTCATTTCTGTTGCAACATCTGCACCATCCCAAATATTAGAGCAAGCACTCTTCATTGGATCCCAGAAGTTATCCACTTCTTTAATAGAAGGTGTTGGATATGCATACTGTAACTGTTCTTGGAATCCTTTGATATATTCGCTATCAACATCAATATCAACAGATGGAATTGCTCCTGTTAGTTTAAAACGTAGTTGTTGCATTTCATCTGAAATTAAGAATTTTGCAAATGCCTGTGCTTCTGCTGGATGTTCTGTATAAGCAGAAATTTGCATAGTACGAGCTCCTGAAAAAGAAGCTGCTGGTGTATCATCGCCTGGAAGTGATGGAAGTGTTGTTACACCAAAGTTCATTCCTGCTGCTTCACAAGAAGCCACATTCCAAGGTCCTGTAATGTACATAGCCGCATTTCCTTCTGTAAATGCTGCTAAACAAACCGCATTGTCAGATAAATCAGCTGCTGGAACATCTAAATAATTTCTAAAAGATTGGAAATATTCCATTCCTGTTATAGCATCTTCTGTTGCCATATATGTATTACTAGCATCTGTTCCTTCTGGTCCAAACAACTTATTTCCATTCTTTCCAGTAAAAATTGGAGAATAGTAAGCATCTGCTACATTCCAGATAACTCCATATTTTCCTTTTGAATTAAATTCTTTACAGAATTGTTCCATTTCTTCCCATGTTTTTGGAACTTCTTTTACTAAATCTTTATTATAAAAAAGCGCATAAGTTTCATCAGATACTGGATACCCATAGATTTTTTCATCATAGGTAACCGCTGACTCACAAGAAGCCGCTACTTTTCCTTTTACATCATCTTCATTATCAAGAGGTAATATATGACCTCCTGCTACAAGACCACCAATTGTATTACTTGGTGTTCCAAAGACATCTGCACCAACTCCACCAGGGCCATCAAGTGCAATCTGTGTATTCGCATCGCCAATCTCTACATTTTCATATTCAATTGTTATATTCGGATGAAGTTCTGTAAATGCTTCTCCTGCTTGTTTAATAAATTCTTCTGTTTCCCCTGAAGATTCCCATACTTTTAATGTAATCTCCTCTGTTGTGAGTCCATCTTCCCCCACTGCTCCTGTATCGCCATTTCCCGCACTGGAACCATTTCCTCCACAACCTGCTAACATAGTCATTGCCATAGCTGCACACATAAATACACTTAATACTTTCTTTCTCATTATTTTTCCTCCTTATAATGATAAAAAGTTATTCTGTTTCGTTGATGGTCTTAACACAATATCATATCCTAAATATACTTTTTGTTTAATCTTCTTTCCTGCGATCGAATCCAATATCATTTTACAAGCCACTCTTCCAAGCTCCTTTTCATCAAACTGCAATGCAGTAATTGCGGGATTATGACATTGTAAAAATAAATTGTCATAAAAAGAAGCCACTTTAATATCCTTTGGAATGGAAAGATGTTCTTCATTTAATTTCATCAATACTTGATTGCATATTTTATCATCCATACATAAAATACAATCCGCTTGCTGTTTTAATATCGTTTCTACTGCCTGTCCTACTAAAACTTTTGTATTACAATTCAAAAAAACAAGTTCATCTTTTATAGAATGTTGATGAAGTTCCATACCCGCTCGAAATCCGGCAAATCTCTTTTGGCTTACCATATGATCTAAATTTCCACCGATAAAAGCGATCCGACTTGCCCGATTTGTCAATAACAAAGAGGTCAATTCTCGGCACGCTTCCACATGATGATTGTCCACTTGTAGAACATTTGCATTTTTGTGGCTTCCAGCTACGATAAAAGGAACTTCTTGTTCTAGTAAATAATCCACGGATGGATCTTCTACTAATGTTCTCGTTAGGATAACTCCATCTACTTTATGCTTTTCAATCATATTTTTAATAGTAGAAATATCCTTTGGACTTGCAGTTGTAACAACCGCATCGTATCCCATACCAGTAGCCATTTCACAAATTCCAAGTAGACAATTTTGAAAAAATGGAATTTCATTTAAATCCTGATCGTCAGGAAGAACAACTCCGATATTGTATGTTTTTGAATCAGCGAGTCCTTTTGCTAAACTATTTGGACGATATCCACATTGTTCGCAATATTCTAGGACTCTCTTCCTCGTCTCATCACTAATACGCCCCTTTCCAGAAATCGCTCTAGAAACTGTCGTTTTTGAACACCCCAATTCTTTTGCGATTTCATCAATTCCTATTTTCTTTTGTCCTTTCATCGGTTTCTTTTCCATTTGGACACCTCCTTGATGATATTGCGCAATCGGTTGTTCTATGGTTTTATTATATCATCCCATTATTTTTTAGTCAATTTGACAAAACAACAAATATTATTGCGCTTTTTTTATTACATTTTCCTGTAATATTATTCAATTTTGCGCAACAGAGCGCAACTTTTTGAATAAAATGCCATTTTTTATATTGTAGGAATTGCAATTTTTTATAACATAAAAAAAGAAGTCAACATCCTCTCGTTTATTTTTAGCATAAACTTTGGCTGTTAACTTCTTCTATTTATTTTATCTATTACTAATCTACTATAACTATTCTATTTTTCTTATAAATTCACAGAATGATCCTTTACCTTCAAACGTGTCATGGCTCTTGATAAAGAAGCCTGTGTTCTATAATACTGATGTTGACTCATTTTCTGACGAAGTTGTTCTTCGGCAATTTCCTTTGCTTCCTGTGCACGTTTTGCATCAATATCTTCTGGACGTTCTGCCGTTAATACAAGAACTGTCACACGGTTATTGACTACTTGTGCAAAACCACCGCTGACAGCTGCAAGATGCCATTCATCACTGTCTTCGGCTTGATAACGAAGTTCTCCTGGTACAATTGCGATCATAGCATCTTCATGTCCTGCCATAATTGCAATTTCACCATCTGTCTGAGGAAGTACAAGAAATTTACCTCTACCTTCATAGAAAACTTTATCGGCTGCTACAATTTTCAAACCAAATCCACTCATACCGACACTTCCCTTTCTAATCTACGCGAAAGCATAGACAAAGAAATTTCTTTTGTCTATGCTCTCAATTTATTTTTATTAAGCCTGTAGTGTTTTTGCTTTTTCAACCACATCTTCTAATGTTCCAACATTAAAGAAAGCGGCTTCTGGATACTGATCCATTTCTCCATCCACAATTGCTTTGAAACCACGGATTGTTTCTTTTAATGGTACATATTTACCTGGAACACCTGTAAAGTTTTCTGCAACGTGGAAAGGCTGAGATAAGAATCTTTGGATCTTTCTCGCACGATATACAATAAGCTGATCTTCTTCTGAAAGTTCTTCCATACCGAGGATTGCAATGATATCTTGTAATTCTTTATATTTTTGAAGAGTTTCTTGTACTCTTCTTGCTGTTTCATAATGTTCTTCTCCAACAACATCGACTTCAAGAATACGAGAAGAAGATTCCAATGGATCAACCGCTGGATAAATACCTTGTTCTACGATCTTTCTTGATAATACAGTTGTAGCATCCAGATGGGCAAATGTAGTCGCTGGAGCTGGGTCTGTTAAGTCATCGGCAGGCACATAAACAGCCTGTACAGATGTAACAGAACCATTTCTTGTAGAAGCGATACGCTCTTGAAGTTCACCAACTTCTGTTGCAAGTGTTGGCTGATAACCTACGGCTGATGGCATACGTCCAAGAAGAGCGGATACTTCTGAACCAGCCTGAACATAACGGAAAATGTTATCAATAAATAATAACACGTTTTGATGTTCTACATCACGGAAATATTCAGCCATTGTAAGACCTGTTTGCGCAACACGCATACGAGATCCAGGTGGTTCATTCATCTGACCAAATACTAAAGCAGTTTTATTTAAAACTCCTGATTCCTTCATTTCTGTCCAAAGGTCATTTCCTTCACGAGAACGTTCTCCAACTCCTGTAAAAATAGAATATCCACCATGCTCTGTAGCGATATTTCGAATTAATTCCTGAATTAATACAGTTTTACCTACACCAGCACCACCGAATAAACCGATTTTACCACCTTTTGCATATGGTGCTAAAAGGTCGATAACTTTAATTCCTGTTTCTAATACTTCTACAACAGGGCTCTGATCTTCAAAGCTAGGTGGATCACGATGGATTACCCAATGTTCTTCCCCATCTAACTTCTCTCCACCATCAATCGTATCACCAAGAACATTGAAAAGACGTCCTAATGTCTTTTCACCAACTGGAACTTTAATTCCAGCACCTGTTGCAGTAACTTCCATGTCTCTATGAAGTCCTTCACTGGCAGCTAACATAATACATCTTACTACGTTATTACCAAGATGTTGTGCAACTTCCATTACACATTTTTTATCGCCATTTTGAACTTCTAGAGCATCTTTAATACATGGAAGTTCTTGATTTTTAAATTCTACGTCAACGACAGGTCCCATAACCTGTACGATTTTCCCTTTATTCATAACGAAACTTCCTCTCTTGATTTCTTTTTCTCTTATTTCACTTCATAAGAAACGCAATCTTGCGTTTCTTATTATTAAGAGCCTTGTTTCCGTTTTTGTGCTTTTGCACCACCAATTACTTCGGTAATCTCCTGTGTAATGGCTGCCTGTCTTGCTCGGTTATACATAATAGAAAGGGTATTCAACATATCCTTTGCACTCTTTGTAGAAGCCTCCATTGCCATCATACGAGAGTTATGTTCACTACAGTAAGACTCTACAAGACATCCATAAATAGTACCAGCTAAATATTGTGGTACAACAGCCTCTATTACAGCTTCTGGTGATGGAGACATGGAAATAACCTCTTGGTGTACGTCCAAAAGCTCTTTTGCTAACTCTTTATTAGAAAGTTCGATATATCCTTTATGAAATCCTGCTTTCTTTAAAGGGAGAAGCTGCCAACTTTTTGCTTCCATTGAAACAGCAGATTCCATAACAGTATAAATAATATGCACTTCATCCAACTCACCTGATGTATAAAGTTCTAACATTTTTTGTGTGATAGAACGTGCACGGTGAATCGTTGGTTTTTGCACTGTATGACGAACACTTGTATCTACATGAACTTTTTTCTTAGCAAAATAATGACGTCCAAGCTCTCCTAAAACAAACAATGTTACATCTGCTTCTCTTTCTAATTTTTCTTCTGCAAGTTTGATTACATTGTGGTTATAGGAACCTGCCATTCCTTTATCGCCTGTGATTACAATATATCCAACTTTTTTATCTTTTTCTGCCTTTGCAACTTCTGGTTCAAAAAATATATGTTCTACCTCAGGTGCATGGCGCAAAACACGTGAAATGGCATCTTGCATTGCATAGAAATAAGGTTCTGTATCTTTCAATACTTTTTGTGCCTTCTTCATTTTAGAAGAAGAAATCATATACATTGCATTTGTAATTTTCATGGTATCCTGAATACTTCTTTTGCGATCCTGGATTTCTTTCATATTTGCCATAGTTACACCTGCTTATCTTATCTTTTCTTTATACTCTTTTGCAGCTGCTATGATTTTATTAATCATCTCATCTGTGAGATTCTTTGTTTCCTCAATTTCTTTTCCAACTTCTGGATGTTCTTTATCCATATATGCTAACAATCCCATTTGACATTCTTTTACATTGTTTACATCAATGAAGATTTTATGTGTAGCCGCACAAAGGGTAATTACTTGTTCATGAAGACTTAATGGACGACCAAGTGGCTGTTTTAATAATTCCATTAAGCTATGTCCATATTGAAGCTGTTCTTTTGTAGTCGCATCAAGATCAGAACTAAACTGTGTAAATACTTCCATTTCACGGAACTGTGCTAAATCGATACGGATACTTCCTGCCGCTTTCTTCATGGCTTTTGTCTGAGCTGCACCACCTACACGAGATACAGAAAGACCAACGTTAACCGCTGGACGCATACCTGAGAAGAAAAGGTCTGTCTCAAGGAAAATCTGACCATCTGTAATAGAAATTACGTTTGTAGGAATGTATGCAGATACGTCACCAGCCTGTGTTTCGATGATTGGAAGTGCTGTGATAGAACCACCGCCTGCTTCTTCACTTAAACGGCTAGAGCGTTCTAACAATCTTGAATGTAAGTAGAATACATCACCTGGATATGCTTCACGTCCTGGTGAACGCTCTAATAATAAGGATAATGCACGATAAGCAACCGCATGTTTTGATAAATCATCATATACGATTAATACGTCTTTTCCTTGATACATAAAATATTCAGCAAGAGCTGTTCCTGAATATGGAACAATGTATTGTAACGCTGCACAATCACTTGCTGTTGAACTTACGATAATGGAATAATCCATCGCATCATGTTTTTTTAATGTGGATACTAATTTTGCAACTGTAGATGCTTTTTGTCCAATGGCTACATAGATACAAATAACATCTTTTCCTTTTTGATTTAAAATAGTTTCAATTGCAATAGAAGTCTTACCTGTTTGACGGTCACCGATAATTAACTCACGTTGTCCACGTCCAATTGGAAACATAGAGTCAATCGCTAAGATACCTGTTTCCATTGGAACACTTACTGATTTACGTTCTACAATACCAGGAGCTTCCTGTTCAATTGGACGGAAATCATCTGCTTTGATTTCTCCCTTTCCATCGATTGGGTTTCCTAATGCATCAATAATTCTTCCAACGAAAGCATCACCAACTGGCACACCTGCTTTTTTACCTGTTCTTACAACTTTTGTACCTTCTTTGATTTCGCTATCTTTACCAAAGATAATACATCCAATTTCATTTCTCTTAATATCCTGAACCATACCTTTTAGACCGTTTTCAAATGTTACGATCTCTCCGTACATGGCATGATCAATTCCATAAATAGTTGCGATTCCGTCACCAACCCAAATAACTTCACCGACTTCACGACCTTCACAAACTTGGTCATAATTCTCTATTTCTTCACGGAGAATAGAAATAATTTCTTCTGAACTGATTGCACTCACGATTTTCACCTCCTGATTAACTGCTGATGAAGAGTATGAATACGTCCCATCAGACTGTAATCGTATTCGATATTGCCGACTTTTAGTAAAAATCCTCCAAGAAGACTTTTATCTTCTTTTAATTGAAGTTCTACTCCACGGCATCCATATTCTTTTTTTATAAATGTTACAAATCCTTGTTTTTGCTCCTCACTTGGCACGGTTACGTAGAAAAGTTCAGCACGCATAATTCCTTCTTGCTGTCTTTTATAGTCATAATAGGCTTTGAAAATATTTTCTATCCCTTCCATGCGATTTGAGTCGCTAACCTTTTTTAGAAATGAATGCATTTCCTGTGGAAACACTCGCTCAATAATATTCCACTTCTTCTCATTTTCAACTGTTGGATTTGCTAAAATCTCTTTCAGCATTGGAACGTTTTTAAAACATTCCTCTGCTGTTTTGATTTTATCTTCTTCAATAGGAAGTTCATAGAGAACTACCGCATAATTAAGCTCTGTTTGTGTCACTTTGCTCACCTGTTTCTTTCAGGAATCGGTTATAAAGGTTTTCATTTTCTTTTTCATTTAGCTGTTCACTAAGAACTTTTTGCACAGCCGTAAGAGCGAGTCCAGCAACCTGATCCTGCATTTTTTTCGTTTCACGCTTGCGTTCCTGTTCAATAGACGCTTCTGCGTCTTTTCTCATTCGAATAACTTCCTGATTCGCCTCTGAAAGAATTGCATCTGCTTCTTCTCTCGCATCTTGTTTTGCTTTTGCAATAATCTGCATAGATTCATGACGAGCATCTGCAAGAGCCTGTTCATATTTCTGTTTATGTTGTTCTGCCTCTTTTTCTACAGCATTTGCATGATTAATTTTTCCTTGAATCATTTCTTCACGCTGTTTCATAATATTTTGAATTGGCTGAAACAGAAAATGTCTCAGTAATAAGTAAAAGACGATCAGGTTGACAATTGTCCAAATAAGACCTGAGTTAATCTCTAACATCTTTTACACCTGCCTTTTTTTATTTTACCTATTTACTGATTATAATACGAAGATTACTAATAATGCGATAACGAAACCGTATACAGCTGTCGCTTCGGCTAACGCTGCACCTACTAATAAAGATTTATTGATTTTACCTTCTGCTTCTGGTTGTCTAGCAATAGCTTCTACTGCTTTTCCTGTTGCGATACCAATACCGATACCTGCTCCAATACCTGCTAATGCTGCGATACCTGCTCCGATTGCTACTAATGTTGCCATAATTAATTCTCTCCTTTTTCTTTTCCTAAATTTTTTGTTCTATTCAAATTCATGTTAATAAACTATTCAATCTGTTCTTTAATGAACAACGCTGTTAAAAGCGTAAAGATGTATGCCTGAAGCAATCCATCAAAAATATCAAAATAAAAACTAAATGGAATTGGTATAATTGCAGGAATAACTGCTTTTAACATTTCCATAATAACAAATGCCCCTAAAACGTTACCGAATAGACGCATACAAAGGGAGACTGGTTTAATAAAAATCTCCATAATATTAATCGGGAGAATAATCAATGATGGTGAGGCAAAGCTCTTTAACCATCCTTTCAATCCCTTTTGATGAATCCCTGAATATTCTATGAGGACGATACTCATAATCGCCATCGCTGCCGTGACATTCAGATCCTTCGTTGGTGGCTTAAAGCCAAATAATCCAATAATATTTGAAAATCCAATGTAAATAATGACTGTCATCAGATACTGCACATATTGCTTTCCTTCTTCACCAAGAGTATCGGCAAAGATATTGTGTAAAGCGCCAATGGCTGATTCCAATGCCAATTGCTTCTTGCCCGGATTTTCCACTTTTAAATTTCTTACTAGAATGATAGATAATAGCACAACGGCCGCCATAATAATCCATGTTACAACAACTGCCTCCGATATTTGAAAGCCAGCAATTGAAACTTTTCGGCATTCTATCTGTTCCATTAAGTCTGCTACAAATGTATCCGTATGTCTCCCTTCTTTCTTTCTTGTATTTGAATCATACCTTTTTCTTCTCTCTTTTCTCATGGAAAGAGAAAATATTAGGTCAATTCCTATCACATTGTTTTAGCACTGTTCAATAGTTTTGTCAACAATAGTTGCTAATACAACTATTCCGTGTGTACGCAGAATCCTATTGTATATTTTTTCCTTATTTTATATTTTTTACACATATTGTTTATATATTTTTT
>OBXV01000525.1_pt1 | contig 17683 bp, 13 predicted proteins | sample 1495451 | NCBI WGS metagenome assembly OBXV01 (sample SAMEA2580178, study PRJEB22360) | human gut metagenome | biome: human gut; feature: human-associated habitat; material: faeces | place: Denmark | collected 2008/2010
TTACTAATTTGGAAGTTTTTCACAAAAAAAAAATCCAAGTATTGACAGAATCTGTGAAAGTGGTATAGTTAAATTATAAAAAGTGGTAGTACCAATAAATACCGGTATTGAATTCCGCATCAAAGTATTCGTATCAACCTTTGAAGCGATTGGAAAACCCAACACAATAAAGAAAGGGAAACGATATGGTGATCATGTTTTTGCTTGCGATGGCACCTATTATTTGGTTGATTATCGCATTAAGTGGATTGAAAATGCCGGGATATAAGGCGTGTTTTATTGCCTTTATTCTGACCATTGTTTTAGCATTACTCGTATGGAAACAACCAGTGATGGAAGTATTTACTGGGGCATTAGAAGGTATCGCTATGGCAATTTGGCCAATCTGTTATGTTATCATTGCAGCAGTCTTTGCCTATAATGTAACGGTACATACGAAGAACATGGAACTGATTAAACGAATGCTCACAAGCGTTTCAAAAGATGAACGCATCCTTGTCCTCATTATTGCATTTGGTTTTGGTAGTTTCATGGAAGGCATGGCAGGATTTGGAACAGCAGTCGCAATTCCAGCCAGTATGCTTGTTGGACTTGGAATGAATCCCGTTGTAGCAGCTGCAACTTGCCTTGTAGCCAATACAGCGCCAACAGCATATGGTTCTATTGGTATTCCAACAACAACTTTAGCATCTGTAGCAAATGTGGATGCACAAAGCCTTGGAGAAGCCACCGCAATTTTAACAATTCCAATTTTAATTGTTACGCCATTTATTTTAGTCTGTATGACTGGAAAATCAGTCAAGGCATTAAAGGGAATGGGAATTATCTCGATTGTGTCAGGGGTATCCTTTGCACTGCCATATTATTTGACAGCGCATTTTATGGGGCCTGAACTTCCTAGTATTCTCTCTTCTGTATGTTGTATGATTTTTACAGGGGTTGCCTCTAAGCTCCTTCATAAAAAAGAGGAGCCAGAGTATCAGCTGATTTCTCAAAAGGAAGATGGGAAAGAAGATAGTAGACGTCTTACAGTTGGAGAGATGATAAAAGCTTGGACACCATTCATTTTAATTTTAGTTCTGTTAATGTCTATGAGCTTAATTCAGCCATTACATGATGCTTTGGCAACGATTAAGACAACCGTTCCAATTTATTCAGGTGAAGGCGCTTCGCCATATACATTTACTTGGATTGGAACACCTGGAACGATGATTTTAATTGCAGCATTTATTGGAGGATTTGTTCAAGGAGCTACGTTAAAAGAGTTATTTCAAGTTCTTTTAGCCACAATAAAACAGATGTGGAAGACAATTGCAACAATTGTATCGGTATTAGCAACTGCAAAAATTATGGGATATAGTGGAATGATTACTGATATTGCAACACTTTTTGTTACAGTTACAGGCGTTTTTTATCCATTGTTTGCACCATTTTTAGGTTCTATTGTTACATTTGTATCTGGAAGTGCAACAACTGCAAGTGTATTATTCGGCGGGTTACAAGCACAGACAGCAACGGCAATTGGTATGAGTCCTGTTTGGATGGCGGCGGCCAATACAGGAGGTGCTGTTGTCGCAAAGATGATTTCCCCACAAAATATTTCCATTGGAGCGGCAGCAGCAGATATGCAAGGCCAAGAAAGTTCTTTAATGAAAATCGTTATAAAATATTATATTGTTTATATTATTTTCCTCGGTATTTTAAGCCTGATTTTCTGTAGATTTTTATCGCTTGGTTTTTAAGAAGAATAAGCCTGAAAAGTTTTTTCAGCAACGATATAGGAGGGATACAAAATGGGTACATATACTTATAATAAGGTGACACCAGAGCTTGTGGAACAGTTAAAGGAAATTGTTCCAGGGAAGGTTTATACAGGAGAAGATATCAATGAAGACTTCTCTCATGATGAGATGCCAATTTATGGAAAGAGACTCCCAGATGTTGTTGTAGATGTGACAACGACAGAAGAAGTGGCAAAGGTTGTAAAACTTTGCTATGAAAATTCTGTTCCAGTGATTCCAAGAGGAGCAGGAACTGGACTTACAGGAGCGGCAGTTCCAGTGACAGACGGTGTTCTTATCAATATGGCTAAGATGAATAAAATTTTAGAATATGATATGGAAAACCTTGTAGTTCGTGTAGAAGCAGGTGTCTTATTAAATGATTTAGCACAAGATGCGGAATCAAAAGGTCTTTTATATCCACCAGATCCAGGTGAAAAATTTGCAACACTTGGTGGAAACGTAGCGACAAACGCAGGTGGTATGAGAGCGGTAAAATATGGATGTACAAGAGACTATGTTCGTGCAATGACAGTGGTACTACCAACTGGTGAAGTTGTAACACTGGGTGGAAAAGTTTCTAAGACGAGCACAGGTTATAGTTTGCTGAATTTAATGATTGGGTCTGAAGGTACTCTTGGTATTATTACAGAGTTGACTTTGAAATTAATTCCAAAACCAAAAGAAACGATTAGTTTAATTATTCCTTATGAAAATTTAAACGATTGTATTTCAACGGTTCCTAAATTTTTCTTAAATCATTTACAGCCACAAGCGCTTGAATTTATGGAAAAAGAAATTGTAGAGGCTTCTGAAAACTATTTAGGAAAGAGCGTATTCCCAAAAGAAGTAGAAGGACAGCAAGTAAATGCGTACTTACTCGTAACTTTTGATGGAGACGATATGGAAAGTCTTGAGAATTTAACCGAAGTGGCAGCAGAAATCGTATTAGAGGCAGGAGCTATTGATGTATTAGTTGCGGACACACCTGCATTAAAGAAAGATGCATGGGCAGCAAGAAGCTCTTTCTTAGAAGCCATTGAAGCGGAAACAAAACTCCTTGATGAATGTGATGTTGTTGTGCCTGTAACAGAAATTGCAAACTATGTAGCGTTTGTAAATGGATTAGAAGATAACTATGGATTCAAGATTAAGAGTTTTGGCCATGCTGGAGATGGTAACTTACATATTTATGCTTGTAGTAATGATATGGAAGAAGAAGAGTTTAAAAAACAAGTGGATGATTTCATGGAAACAATCTATAAAAAAGCGTCTGAACTTGGTGGTATGATTTCTGGTGAACATGGAATTGGACATGGTAAAATGCAGTATTTAGCAGAGTTTTCAGGAGAGACAAATATGAGATTAATGGAAGGAATTAAACAAGTATTTGATCCGAAGATGATTTTAAATCCAGGAAAAGTTTGCTATCGATTATAAAGTATTACATTTAATAAGAGGAAGATAACATCAATTAGAAATCTTTAGAATAATAAGATAGATGGAGGAAGAAAGTATGGCATATTTAATTTCAGCAGAAGCACAGGACTTATTACAAGATGTTAGAAATTTTTGTGAAAAAGAAGTAAAAGAACAATGTAAAGAATACGATGTTAGCGGAGAATGGCCAAAAGAGATCTATGACAAAGCCATTGAACAAGGATATCAAGCCCTTGAAGTTCCAGAAGAATATGGTGGACCAGGACTTAGTCGAGTGGATGTAGCGGCTCTTATTGAAGAGATGGCAATTGCAGATGCAGGGTTTGCAACAACCATTTCAGCAAGTGGTCTTGGTATGAAACCCGTTTTAATTGCAGGGAATGAAGAACAAAAAAAGAGAGTATGTGATCTTGTTTTAGAAGGTGGATTTGGTGCTTTTTGTTTGACAGAACCAGGAGCAGGTTCTGATGCAGGTGCTGGGAAAACAACCGCTGTAAAAGATGGAGATGAATATGTATTAAATGGTAGAAAATGCTTTATCACTAACGGTGGAGTTGCCTCTTTCTATTGTGTAACAGCTATGACCGATAAAGAAAAAGGCGTAAAAGGAATGTCTATGTTTTTAATCGAAGCGGGGACAAAAGGGCTTAGCACAGGAAATCATGAAAATAAAATGGGTATCCGTACTTCTAACACTTGTGATGTCGTATTAGAAGATTGTCGTATCCCAGCTTCTAGTTTAATTGGAGAAGAAGGAAAAGGATTCAGCATCGCTATGAAAACATTAGATCAGGCGAGAACATGGATGGGATGTGTTGCCACTGGTATTGCTCAAAGAGGTATTAATGAAGCAATCGCTTATGGTAAAGAGAGAATCCAATTCGGAAAACCAATTATTAAAAACCAAGCATTACAATTTAAAGTTGCAGATATGGAAATTAAAACAGAAGTAGCTCGTCAGATGGTAGCTCATGCATTGACGAAGATGGATCTTGGATTGCCACATAGCAAAGAATCTGCAATTGCAAAATGTTATGCCTCTGATATTGCAATGGAAGTTGCATCAGAAGCGATACAGATGTTTGGTGGATATGGCTATAGCCGTGAATATCCAGTGGAAAAATTACTTCGAGATGCTAAAATCTTCCAGATTTTTGAAGGAACAAATGAAGTACAAAGAATTGTTATTGCCAATAATGTCATTGGAAAATAAGAAAAAGCTCGTTTTGATAGCTTCATAATTATGTTGTAAGTCTGTTTGTTTGCGTGGAAAGCATAGATTAAAGGATCGTGAGTAATACGTTTCTTATCTATCTCACGTTAAAACTCAAATTGAGTTCAGACGAATTTCTAATAAATAAAGGTGTGAAAAAGAAAATGCTCGACAATTTTGTCGGGCATTTTCTTTTTATCTTTTATTTAGATGTTTCTTTTTCTAACATTCCCATTGCGATTTTTTCGCTTGTAATTGGAAGTTCACGAACCCAAACACCAGTTGCATTGGCAACCGCATGAGCGATAGCAGGAGAAGGGGTATTAATAACAATTTCACCGATTGATTTTGCACCAAAAGGTCCTGTTTGTTCATAACTGCTCTCTAATTCAACACGAATAGTTCCAACATCAAGACGAGATGGAATTTTGTATTGCATAAAGGAGTTATTGCTTAAAATACCTTTCTCTGAGTATTGAATATTTTCTGTCATTGCCATACCGATTCCCTGTGCTAATCCACCTTCTGTTTGTACACGAACAAGGTTTGGATTTAAAGGAGTACCGCTATCAACAACAGCTACATAGTCGATAAGTTCATAAGCACCTGTTTCTTTATCCAGTTCAATTTCAGCCATACCAACCATAAATGGTGGAGGAGAAACAGGTGAGCTATGGCTTACAGTCACTTCAAGTGCTTGTTCATTTCCGCACATAGATTTTGTTGCAATATCCATTAAGGAAATGCTTTCATCTGTTTCTGGATAGTAAATACGTTTTCCATCGAACTCTAAATCTTTATAGTCGCGACCAAGAAGTGGAGCTGCGAATTTTTTGAAACGCTTGATTAATTTTGTACAAGCTAATTCTACTGCTTTTCCTGTTACATAAGCAGTACTTGAAGCATAAGAACCAGAGTCATATGGAGAAGAGTCGGTATCAGCTGCAAGAACAGTAATATCTTCTAAATCACAATTTAAACATTCTGCTGCAATTTGAGAAAGAGTGGTATCACAACCAGTACCCATATCAGCAGCACCGAATAACAATGTGTAAATACCATCATCATTTAATTTAATAGTAGCAGAACCAACATCTACGTTTGAAATACCAGAGCCTTGCATAGCAAGAGCCATACCAACACTTCGAACCTTTCCATTTCCAAGATCTTGATAAGGATATTTTTTATCCCACTCAATCATTTCTTTTGCACGAGCAAGACAGCGATCAAGAGCACAGCTATTGGCAGTTTCACCATAATAAGCAGGCATGATATCTCCTTGTCTTACCATGTTCATTTCACGAAGTTTTACAGGATCCATATGAAGTTTCGTAGCTAATTCATTCACTGCCGTTTCTACTGCAAAAATACCTTGTGTTGCGCCGTATCCACGATAAGCACCTGCGGACATTACGTTTGTGTATACAACGTCATAAGCGAAACGATAGGCATCTAAATCACGATAAAGAGGAATGGATTTATGCCCAGATAAACCAACAGTCGTTGGACCGTGTTCTCCATAAGCTCCCGTATTCGATAAGGTATACACATCAATGGCACGGATTTTACCATTGTTCATGGCACCAACGCGGACGTGCATTTCCATCTCATGTCTTGGAGAAGAAGCGATTTGAGATTCTTCTCGTGTGAAAATCATTTTGGATGGTTTTCCAGTTTTCCAAGTGACAAAAGCAGGATATACTTCACTAACAGCTGTCTGTTTCGCTCCAAAGCCACCGCCAATACGAGGTTTTGTAACACGAATCTTTGATTTTGGAATACCTAAAGCGTTTGCAATAATTCTTCTAACATGGAATACGATTTGAGTAGAACTAAAAATATTTAAACGACCATAAGCGTCCATATAACAAGCAGTCCCAAAAGGTTCCATCATCGCTTGTTGATTTGCTTTTGTATGATACACTTGATCGACGACTACATCGCACTCAGAAAGGATTTGATCCACATCTCCGTGACTATCGGTTTCAGAAGCACATAAGTTTCTCTTATTATCTGCACCAACAGGACAAAGAGAACGCCAATTTTCTTCTGGATGAACTAAAATCTCATTGTCTTTTGCAGAGTGAAAATCTAAAAGGGCAGGAAGAACTTTATATTTTACTTTAATGAGTTTCAATGCCTTATTTACACATTCCTCAGTTTCCCCTGCAATAATAGCAACAGGATCCCCGACAAAACGGACATGGCGATCTAAAATTTGACGGTCATAAGGACTTGGTTCAGGATATGTTTGTCCTGCTAACGTAAAGCGATGATCAGGAACGTCATGATAAGTAAAAATAGCTTCAATTCCTGGGATTTTTAATGCTTTATCTGTTTTTATTTCTTTAATAAGGGCATTTGCATGAGGGCTTCTAAGCACTTTTACAATTAAAGAATCTGGTCTTGCTAAGTCATCTAAGAAAAGTGGTTTTCCTTGCACTAATTGCATGGCATCTTTTTTGCGGACTGGTTGGTTGATATATCTCATTTAGAACCCTCCTTTTTGTAAGCAAGAAATGCTTTAATTCCTCTTAATTGTCCTTCATAGCCAGAACAACGGCATAAGTTTCCAGACAGATACTCTTTGATTTCTTCATCGGTTGGATCTGGATTTTCACGGAATAAAGCGATGGCATTCATAATCGTTCCAGGGTTACAAAAACCACATTGTTCTGCACCTTGATCTGCAATAAATGCACCGAATTCTTCCGCTTCTTTTTGGAGTCCTTCTAATGTATCAATGCGGGCACCATTTGCTCTAGCTGCTAACATAGAACAAGAGAGCACTGGTTTTTCATTCATAAATACAGTACAAAGACCACAGTTAGACGTTTCACAACCACGTTTTACGCTATAACAGCCGTGAGAACGTACAAAATCGATTAATAATAAGTCAGGAGCAATTTCCTCTTTAATTGGTTTTCCGTTTAAGATCGTTGAAAGAATCATTTTTTCTTACCTCCTGCTTTCATTAATTCTAAAACTTTTTCACAACCGCGTCTTGTAAGCACGTTTGCAAGAAGTTTTCTATATTCAGCACTAGCACGCATATTAGAACCAGTTGTAATTTGTTTTGTTACATAATCGGCAAAAGCGTTAGCATTTCCTTGTAACTTCTCGATGAAAAAAGATTTGGAAACTTCTACAAGAACGGCTTTTCCTGGGCGAGCGCCAATAACTGCACGATAATTGCCGTTAAGACAGGCTACGGAGCAGGCGAGAACAGGAAAATCTGTTTTGGAATTACGAACAGATAAATAAGCACTTTTTAAAGGCACTTTTTTGACAATTAAGCGAACGAGGATATCATTATCCAAAGGTAAGTTTATAAAATCAGCTAATGATATAATACCACCTTTAAAAAGTTCCACTTGAGTATCAAGTGCTAAAAACATTGTTAAGACATCGGAAAATCCATATCGTCCAAAAATGCTTCCACCTACTGTTGCAAGATTACGAAATTGTACACCAACAATGCTTTTTACGCTCTCGGCAATTGCACCGTCTGTATAGAGATTTAATTGTTTGTGCTGTTCAAGTTGACGTAGGGTAACCATGCAACCGATAGAAAACTCGTCTTTTGTTTCCTCAATTTTGTCAAGACCAAGTCCTGAAAGATCGATAGCTGTTTGGATGGTAGTATTGCTCATCTTCATCCAGAGCATACCTCCAATAATTCGATTTGAACGTTTTTGATTGAGTTCATACGCTTCAGAAAGACTTTGGGCTTTCACATAATTTTTGATTGTAAGCAATTTTGCTTCCTCCCTGATGGTTCATAAATTGAATTGTTTTGTGTTGCAAAGAAATACTAGAATACGGAAATTGTATATCCGTTTCACCAATACTACATTATATAGGATAAAAGATGGTTTTGGCAACAGAAAAATAGTCTTTTTATCAAAAAATGTTGAAATCGATAGAAAAGTAGAAAAGAAATGTCTTGCTTCTTTAAAAAAAGTGTGACAAAACATAGAAAACTTTACCTCTCATATTGAAGTATGATATAATGAGCGTTAGTGAGCAGAAATAGGTAAAGTCTGCTTAGTGCAATGAGTCAACACAAAGTATTTGGCTAATGCCAACGAGGAGAAACACGCTCCGCGAGTTTTTCACGTTCGCGGACAGTCGTCAAATATCTCCTTTAGAAAAACTGGAAACTACGTTTCCCTTTTTCTAAATTCGCTGTTTGACTGGTTGCCTTCGCACAAATAGGAACGTGGACAAAGTTCATGGTATAATAGTTCCACTACGACAAAATAAGGAAAGTTTAAAGAGGGTGTTTAGATGACTTGTCTTGAAGCGCAATCTATGATCACAACTTTTATAGAGGATCAGTTAGATGAGGAACAACTGATAGAATTTATCCATCACATGAGGAATTGTCCTGATTGCATGGAGGAATTAGAAGTCTATTATACATTAATGGTAGGAATGAAGCAGCTTGATAATAATGAGAAATTATCCAATAACTTTGCAAAAGAGTTAGAAGAAAAGCTAGCTTATGATGAAAGCCGAATCAAAGGACGTAAGCGAGTGGTACTGGAGACAAAGTTAGGAGTTACAACTTTTATTACCATTGTGCTTGTATTTGTGCTTTTTCAGCTTGGAACGATGATCCATAGTTTAAGTCGACCAAGTTCTGGCACAGAAGCGGGAAAATATTATTATATGAAAGTAAAACCACATCTGTTTTATCCAGATGATTTTAAATTGCGTAATCCTTATAGCGGAACGAACGGAAAATAGGAGAAAAAATAGCATGAAGAAAAAATTATTATTAGTGGATGGCCACAGCATATTAAACCGAGCATTCTATGGTCTTCCAGATTTAACAAATAGCGAAGGGCTGCATACCAATGGGGTTCTTGGATTTTTAAATATTTTATTTCGATTTTTAGAAGAGGAAAAAGCAACTCACTTGCTCGTTGCCTTTGATCGAAAAGAACCGACATTTCGTCATGAGATGTTTGGGGAATATAAAGGAACGAGAAAAGGAATGCCACAAGAATTATTAGAACAAGTGCCTTTGATGAAAGAAGTTTTAAAGGCGATGGAAGTTCCGATTGTGGAGCAAGCGGGATATGAGGCAGATGATATTTTAGGAACAATTTCTAGAGAAGCAGTAAAAGAAGGATTTCACGTTTCTATTTTATCAGGCGATCGCGATTTGTTACAGCTTGCAACCGATGAGATTTTAATTCGAATTCCAAAGACAAAAGCTGGTGGCACTACAGTAGAAGATTATTATGCAAAAGATGTATTAGAAAAGTATCAAGTGACGCCAGAAGAGTTTATCGATGTAAAAGGCTTGATGGGCGATCCATCCGATAATATCCCAGGAGTTCCAGGAATTGGAGAAAAGACAGCCACAAAGATTATTGTAGCTTATCATTCTATTGAAAATGCATATGCCCATTTAGAAGAAATTAAGCCAAAGAAAGCCAAAGAAAATTTAGAGGCTTTTTATGAACAGGCGTTGTTAAGCAAAAAACTGGCAACGATTAAATTAGACTGTCAATTGGAATATCAGTTAGAAGATGCGATTCTTCAAAATTTATATACGAAAGAAGCTTATCAATATTTTCAGCGGTTGGAATTTAAATCTTTATTAAAACGATTTGGAGAAGAAGAAAAAGAGGAATTTCAAGTGCAATTGCGTGTTATACAAGAGTTACAAGAGGCAGAACAGATTTTTAAGAAGGCGAGAGAGCAAAAAAAGATCGGTTTTTCTATTTTCCATAAAGGAGATTGTTTTGGCATTGCATTGGCATTTTCAAGAGAAGAAGTATACTATATAGAAGCCGTTGGGTTTTTAACAAAAGATTATGTATTAGAAGAACTAAAAGCTATATGCGAAGGTGAAGGAATCTGTGCTACCATGGATTTAAAATCCGCACTCTTTGATTTAAAAATTACAGAAGAAACATCTGGTATTATGGATATGGGAATTGGAGCTTATTTATTAAATCCATTAAAAGATACGTATCACTATGAAGATATTGCAAGGGATTATTTAGGAATTTCATTGCCATCAAAAGAGGAATTACTTGGAAAAGAAGAAGTTTTAGATGCGTTTGAAAATGGAGAAGAAAAGGCAAAACAAGTGATTGCATATTCTGCCTATGTTCCGTTAGAAGCTGTGGAAGTGATGAAAGAAAAGTTAAAAGAGTCAGAAATGCTCGAACTTTATGAAAAAATAGAAATGCCAACTATTTTTACTCTGTATGATATGCAAGAAAGAGGAATTGCTGTCAATAAAGAAGCGTTAAAAGAATATGGAGACAGTTTAGTTGGAAAAATTACACAATTAGAGCAGTCCATTTATGCGCATGCTGGACAAGTGTTTAACATTAATTCTCCAAAACAGCTTGGGATTGTCTTATTTGAAGATATGAAGCTTCCAGGAGCAAAGAAGACCAAAACAGGGTATTCTACAAGTGTCGATGTATTGGAAAAAATAAAAATGGAACATCCAATTATTGACGAAATTTTAGAATATCGTCATCTTGCCAAGTTAAAGTCCACCTATGCAGATGGGCTTGCGAATTTTATTCAAGAAGATGGAAGAATTCATGGAATCTTTAATCAAACAGTAACTGCTACCGGACGTATTAGCAGTACAGAACCAAACTTACAAAATATTCCGATTCGTATGCCTTTAGGTCGTGCGATTCGTAAGGTGTTTATTCCAAAAGAAGGATTTGTTTTTGTAGATGCCGATTATTCCCAGATCGAACTTCGTGTTTTAGCTCATATTTCAGGCGATGAAACTCTTATTAATGCTTATAAAAATCATCAAGATATCCATGCGACGACAGCATCAGAAGTCTTTCATGTTCCATTAGAAGAGGTAACAGCAGATCAAAGAAGAGAAGCAAAAGCAGTGAATTTTGGAATTGTTTATGGGCTTAGTGCTTTTGGACTCAGTCAAGATTTGAACATTACAAGAAAGCAGGCGACAGAATATATTGATCGCTATTTTAAAACATATCCACAAGTAAAAGAGTTTTTAGATAACATTGTAGAAGAAGCAAAAGAAAAAGGTCTTGTTCGTACCATTTTCCATCGAATTCGTCCAATTCCAGAACTTTCTTCTAGTAATTTTATGCAAAGAAACTTTGGAGAGCGTGTGGCAATGAATTCACCAATTCAAGGAACAGCAGCAGATATTATGAAGATTGCTACCATTCGTGTCAATATGCGAATGAAACGAGAAAAATTAAAATCACGATTAATTCTTCAAATTCATGATGAGCTTTTAATTGAGGCAAGCATGGAGGAAGTAGAACAGGTGAAAAAGATTTTAGAAGAAGAAATGATGGGAGCTGCAGAGCTTAAAGTACCTCTTGAGATTGGAATTAGCGAAGGAAACAATTGGTTTGAAGCAAAATAAATAGAAATAAAAGAAGAGAGAAGTGCTTGTAAGCAATGGAAAGGGAGATAAGATGAAAGTAATAGGGATAACAGGCGGTGTGGGCTGTGGAAAAAGCTTTATTATGGAACAGCTACAAGAGCGTTATCAAGCGGGAATTATTTTAACCGATCTTGTAGCTCATGATTTAATGGAACCTGGTGGAGTGAGTTATCAAGAAATTGTCGCGTGTTTTGGAACAAAGATTTTAGAACCCGATGGAAAAATTAATCGTCAAGCGCTTGGCTCAATTGTATTTCAAGACAAGGAGGCTTTGTTAAAGTTAAATTCCATTACGCATCCTAATGTAAAAAAAGAAGTGATTCGAAGAATTGAAGAGATGAAAAGAGCAAAAGAAGTTTCCATTATTATGGTAGAAGCAGCTCTTTTAATCGAAGAACATTATGATGAAATTTGTGATGAACTTTGGTTCATTGATGCCAGTGATGAGGTAAGAATAAAGCGGCTAATGGAAAAAAGAGGGTATACGAAAGAAAAATGCCTTTCCATTATGTCAAATCAATTACAAAGGGAGAGATTTTTAGAGCATTGTGGGCGGGTGATTTATAATGATAAAACAAAAGAGGATGCCGTTGCACAGCTTGATGCCATTATGAAGGAAGTTATATGAAAAATTTCAAAAAACTTTCTTGATAACTTGACTAAATTGTGAGAAAAGCCGTAAGAAAAATTTGTTAAAATGGCGAAGTTAGTAAGAGAATGGTAATTAGTATTGCCATTCTCTTTTTCCATATGCTATAATCAAAAATAGACTGTAAGAAAGAAGAGAAAGAATATGAGAGTAACAAGTTTTGCCAGTGGAAGCAGTGGAAACTGCGTTTTTGCGGGATCAGATAACACCCATATTTTAATTGATGCAGGAATTAGTGCGAAGAAAATTGAAAACGGGTTAAAGGAACTAGAATTGACAGGAAAGGATTTAAATGGGATTTTAGTCACCCATGAACATATCGATCATATTAGCGGAATTGGAGTGATGGCAAGAAGGTATCAAGTTCCAATTTATGCAACAAGAGGAACGAAAAATGCCATTTTAAATGCAAAAAGTGTTGGGAAGATTGAAGAAGATCTGATTCAAGAAATTGCACCAGAACAGGATTTTTTCATTGGAGATTTAGTATTAAATGCTACGCCTATTTGGCATGATGCAGCAGAACCTGTTTGTTATACTGTTAAAAAAGGGAAAAAAAAGTTAGCCGTTGCAACCGATCTTGGGGACTATAACGAGCACATTGTGGAAAAATTAAGAGATTCTGATATTTTATATATTGAAGCAAATCATGATGTAAAAATGTTAGAAGTAGGGCCATACCCTTATTATTTAAAACAAAGAATTTTAGGGCGACATGGACATTTATCCAATGAACGAGCAGGACAGTTTATCGAACAGCTTTGGAATGATAAATTAGAACATATTTTCCTCGGACATTTAAGTAAAGAAAATAATTTTGAGGAATTAGCTTATGAGACCGTAAAATTGGAATTAGAAAATAGCTCTGTTGGAAAAAGAGTAAAAGAAGTTCCAATTCAGGTAGCAAGACGGGATTGCCTGTCTGAGCTTATATACATTAATGAATAGTTTTAAGGAGGATTTGGACATGAACAAAACAGTCATCACAGTAGTGGGAAAAGATAATGTAGGTATTATTGCAAAAATATGTACTTATATGGCGGAAAATGGAATTAATATTCTTGATATTTCTCAAACCATTGTATCCGGATATTTTAATATGATGATGATTACAGAATCTGATTATGGGGTAAAAGATTTTCCTACGATGTTAAAAGAATTAAAAGAAATTGGAGAAGAAATTGGTGTGAGTGTTCAAGCCCAAAACGCCGAAATCTTTGAAAAAATGCATAGAATTTAAGATGGAGGCAAGCAATTATGATTAATATGAATGAGGTTTTTGAAACCAACAAGATGATTCATGAAATGAACTTAGATGTTCGAACGATTACAATGGGGATTAGTCTCTTAGATTGTACTGGTTCTTCCTTAGAAGAAGTAGGGGATAACATTTATAAAAAGATTACAACGAAAGCCAAAGATCTTGTGAAAACAGGAGAAGAAATTGAACACGAATTTGGAGTTCCAATTGTAAATAAGCGTATTTCTGTTACGCCAATTGCTCTTGTTGGTGGTTCCGTTTGTAACAGTGAAGACGATTTTGTTTATTTAGCACAAGTACTTGATAAAGCAGCAAAAGAAGTAGGAGTCAACTTTATTGGTGGATATTCTGCTTTAGTATCAAAAGGAATGACAAAAGCAGATGAGCTTTTAATTCGTTCTTTACCAAAGGCTCTTTCAAAAACAGAGATTGTTTGTTCCTCTGTTAACGTTGGTTCTACAAAAACAGGAATTAATATGGATGCGGTAAAATTAATCGGAGAAAAAATTATAGAAACAGCAGAAGCCACAAAAGAAAAAGATTCCTTTGGGAATGCTAAATTTGTTGTTTTTTGTAATGCACCTGATGATAATCCATTTATGGCAGGAGCCTTTCATGGAGTAACAGAACCCGATGTTGTCATTAACGTAGGGGTAAGTGGCCCAGGAGTTGTAAAACGTGCCATTGAAAAAGTTCGTGGAAAAGATTTTGAAGAGCTTTGCGAAGTGATTAAAAAGACAGCCTTTAAGATTACACGAGTGGGACAACTAGTGGCAAAAGAAGCGTCAAAAAGATTAAACGTTCCATTTGGAATTATTGACTTATCTCTTGCTCCAACACCAGCCATTGGCGATAGCGTTGGAGAAATATTAGAAGAGATCGGGTTAGAATATGCAGGAGCGCCAGGGACGACAGCGGCGCTTGCTATGTTAAACGATCAAGTAAAAAAAGGAGGGGTTATGGCATCTTCTTATGTCGGTGGTTTAAGCGGTGCTTTTATCCCTGTTAGTGAAGATCAACGCATGATCGATGCGGTAGCTGCGGGAGCATTAACAATGGAAAAATTAGAAGCGATGACTTGTGTTTGTTCCGTAGGGCTTGATATGATTGCGGTTCCAGGAGATACAAAAGCAACAACGATCTCTGGACTTATTGCCGATGAAATGGCTCTTGGTATGATCAATCAAAAGACAACAGCGGTTCGTATTATTCCAGTTATTGGAAAAGGAGTTGGAGAAATCGCGGAATTTGGTGGTCTTTTAGGTTATGCTCCGATTATGCCAGTCAATAGATTTAGTTGTGATGCCTTTATTAAACGTGGAGGAAGAATCCCGGCACCGATCCATAGTTTTAAAAATTAAAGAGAATATCGTTCTAAGTTAATGATTGGAGTGGGTTGTTTTTACAATCCGCTCCTTTTTTATGTGATAGGAAATTCCTCCCAAGGCGAGGCATCCTATCACATAAAAAAGCCTACGTGCCAACGATGCGCAGCTCGCAAAGAGGAGATTAGAAATAAGGGCTATTCCTTTAAAGGGAGAAGAGATAAACGAAGAAAAATGGATAAAATTTGTATAAATTTCGTAATTTCACACACAATAATCATAAGGAAAAGTGGAGGTCACTTTTTTTCTAAGGTTTTCAGCTCTGGAATTTTGTGCTAAAATAAGAAAGAAATAAAAATGATTACAACATGTATTTCGTTTGTTATCGTATGTAAGAACAAGAATATTTTTTACGTGAAAAGCTCATACAGGATGCTTTTTAGCGTTAGATTCTTGATGATAAATCACTTAGAAAAAGAGGTAAGAAAATGAAACGAGTATTAGAAGGTCTTGCACCAGCAAGAGTATTTGAAATTTTTGAAGATTTAACACAGATTCCTCATGGTTCTGGCAATGTAAAGCAAATCAGTGATTACTGTGTCAATTTTGCAAAAAATCTTGGATTACAAGTGAGACAAGATGAATTTTTAAATGTCATTATTGTAAAAGAAGCATCTGCTGGATATCCAAGCGATAAAACAGTTATGATTCAAGGACATATTGATATGGTTTGTGAAAAAAATCAAGATAATCCAATCAATATGGAGACAGATCCATTAAATATTGGAATCGATGGAGATTGGATTCATGCGAATGGAACAACATTAGGTGGTGATGATGGAATTGCTGTTGCCTATGCACTTGCAATTTTAGAAGATAACACATTAGAACATCCAAGACTTGAAGTTGTTTTAACAACCGATGAAGAAACAGGAATGGATGGAGCAGTGGGACTTGATGTGTCTGATTTAAAAGCGGAATATATGATTAATGTGGATTCTGAAAGAGAAGGCGAGATTTTAACAAGCTGTGCTGGTGGAAATAAGTCAAAAACACATTTACCAATTCAAAGAGCGTCTGTAAAAGGGGAAGTGATGGAAATCGCGATCCGTGGATTAAAAGGCGGTCATTCTGGGGATCAGATCCATACAGGAAGAGCAAACTCTAATATTGCCCTTGGAAGAATTCTCTATTCTCTTTTACCAATGGATATTCGTATTGTATCCATGGAAGGTGGATTAAAAGATAATGCAATTCCTAGAGAGGCACAGGCAGAAATCGTTGTGGATGCTAGCAAAGCAGACGAGTTAAAAGCAACGGTAGAAACTGTGACAAAAGAGTTACAGGCAGAGTTTGCCGTAACAGAACCAGAGCTTTCTGTTATCGTATCCAAAAAAGGAATTGATGAAAAAGAAGCCATGGATGCAGAAAGCACAAAACGTTCCGTTCGTTATTTATTCCATGTAATCAATGGAATTCAAACAATGAGTTTTGAAATTGAAAATCTTGTAGAAAGTTCCTTAAATTTAGGAGTTATGAGAACACTCGAAAACGAAGTGACTTACACGCATGCCATTCGCAGTTCTAAGGCTACATTAAAGGCAGTCATTACGGAAAAAGTAGCGGATATGGCAAAACTTTTTGGTGGTTCTATTACAACAAGAGGGGATTATCCAGCATGGGAATATAAGAAAGATTCAAAGCTTCGTCAACTTTTTATTGATAAGTATGAAGAGTTAACAGGGGAAAAACCTGAAGTGTGTGCGATTCATGCAGGTCTTGAATGTGGATTGCTTTCAGAAAAAATGCCATATCTTGATATCGTTTCTATTGGACCAGATATGCAAGGAATTCACACACCAGAAGAACGTTTAAATATTTCTTCTACAAAAAGAGTATACGAATATTTATTATTAACATTGAAGGATTTTTATAAATATTGTGAATAGGAGATGTTCGTATGGGAAAACGGTTTCGCGAGTATATAAAAAGTAAAGAAATGCTTTTTAGTATCTATGCGATTAGCACAGCTTTTGTTGTGCTATTACTCATCTATTTCGTCATGAATTTAGATGTGATCTTCCAGTTTGTTAGAACAGGTATACACAATTTTTTTGGATTACGGCACCGATTTGGATCGGTGCCGTTGTTGCATGGCTTCTTGATCCCATTGTCACATGGTTAGAAAGGAAGTATTGTTTGCTCTTTAAGAAACAGATGGGATTGTGTAAAAAATGCCGAATAATTGCAGTGATTTCTACATGGCTAATTTTTGGAGGTTTGCTTATTTTCTTGCTCGCATTTTTTGTATATAGTATGAGTAAACAATTAAAAAGCGATGGTATGATGAGTATTAGCCGTGTTTTTTTCAGTTACTTTAAAAGTTTTTCGGAATCCTTAAAGGAAATGGATGAAGGACTTTCTAAATTAAATTTAGGCGATGGATTTTTAGTAGGGCAGTTAGAGCAATTGCGAGGATTGGTGGAAGGAAATATACGGCAATTTTTTTCCAATATGATGATGCGTACAGTGAATTTCTCTGCCTATATGATAAAATTTGGACTTGGGATTATCGTTTCTATTTATTTTTTAAT
>OBXV01000529.1_pt1 | contig 17514 bp, 10 predicted proteins | sample 1495451 | NCBI WGS metagenome assembly OBXV01 (sample SAMEA2580178, study PRJEB22360) | human gut metagenome | biome: human gut; feature: human-associated habitat; material: faeces | place: Denmark | collected 2008/2010
TAAAGTAGAAAAGTAGAGTCGTATGAATATGGCTCTACTTTTTTTTCTTAACATTCTTATTAACATTGGAAATAAAATATAAGAAAGAAGTGGAAATACAAGTAAACTAATAGTAGGAATTATTATTGTATATATAAAAAATATAAATATTGTGCAAAATCACGAAAAAATATTTTCCAATAAAAGGAAATCTATTTCTTTTTACGAGAAAAAAATAAGATGGAAATTTTGGGAAATTAGATTTTTATGAAAAGTTCCGAAATGATAAGAGAGGCTTACTTCCTGTATAATTTTTTGTTGTACAATCTTGAGAAAAATAGTATACTATGCTTAGAAAAAGGGAATATGTTCAGGAAAAAGTACATACTTATTGAGAAAATAAGCCATTAAAGTATATGGATAATAAGGGTGTTAAGTTAAAAAAACGGAGGATAAAATGGCACTTAGACGAGAAAGAATGCGATTAGGTGACCTGTTAGTGAAACAGAATGTATTAACAGAAGAGGACCTAGGAAAGGCATTACAAAAACAAAAAGGAAGCGGAAAAAAAATTGGGGAAGTCCTTGTTGATGAAGGATTTATTACAGAAGAAGCGATTGTACAAGCGCTTCATATGCAGCTGGGTTTACAAGTAGTAGAACTGAATGGCATTACGATCCCAAGAGAAATAAGAGAGCTCGTTGGAGTAGAGTTATTAAAGAAATATACAGTGGTGCCATTTGAAGTAGATCCTCATAATGCTAATATTTTACATCTTGCTATGGCCGATCCGATGGATATGGTTGCTATGGATGATATTTCCATTGTAACCGACATGCAGATCGAACCCTTTGTAGCGTCTGGAAGAGAGATTATGTCAGTAATCGATCGTTGGTATGGTGCCAGTGAGACAATGAGTCAGGCGATGCGTTTTACTCAAGAAAGAGAGGCTTTAAGACGAACGGCAGAAGAAGAGGAAGAAGTTGTCAATGTAGAAGATGCGCCAATTGTTAAGTTAGTGCGTTCCTTAATTGAGCAAGCCATTCGACAAAGAGCCAGCGATATTCATATTGAAGCGTTGGAAGAAAGTGTAAGAATTCGTTATCGAATCGATGGTGTGCTTTCTGAGAAAATGGTATATGAAAATTCCTTATTACCAGCCATTTCGACTCGTATTAAAATTATGGGTGGAATGGATATTTCAGAGAAGAGAAAGCCTCAAGATGGTCGTATGAATATTATCGTTGATCGACGAGAGTATGATATTCGTATTTCTTCCATTCCAACTGTCCATGGAGAAAAATTGGTTCTTCGTATTTCTTCTAAGATGAATATGAATCGAAATAAAGAAGAACTTGGTTTAGAAGGGGAAGAAAGAGAGCGCTTTGATCGGATGCTTTCTAGTCCTTATGGAATTATCTTTGTAACAGGACCAACAGGAAGTGGAAAGTCAACGACGCTTTATACTGCTCTTTCCGAGTTGAATACAGAAACGGTAAATATTGTTACAGTAGAAGATCCTGTAGAAGCTGATTTAGAAGGTGTCAATCAGATCCAAGTAAATAATCGAGCTGGTATCACGTTTGCCTCTGCCCTTCGCGCGATTTTAAGACAAGATCCAGATATTATTATGATCGGTGAGATCCGTGATACAGAAACTGCTAATATTGCCGTACAAGCATCCATTACAGGACATCTTGTTGTCAGTACGTTACATACGAATAATGCAGCAGGAACATTAAATCGTATGGCAGATATGGGAGTCGAACGCTACTTAATTGCCGATGCGGTTATTGGAGTTATTGCCCAGAGATTGGTGCGAAGATTATGTCCACATTGTAAACGAAAAAAGCGGGCGACGATAGAGGAAAAGAGAATCCTTCGTATTCCAGCGGAACGAGAAGTCGAAATTTATGAGCCATCGGGTTGTAACTTATGTAACTATGTTGGATATTTTGGGCGAATTGCTATTTTTGAAATTATGGAAGTAAATGAGAAAATTCGTTCTCTTATTACAAAAAATGCATCAACAGAAGAATTAATTCGTTGTGCAAGACAGTCTGGTATGAGAACTCTTCGAGAAAATGGAATTTTAAGTGTTTTAAAAGGTACTACTTCTATAGAAGAAGTATTAAGAGCTTCTTATGAACACGATTAATAAAAAAATACAAAGGAAAAAGAAAAGTAAGCAAAGAAAAAGAGACGGTAAAAAAAGAGAAAGGAGCGAATTATGATTCGTCTACTTCAAGATATTTTAATGGATGCCGTTCAAAAAAAAGCGTCCGATATTCATTTAACAGTAGGGTGTGCGCCTACTTTTCGTATCGATGGTACTCTGATTCCTTTAGAGGAAGAGCCGTTGACGGAAGAAGAAATGGAAAAGTTTTTCTATCCGATTATGAAGGAACAACAAAGAGAAGACTTAAATAAATATGGACAAGTAGATTTTTCCTATATAATAGAAGAAAATGGACAATTTCGTGTGAATGTCTTTAAGCAAAAAGGGAAGTTAGCATCCGTTATGCGAATTTTACCAGTTAAGATTCCTTCCCCAAAAGATTTGAATTTACCACAATCCATTGTGGATATGATTCATAAAAAGAGAGGGCTTGTACTAGTAACAGGACCAACAGGAAGTGGAAAATCTACAACACTTGCATCATTGATTCATTTGATCAACCATACAAAACAAGTACATATTATTACGTTAGAAGATCCCATTGAATACATCCATCAACATGGAAAATCAATTGTAAACCAAAGAGAGATGGGGAGTGATTCTTTAGACTATGCCAAGGCATTAAAAGGGGCATTAAGGCAGGATCCAGATGTAATTTTAGTTGGAGAGATGCGGGATTTAGAGACGATCTCCATCGCGATTACAGCCGCAGAAACAGGACATCTTGTTTTTTCCACCTTACATACCAGTGGAGCAGAAAAGACGATCGATCGTATTATCGATGTGTTTCCGTCAAGTCAACAGCAACAAATTCGGGTACAATTAGCGTCAGTATTAGAATGTATTGTATCTCAACAGCTTTTACCAAAGCAAGATGGGACAGGAAGAGTTGCCGCGTTAGAAGTGTTATTAGCAACACCAGCAGTTCGAAATTTGATTCGTGAAGGAAAGACGTTCCAAATTCCTTCTATTATGCAAACAAATAAAAGGCTTGGTATGCAAACAATGGATGATGCCTTGTATGATCTATTTATGAGAAAAATAATTACAGAAGAAGATTTGCTCGCTTATGCCCAAGACTCTGTGGCAATGAATCGAAAAGCGGGATTTGAATTTTAAATATCTAGAGAAAAAATATTCTATTAATCAAACGTGTAAAAGCATTTTGCAGTCTAACACAAAATTCTCGAACAAAGTGATACGGCAAACGAAGTTTGCCATAAGTAAAAAAAAATTCTTTGTCGAGGGAAGATGAGTAATTATTTATTTTAAGGGTAAAAAGAAGGGTGTTAAAAAGAAAATTTAATAAAGAAGGTGAAAAGCGTGCCAGATTATTCTTATGTAGCAATTGATAAAAGTGGTCGGCAGAAAAAGGGGAAGATTGAGGCTTTGGATCGGAAACATGCGATCAATTTGCTGAAAAATGATGGAATGACACCAGTAAAAGTTTATGCTCAAGGTGCGTTCCAAAAAGAGTTGCAATTTTCCTTTGGGAAGTCCATTAAACCAAGAGATTTAAGCGTTTTATGCCGTCAGTTTGTAAGTATTATTCAAGCAGGAGTTCCTCTAAAACAGGCACTTCAAATGCTATCCGAACAGACGGAAAATAAAACGTTACGGGATGCGTTAATTGAGGTTTTAAATGAAGTGGAACGAGGAAATACCCTGTCGGATGCAATGCGATTACAAAGCAAAGTGTTTCCAAGTATCCTTATCGACATGGTGACTGCTGGTGAAGTATCAGGAAGTCTTGATTTATCGTTTGCTCGTATGGCAGTTCAATTTGAAAAAGAAGCAAAATTAAAAGCGACTATTAAAAAAGCAACCATATATCCTATTATTTTAGTGCTAGCTTCTATCGCCGTTGTCATTGTTATGCTTTTATTTGTCATTCCACAGTTTATTAGTATGTTCGCAGATATTGATGTGGAGATGCCAGCATTTACAATGGCAGTTATGAATGCTAGTAGTTGGTTAGGAAGCCATTGGTATCTTATTCCGATTGTTGTTGTATTAACGGTTGGAGGCTATAAAGCCTTTTACCAAACAGAAGGTGGACGAGAGAAAATTGATCGCATGAAAATAAAACTTCCTTTGTTTGGAAAGTTAACTGTAAAATCTATTTGTGCCCAGTTTGCAAGAACAACAGGAACGTTAATGGGAACAGGGATTCCAATTATTAGCTGTTTGGAAATTATGGGACGAATTGTCAATAATGTTCATTATAAAAGGGCATTAGCGGAAACGAGAGAAGAAGTGATGAAGGGAGTTCCCCTTTCTGAACCGTTAAAGGAAAGTGGTCTTTTCCCACCGATGGTATACCATATGATTCACATTGGGGAAGAAACGGGAAATATGGAAGACATGTTAGAAAAGTTAGCTGATTATTACGATGAAGAGGTGGAAATGACAACTCAGACCGTAATGGCAGCTATGGAACCATTGATTATCGTTATTATGGCGGTGATTATTGGTGCATTAGTAATGGCAGTTGTTGCGCCAATTGGTACGATGTATCAAGGGCTTGATAATTTATAAAAATACGGATGTGTGATGGCATCTTCGGGGGAAGCCATTTTCATCATAGATTAAAAAATAAACCAAGATAAAACAAAGGATTAAGAAAAGGAGAGTAAATAATATGTTGAATTGGTTAAGAAAGAAAAAGAAGGACAATAAAGGGTTCACATTAGTTGAATTAATTATCGTAGTAGCGATTCTTGCTATTTTAGTCGGAATTTTAGCACCACAGTATACAAAATATGTAGAGAAATCAAGAAGATCTTCCGATGTAAGTAACTTAGAGAGCTTAGTAAAAGCAGCACAGGTAGCAGCAGCAGATACTGAATATGATATTCCAGCAGATACTTATACAATTACAGTTACTAAAACTGGAACAACAGTAACAAAAACTTCAGGTGCATTAGTCAATACTGATGCTATGTATAAGGCATTAACAGAGTATGCAGGTAATGAATTTACGAATACAAAATTAAAATCTTCTCGTTGGGATGGTAATGAAATTAAAGCAACAATTACAATCAGTAAAGATTCTACAGTTACAGTTAATTATACACCATCCGATTTAAAAAATTATGGTGAAACAAAATAATTAAAATAGAATATCCCCCATATTTTATTTACAAAAGATAAAGAGATAAAAGATACAAAAGAAAAGGAGAAGGAAATGGAGTCCTAGAGTCTTCATTTCCTTTCCCTGTTAAAAGTAAGGTTTCTTGTTACAAAAGATAGTTTTTTCGAAAGCTATTTTTTGCAACAAGAAAATAAGTGATAAACGAACAAGACGAAACGATAAAGTAGTAGTAAGAGAATAGCGTAATATTCGGGAAAGGAAGAAACGATAATGGGTAAGATGTTAAGCATTGAGATGAAACGATCTCAAGTCCGCGTGATGTATGTGGAAGGAACAAAAAATAGAAAGAGAGTTTTGTCCTGTTTTCGCTTTGAATTGCCGGCAGGATTAGTGGAAGATGGATATATTGAGGATACGAAAGCATTAGGTAAAATTTTAAAAGAAGAACTTCAAAAAAGAAATTTATCAAAAATAAAGAAAACCTATTTTTCTGTTTACTCCACTCGAATTGGAGGAAAAGAAGTTCAGTTACCATACGTTCCTAAAAAGAAAATTTTTGGTATGGTAGAAGTGAATGCCAGTGAATATTTTCCTGTGGATATTAGTCAATATGTATTGGCGTATGATGTGCTTGATATTATAGAAGAGAAAAGTGATAAAAAAGCGGACAAAAAAGAGAAAAAGAAAAGACACTATCAATTAATGGTATATGCAGTACCTCGTGCCTTGCTGACTTGCTATCAACAAGTATCAGAGGAAGCAGGCATTGAATTGGTAGGACTTAATTATTCCAATAACAGCGTTTATCAGACTATTCGGAAAAATTATGAAACAGGCGTTCATATGATGATGAAAATCGAAGAAAAAGAAACGGTTATTACCATTATGAGGGACGGGAAATTATCCCTTCAAAGAACGTTAAGTTATGGAATGGAAAGCGCATTAGAAGTGTTAGCTTCTTATCCTATCTTTAAAGCGCAGGGGAATTATAGTAAATGTTGGGAGCTTCTTTTTAAGAAAAATTGTATTTATCCGAGTTTAGATCCAGAAAAATTAGAGGTATATAAAGAGACGGATTTAGAAGAACTTTGGGAAGGAAAAAGAGAAGTAACCGAAAGTCTTCGATATTTAATTGGAAATATATCAAGAATTATGGATTATTACATTTCAAGAAATGTAGGAGTAGAATTTGATTCCATTAGTTATGCAGGTCTTGGATGTGAAGTGAAAGGGTTAGGAGAACTGTTCACAGAGGAACTAGGGCAAACTGTCTTACCAGTAAAAGAAGTCGCTGATGTGAAGTATGATACTTCTTTATCCGAACAAAAAGATTATGTAGGTGTATTTTTAGCGGGAATTGGAGGTGTCAATTCTCCTGTTAATATTATACGAAATGACGAAAGACAAAAGAGGAAAGAAAAAGAAAATTTAAATGGGGCATGGCTAATTTTTGGAGCGGGAATTGTAGCTTCTTTAGCCCTTGCTGGAACGAGTATTATCACCTACAATCTTCAAAAGAAGGAACAAGCCCGTTTAAATCAAGAAATTTCTTCAAGACAAGACGCGGAAGATATTTATCAACAATATATTGCAGAAAAATCTTTACATACCCAGTTAGAAGACCTTTATCAATATACGGTGACGCCAAATGAAGAGCTCCTTTCCTTGATAGAAGAATTAGAGGCAAAAATGCCTTCTTCCATCCGCATGGATAGTTTTTCTTCTACAGGAACAGAAGTGAATTTTACAGCGAAAGTTTCCACAAAAGAGGAAGCAGCGAAAGTATTGATAGAATTGCGAACATTTGAAAGTATCAATCTAATTTCCACATCTGGCATTACAGAAGATGAGAATGGGGAAGTATCATTTACTGTGACCGCAAATTATGTGAATCCATCTAACATTACACAAGAGTTGGAAGAAGCACAATAAAAAACAGAGGATAAGGAGGAAAAGGATGCATGGTATCTATCACAAAAAAAGATAAAAAACTGTTGATAAGTTTTCTTGGAATCGCTTTGTTAGTAGTAAGTTTCTTTTATATTTATCAGCCATTTCATGAGAAAACAAATACAATCAAGCAAGAAAATATAGAAAAACAAAGGGAACTGGATCGATTAAAAGGGCTAGAAGAAAAAAGAGATTATTTTGTATCAGAAACGGATCGAATGAAGAGAGAATCGGAACAATATCAAGCACAGTTTCCAATTGAAATCCGCGAAGAAGATGGAATTTTATTGGCAAGAGATATGGAAAAAAAGATGGATATTTCCATTACGGATGTGCAATTAGGAACGAGAGAGTTCCTCTATGCTAGTGATGGAACACTTCCAGTGGAAGAGGAAGAAGAGAATAAAACGTTGGCAGAACAAAATGGCCAAGCCACACAAGATAGAATTAATGAGATTGAAGGAAATGTAGAAGAGGATTCAAATTCAACGGCGGTACAAGAATATACGAAAGATGCGCTAGCACTTTATCGCACACAAGATAGAATTCAGTTTTCTATTACTTATCAAGGGCTAAAAGATATGATTCAATATATGAACCGTCTTTCAAAAAGAACGATAGTGAATAGTTTAAATTTGAATTATGATAGCTCTACTGGTCAGTTAACTGGTGATGCAACACTGGATTTATTTACATTAGAAGGTGTTGATGGAACTTATGAGGAACCAAATGCAGGGCAGATAAAACAAGGAACAAAGAATATATTTGGAACGATAGAAAGCAATAAAAAATCAAAAAAGAATGGAAAATAATCTTCTACAAATAAACAGTGCAAAAGTAATAATAGAGAAAAATAAAAGAGGAAAATAGGTTTAGAGGGTAGAAGAAAAAACTACCCTCTAAATTTGTTTACACGACAGAGAAGGAAAAACGGAGAAAGGAGAGAAACCGTGACAAGAAAAAAATCGTGGAATCCATGGTTGTGTAAGGCGAAGAGAGCGAAAGAAGATGAGAGAGGAATCAGCCTTCTTGAAGTGATCATTGCTATGAGTATATTTGGAATCGCTGCTATCGTATTGTTACAAGGATTTGTAAGTGCTGGAAAGATTAATAAAAAGTCACAGGGCTATCTAATTGCATCAGAACTAGCAGAAAATGTGATGGAAGAAGTGAAGTCCAAAAGTTTAGAGAAGGTTTCATTGGCTTTTAATTATCCAATTGATTTACAAAAAGATGGTAAGAGTCGTTTAAATTTTTTAGAAGGAAGAGAATCGGAAATCAATGCACAAGGTGGTATTACGATTCGAGAGTTAATAAAAAATAATTCCAAAGAATTTGAGGCAGCTAGAAAGTATAAACAAGGGGTAATCAATGAAGAGAAAGTGACAAGCTCTATTTTGTCAAAAGATGAGGGGAAAACTTGGGAGTTTCTTCCAAGAACCACAGGGGAAGAACCCTCTAAGTATTATTTTGAGTTGAAAAATGTAACTGAAAACAATGAAAAATATGATATATTAGTTCAATTTGATGGTGGACAATCTTCTGGATATAAGAAAGAAGAAAATAATTCGTTAGCAGACGATAAGAAAAATGATTTTTTAGCACCAAATATTGAGAAATTGGATACCAAAGAGAACGCTTTTTTAATTATGGAGCAAAACTGGGATCGAGAAGCTGTTCAGTCACAAATGCTCGATCGACAGCAAGAATATGCTGTAAAACGTTGGGAGTATGATAAGCATGTTTATGAATCACAGACACCAACCCCAACGGTTCCATTTGAAGATTTGTATGGAGAAAAGCCAGCAGGACTTTTTTATGATGAAGTATGGAGCCATACAAAGAGAAAGTTAGTAGTATCGGTAAGTGAAGATAAAGGTGTTGTAAAGGCAATTGCCCATTACTATTTAGATGCTAGTGAGTATAGTGATGGTACAAAATATGGTTCTATGGATTTGTATAAAAGTGATCCAAATGGGCAGACAGATATGGATTTTTCCAAGTTAGAAAGTCTTCCTATTACTTTCTTTTCTACAGAGGTAGGAAAGAGCTTAAAAAATATTTATATTTTTTACTATCCAAATTATGATGTTCTTGATGAAGGGATATTAGATAGCATTGTATTTGAAAATAAACAAAATTTACCGATCAATCTCTATGTGGTAAAACAGCAAATAGTGAGACAAGTTGGAGATAGGGAAGTAACGGTGCCATCAAGACAGGAAGAAGAACGATATAAAATGAGTATGACGATTTTGGAAACACCTTCTTTAAATAACCACAATAACTGGTTTGTAAATAGTGGATTATTTAAGGCAAATACGGTTTTTTTAACAAATTTGAATCAAGATATTAGTACGAGTAATGTAGATAATAGAGCACAGTTACGCCAGATGACTTTGCGATTTTCCGACGCAAACACCAATCGTTCTTTATTAGGAAGTGGTGCAGAGAAAATATTAAGATTAAATAGACTTGATGATAAGGAATTAAAAGATCGTATTTATGAAATTAAAGTGGAAGTATATAAAGCAGGAGCTTCAGAAAAAAATTACGAAGGAGTAAAACCGATTGTTACATGGGAAAGTTCGAAAGATAATTAAAATAGGAGGACATATGAGACGAATAATACGGCGATTAAATCGATTAGAAGATGGCTTTTCTATGATTACCGTTCTTGTTGCTATTTCTTTTATTGGGATTATGGCTATGATGGTCTTATCGATTTCAGCCATCAATTTTCGAATGAAAGCGACGAATATAAAAGGACAAAGTAGTTTTTATATAGCCGAAAAAGCATTGAATGAGATTAAAGCGGGATTGCAATCAGATGTAGGAGAAGCCATGTCAAATGCCTATATCAAAGTATTGGAAAATTATAATGTAACAGACAATATGGCAGGAGAGAGTTTAGATGGACAAAGACAAAAAAAGTTTAAACAATACTTTATTGAAACATTAGAAGAAGATTTAAAAGGCTTACAAGTTAATACTTATAATATGAATAAAATAAGAGGATATGTGGATTTATTACAAGAAATCAACGATGACTCAAATTCAGAAGGAGAATTAAAAATTGTAAATACCGACAATCAAGAGCCAGTGATGACGGTAATTAAAGATGAAAAAATTATATTGAAGAATTTAAAAGTGCTTCATATCGATTCTACTGGACATACCTCTATTATTGAAACAGATATTGCATTATCTGTGCCTGAGGTAACGTTTCCAACGCCATCCACTCTTCCAGATGTTATGAACATGATCGTTGTTGCCAATCAAGGAGTCTTTTGTGTTGGCGGATTAGCAGGAAGTGATAAAGAAATTTCAATTAAAGGGAATGTATATGCTGGCTCTCAGTTTGTTGTACAACCTCATACAAACGTTGCTTTTACGAATGGAGAAAGAGTGGTAACCAGTGGAAAAGTGAGTATCGGAAGCAACGCCTCTTTTAAAACTTCTTATCAGATGTCACTTTGGGCAGAAGGAATTGATGTTTCCTCAGCAACCGTGGAGTTAAATGGAGCCACCTATATTGCAGATGATCTTACTGTAGAACGAGGAACAAACATTGGAAGTAATATTACGATCAATGGAGAGTATTATGGATATGGTTCTGAGCAGTCTGCAAAAGAATCCTATTTTCATCAAGTAGGATTAAAATATAATGATAATAATGCAGTTGATGCCAATAGTTCGATTATTATTAATGGAAGGAATACAACAATTGATTTATCGAATGTGGAGCGATTAATGCTTGGTGGCAACAGTTATATTAGTAAGCCAGTATCCACAGGTTCTAACGATGATGGATTGCTTACAGGAGAAAGTCTCAATATTAAAGGAACACAACTTGCTTATTTAATACCTGCTTCTGTCATTGGAGATGGAACAGGAAAGAATCCAATGACTTTTTCGGAGTATCAAAATACATTAAAGAATGGTGTTCTTCCAGTGGATCTAACACAGCCAATTACAGAATGGGATGGAAAAACGTTAAGTGATTTTGGGCTAGATAAAACAAATCCTTATTCTATTGTGACGTATCCAATAGGAAATGGAGAAGGATTTGTCTATGTGTATTTAAATTTTAAAACAGGAAAGGATGCCTCTGAATTTTTTAATTGGTATTATAATGAAAATGAAGATAGGAAGAAAGAAATAGATCAATATTTAAATTTTTATTTAAGTAATGATGGCGTGAAGATTAAAAATAAAGATTCTTTTTTGCGTTTTGTTACCAATGGAAATGTATTTGGTTATAGCAAAGGAAAAGGTAGTCTTTTAACACCAAATGAAGATGAGCTCGATCAAGATTTATTATACGAGCAAATCAATTATCAAAATACATGGTATTCTCTAACAAGAAAGATGATACCAAATTTTGATATGTTAAGCGAAGAAGAAAAGAAGCCAGAACGTCAAGTGTTTGAGAATTTAATTATTGATTCCATGTTTGATGAGATGACAAATAATGGAACAGGGAGTAGGGAGTTTAGAACAGTCGATGAAAAACAACAGCCAATCAAAGCCATTGTCACAAAAAATGATTCTGAGTTTGTTATTACAAAAGAAAATGCAAAAGAACTTCGTCTCTTAATATGCACAGGGGATGTAAGAATTGAAAAAAATGTAGACTTTCAGGGGATTATTATGACAAAGGGAACTTTAACGATTGAAAATGGTGCTACCTTGACATCAACACCGGTTGAGGCATCTTTGTTATTACAAACATCTTCAGGAGATAAAAAATTAGCACTTCTTTTTTATGATGGAGAGCAGTATGCCATCGGTAATAGTACAGGAAATTCGGATCAAACAGGAGAGAGTACAACCTATCAATTAGAAAATTGTATTACTTATGAAAATTGGAAAAAACGATAGATCGGAGGAAGAGATGAGAAAGAATAACGGTTTTACATTAGTTGAGCTTATTGTTACTGTGGCTATTATGACCGTTCTCATCGGTTTTGTAGCTCCTTCCATCAATAGCTTATTAGGATTTGAGGCACAAAAAGCGACGGGGAGAGTGACAGCGGCTCTTGATAATACAAGAGTGCAGGCGATGAATCGTCTTGTAGGAGAAATGAAACTCGAGTATAAAGAAGGAGAGGGATATTATATTACAGAATATCTTGATTTAGGAAAAGAGAGTCGTACTGGTTCTTATGAACAGCAAGCAGAAAAGGTTGCTTCGAGTAAAGTGCGTATCCGCTATAAAGTGAGTGATAAAGCAAATCCAATCGACATGAAAGAAGAGCCGAGTAAAAGTTTAATTTTAACTTATAGTCGGGAAACGGGAGGATTTCGTCCTATTCAAACTTCTGTTATGGTACCAGATGAGGTGTCAGAAGCATTACAAAAAAATGAAGATATTCAATTTCATGATGGAACAGGGTATTGTGAATGGATTCAGATTCAGTGTGGATTGCGAACAAGAACGATTTATTTAAAGCAAGAAACGGGTGGATATGAAGTGAAAGCCAATTAAAATGAGGCAATGATGACATGGAAAAGAAAGAAATGTGGAGGTATACCGATGAAAGACTGTGAGAAAGGATTTACACTGATTGAATTAGTGATAGTAATCGGCATTATAGCTGTATTTAGTGGTGTAATTTTTCAAGTGATAGCCACCACATCCACCATGATGAGAAACACATCTGCAACGACAAAAAGGCAAATGGAAATACAGGAGATTGAAAATAAGTTAGAAAATCTCCTTTTACAAACAAATAAGAAAATATATTATGCTTATGGAAATGCAGATGGAATTTTAGGAGAGATTGAAGAAGGAGAAACAAAAAAAGAAGAGAAGAGTTTGTATTTAATAAGCCAAGATGAAGAAAATTCCGTAAGGGAAGAAACATTAGATGTCATCACTTGGAATCAAAAGGAAAAAACTCTTATTTATGAGCAGGTGAAATTATCCAACAATCAAGTTATGAAACGAGTACAAGAAACACTCGCTTTCAATGTGATACAATTTCAAATTGATCTTTCCGATATCGAAGACCATCTCGTATATTTTCATGTAAAAATAGAAAAAAGTGGGAAACAATCGGAAGCGAAAAAAAGTATTTATTTAAGAAATTCAGTAGTAAAAGAATCTCCATTTTAAGGTAGAAAAAAGGAGTTGATAAAATGAAAAAAGGGAAAAGGCTGTTTTTACTATCAGGAGCCGTTCTTGTGTTTGCTTTTATATTTTTTGTTACAACACTTGTTCAAACGATGATAACAGTAGAGGCATCCTCTATGATGCCAGGAATAGAAACAATTGTAGAGGAAAATTCGAAAGAAGCTCCATTTCGGATTTTAGAAATTACAGAAGATGAAAAGAAAGCAGAGCTTGGCTATTATGTGGCAGGAGAAGAACCTTATATAAAAAATTATGAGTATGATGGAAAAACATTTTCTTCTTTAGAAGAAGGATTAAAGGCAATTGAAAACGAGGAAGAAAGAAAAGCATTTGCAGAAGCAAAAGACTACTTAGGACAAATTAGCAACATGATTGGGGATAACGCTGATCAGTATCCTTTAACATATGAACAGTACCAAGAAAAATATTTTTTGAATAGTACTGATAAGACAGAGGATTGGAAGGAAGTAACTTTAGATAAAAGGCGTGTTGCTAAAATAAAAGGAGTTTATGAGAGCAATAAAGATAAAACAGGAGATTACACAAAGGGAGAACAAAGTTATTATCCCATTCGAGAAGATGTGGCTTCTGATCAGGATAAAGTAAAATATCGAGAAAATATTGCTAGCTTTTCTTATACCGAAGGAATGGGTGCTGTCAGTCCTTATAATATAGAATTTGAAGCTGTGGATAATGGGCAAATGGAACAATGGTTACAATCGGATCCAAAGGTGATTGCAGATGAATATCAGCAAGGATATGGCTTTTATATTAATGATTATCGAATATTAACAGATACTGTGGATAAAACTATGTTTCCAGGAGAAGATAACAGCGACAAAATTCTTGTATACCGTGCAATGCCAATTCAAGGATATCCCCATTATCAATATGAACCATTACAAAATCAAGCGACTCTAGAAGAAGTAGAAAAAGCGGTTGTATCGACTCCTACAAAGGAAGGCGATATTACAAAATCAAAAGATACTTATTATTATTGGAGCGATGATGGTACTGGAAAGTTAATAAAAGAAAATCTTTATTATATTCAAGGAAAAGAGCCAATAACCTATAAAGAAGTGTTGGCATTATCAAAAGACTTACCTTCCAATTATGAATATTATTATAAAGTAAAAAATGTGACTTTTGCTTGTCGTATCGGGCAAACAGGAAATGTCAATGATCCAGAGAGTTATGAATATTATGGATGGTATTATCCAAATTATCGCTCAGGAGAGGACCAATATCTTTTAGTGGATGAAAGTACAAAAGACTTAGCTACTTATTACATATCAGAAGAAGAATATCATTTGACAAAAGGAACAGGGGATTATGATTTTATTGCTGATGAAAACGCAGAAGAAGTGGCGGTTGAAGTAGATCATTTTTATTATCAAGGTGGATTTATCAATAATGAATGGTTAAAAAAATATGTGTTTCATTTAGACCCAGGGGATGGAAGTATTGATTCCTCTCTTTCATTGGAAGAAAAAGAAGAAGCAAAAAAAGTTTTTGATCAATTTGATATTAAAATAACAGCAACAACAGCAAAAAAATTAAAATCCATGTCCAAAAATCAACAGAAAACATTTTTGAAAGACTATGATCTGATTTATATTCATGATGGTATCAATGAGGACGTGGCACAAGTCTTATCAGAAGATGCTCTACAAAAAGAATATGCTTGTATCATTCGAATGGATACGATGACTGAAAAAGAGAAGGAAACGATAAAAGCCACATTCTCTTATTATTATGATGATAGTGATTCTGATAAAAACTATGTGAAAGATAATGTATATTTTGTATCGGTAGAAGGAAGCAGTAAAGGGTATGGAATTTTTGATAACGATTTAAACAAAGTGATTGTTGATGTGAATGATGAGACTGCATTGAAAAACAGTGGGTTTCAAGAAATTATGGATTATATTAAAGAGGAAAATATTTACAGAAAAATAGAAGGATTAGAAGCGATTGAAGAAAATATTTCAAGAGCAAAAGCGATTGAATATATTTTAAATTTCCAATATAAACGTGTAACTATTGAGAAGAAGGAATTAAATATATTAGAGTTAGAGCCAGCAATTAGTGATGGAAGTGTGACACAGCAAAAAGTTGCGAATTGGTTAGGAATTGACTTAACAACTTCAGGTATCAAAATTAATATAAAACGTATGACAACTTCTGAGTTTATCGGAAAAATCGAAGATATCAATGGGAGCTATGATCTGATTTATATTGGAGATAATTATCAAAAGGCCATCAGTCTAGGGGCGGGTGTATGGGGAATTACAACTCCAAACACTACATTGGTATATTCCCATACAGGTGGACAGTTTACACGTAGTAATAAGTTTGCAGGTATGCTTGATACTGAGAATGCCAATATTTCTACCGTGAAAATTCCGACTAAGATGTCAGGAAATGACTTGACGAAAAAAAAGATGAAGGAATTACAAGAATTTGTAAAGAGTGGATATCCTGTTATTATAGCAACAGGATTAGTAAATGGTAGTAAAATTAATGAAACAAAAGTTGATAATTCTTCTAATATTTATGAGCTACTAACAGATTTGTTGCCACAAGAAAATGTATTAGTAGAAAATCAAATTGATAAAAATAAACTGGCTTTCTATACCAATTTAGAAAAACCAAAGATTCTATTTGAAAAAGATGGACAGCCACCAAGTGCGATTGGAGATGCCAATGGACCATCCAATGAATATTTGAAAAAAAATGAATTAGAATATCGTTTTTCTATTCAACATAATTCAGCGGCGTCTATGACCTCTGCCACTTATCATTGTGAATTATTTGTAGATTTAAATGCAGATGGAGTTTTTTCAGAAGGAGAAAATAGTGCAGAAAATCTAAAAGATATTAAAATCTATGATGCTAATAATAATCAAGTATTAAAAGGAAAAGATGGTAGATATCATCTAAAAGTTAATACCCAGTATTATGTAACGAGAACGATACCAGATAACTATTATAAATTAATCCAATGGAAATTACAAATAACAAGTAATTTAGAAAATGGGCAGTATATTCGTGCATCCGAAACTGGATATACAAAAAAAGAAACACCAGAAGATAAAAAACCGACAGTTAAAGTATTACAAATTCACTCCGATCTAAATAAAAGTAATTACCGTCCATCATGGATATTAACAGAAGATCCGAATTATTATTTGAATTATATTAAAAAATACAATTTGCCAAATAAGTATAATACTTCTTATAAAGATACAGAGTTTTTTAATTTAATTCGAAGTTCTATTAAAGATTTTAATGTCGATATTACGACAATGGATGTTAATGAATATGCAAATTATTATCTTGGAAGAAGTGTAGATACTTCGGTGACAACAGCAGGACAAGATTGGTTAAGTCAATTTGATATGGTAATTGTAGGATTTGCGGATATGCAAGATGATATTCCAACTCCAAAAGATTCAAAAACAGGAGAAGTGCTAACTTATCCAGATGAAGAAGATGGAGGAAAGATTGTAAATCGTAATCCAGTGGAAGGATTAGTGACTTATATTGAAAATGGAAACAGCGTATTGTTTACCCACGATACGACATCATTTACAAACCACCAGCAAACAGGTGCTGGCTTGAATAACCTTGAGTTAAAATGGGGATATAATTTGAATAGTATTATGAGACCACTTGTTGGAATGGACCGCTATGGGATTAAATCAAACAAGGTAGTGGAGGAAACTGGAGAGACTATTGGATCCATTTTGAAAAAAGGACTGGCTTTACAAGGAGATGAACTAAAGAAAGTAGAAAAGTATGCAAATGATGTAGTATATGTACCAGGAAGCAAGAGAACAAAAGCTTATCCAGATAGTCATGGATATAGTTCAGGGATTCTAGATTATTTGACAGGGGTTAAAACGACTACCGCAACACAAGTAAATGAAGGTTCTATTACGGAATATCCATTTAAAATTGATAAAACACTATCAGTATCATCTACTCATACGCAATATTATCAATTAGATTTAGAGGCGGATGATGATGGAGACGGAATGAATGACATTGTTGTTTGGTATTGTTTAAATGGTGGAAAATATGCAAACTTTCCAAATGACGTTCGGAATCTATATTATTTATATAGTAAAGGAAATGTATTATATACTGGTGTTGGACATTCCACAGTTA
>OBXV01000537.1_pt1 | contig 17042 bp, 17 predicted proteins | sample 1495451 | NCBI WGS metagenome assembly OBXV01 (sample SAMEA2580178, study PRJEB22360) | human gut metagenome | biome: human gut; feature: human-associated habitat; material: faeces | place: Denmark | collected 2008/2010
ACATCCGAGGAGGCTCATTGTCAAGGACAATCGGAATAGCATACGGAAAGAAGTTCTGCACCTTATAAAATTTGTCAAAAAAACTGTTGCCATTCCAAAACGCTATATTTAAGATTTCAAACAACTATATTAATAGGAAGAAAATTTCATTTTTCCTCTTAGTTCTATAAAAAGTGTGGCTAATTTGAGGCAAAATATTAAATTAAATTTGCCACAAATTAATGGCTCCACTATTATTTTAAATCAAGAAGTAGTAAATAATCTTATTTTTTACTACCAGACTGTCTTTAGATATTAGCTTTTCGTCACCCACTACAGTTGACATAGACCCACAAAAAACTTAAAAACCTTGCGATGTAAGACTGGCACGGAGAAGACCAATCTATCATCACAAGGTAAGAGTATTCAAATCTTATTGAAGACTCAAATAATAACAAATTTTAATTAAGGATAGTAATATCATAGATTTTTCTAGAAGTTTCTTGAGGTGAAATTTTCGTTACCTGTCTTTTATCTTCTAAGAAATTACCTTCTTCAAGTGAAGTGGAGAGACCACTCCAAGGTTCCAAAGCAATGAATGGACTTTTATTAGTTGTAGACCACAGAATCAAGTTCGGAAAATCATCAAAATCTACTCGAAGACCTTTACCAGACTTCCTTGACCGAAGCGTTACGCTACGAGACTTGAGCTGGTCAAGTGTAATGGCATCATGGGAAAAAAGTGAGTAGTCCAAATCGAGAATTTTTTGATTTTCCAAAAAAGGTGTCCGATCTTGCAAATCTAATAATCCTGTCTCAGGAAAACTCTTTGGTATCGAGCAAGACTCAACCTCACTAAATTCAATATAATAATCCTCATAGTTTTCACCTTCTACTAAAGGACTATTGAATGCTGGATGGGCTCCAATAAAGTAAGGCATTGTTTTTTCCATTTCCAAGTTCGTTACCTGAAATTCGGTTCTAATTGATTTACCATTCAAGGTATAAACAACTCTCAGTTCAAACTGATATAGGTAATTATCAAGCATCTCAGCATTTGGTTTAATACTAAAGGTCACGCTATTATCATTGACTTCTTCCAGAATAAATTCTTCTTTTCGAACAAAACCATGTCTACGAATAAGACCTGTAAAAAAGGGTCTTTCTTGAGGTCTATAAATAGCCCAATCATTTCGTAAACTACCACAGATAGGAAATAGAATAGGCGCCTGTCCATTCCAATAATTTGGATCAGCTTGCCAGAGATACTCTATCCCATCCTTGTCTTTAATCGAAGTCAGTTGACCACCAAGTGTTTTAAACTGAACAGTAAGATACTCGTTTTTTAATTCGATAGTCACAACTAATTCCTTTCTTTTTATTATTGGAAAGGCAAATAATTTACCTCGAAGTGAATAGTCTCACGTATTTCTACATCGAGTGATTGTAAAAATTCCCATTCAAATGCTGATAACTCTAAATCAGAATGGCAAATCCACTCTTTTCCAGTTGAAACATACCATTTACCACATTTTAGCAACGGGGTAGCTTCAAGCTCAGGAATCATAGGACAATCTTCGAAACTAACAATATATACCTTTTCAAAGCCTGGTCTAAATAAGTGTTGTACTTTTTCTAAAGTATCGGATAACAATTTTTTACATTTTCAAGTAATATTACTCTATCACTTGAGTTTCTGCTACTTTCTTATACCAATGAGCTGATTTCTTAGGATAGCGTTCTTGCGTGTCAAAGTCTACATAGAATAGTCCATAACGTTTTTCGTATCCGTTTGACCATGAGAAGACATCCATAAGTGACCAGATGAAGTAACCTTTAACATTTGCACCATCCGCAATTGCGTCTGATAAAACTTCCAAGTGTTTCTTCACGTAATCAATACGACCATCATCATAAACGGTATTATCTACAAACTCATCTTTGTATCCAAGACCGTTTTCAGTGATGTAAATCTTCTTGTAGTTTGGATAATCATTTTTCACTCGCATGATTTGGTCATACAAGCCTTCAGGATAAATAATCCAGTCCCAATCCGTTCTAGGCACATAATCTGGTGCGATTCGGCGACCAACACCTTTAATCTGGTACTTAGAACTTCCTTTTTCACCCTTACCATTGTGAATGATTTCAGTCTCACCATCAAAGGCTTGCATCCAATCACTCATGTAGTAGTTGATACCAAGGAAATCGTTCAAATCTTTAGCTGCTTCAAGTGCTTGGAAGTCTTCATCACGAAGATCAAGTTCTCCACCATTTTCAGCTAGGATGTGGTTGACCCCTTCCATCGTTTTATCTGAATAGTGTCCAAGGTAGGTTGCATCCAAGATAAATTTGTTATGGATGATATCTTCTAACTCAGCGGCACGAACATCTGCTGGATTTTCTGGATCATAAGGGTATTTGGTTGGCAACGCATGTACTACACCAATTTCGCCTTTATAACCTTTATCTTTATACAATTTCACAGCACGTGCATGAGAAACCATCATATTGTGGTGTGATTGGAAGACTTTGGCAAGATCATATTGAATGCCTGGAGGGAATTTACCAACCAAGTATTGACCATCTCCAATTGGGCCAATTTCATTGAAAGTTGTCCAGTAGTTTACTTCTGGGAACTCTTCAAAACAGAAAGCGGCATAATCTACAAAGTGTTCTATATTTTCGCGGTTTAAGAAATCTCCATCTGAGTGAAGAACTTCTGGTGTGTCAAAGTGGTGCAAAGTCACGAATGGCTCAACATGACGTTTGTGGCACTCGGCAAAAAGATTATGGTAGAATTCAACACCTTTTTCATTTACTTCGCCATAGCCAGTTGGGAAAATACGAGACCAGGCAATTGAAATACGAATACCATTAACGCCATATTTTTCAGCTAATTCTAAATCAACAGGATATTTATGGTAAAAATCACTTGCAGGCTCTGCTGTGTACCAATAATTGTCTTCAAGATACTTATCCCATGCAACTGGGCCTTTACCATCCGTGTGAGTCGCACCTTCTGCTTGATAAGCAGCTGTAGCACCACCAAAAATAAAATCTTTAGGAAGTGTTTTAGTCATAACTATAAATCCTTTCAAAAAAAGCATTTGAGACGATATTCTGAGTTCCGGAAACCAAGGAAATGAAATGCAATGATATGGTTAACAATATTATAAGGAATTGAAAGAATAATCTCGTCTCAAATAACTTTTACAAATTTATTAATCAAACTGTTGTTGAACAAATGCAAGAGCACCTTGTCCATCACGTGTCAATTTGATATATTGAGCTCCTTCAGTTTTTGCAAGTTTAATGCCCAATTTATCCGTTTCAGCCTTCATATCATCGAAGTTTGAAGCGACCTGTGGAGCCAAGATAACCAAGTCAAACTCTGGCAACATTTCACGGTGAGCACCGTAACTACCCGCTGCCGCTTTGACTGGAACATTGTATTCTGCTGCTGCTTTGTTCAAGGCATTGGCAAGCAAGCCACTTGTACCTCCACCTGCACAAAGAACAAGGACATTAGTTTCTTTTGTGATATTATTGTTTGCTGCTACATCTTCTTTAGCAACGCCTGCTTTTCCAAGAACGGCATCTGCTTTAGCAGTATTGAAGTTTGCAGCTACTTTTTCTTTAAGAGCATCGTTTGTTTTACCAGAACGTTCTTCTTCAAGAATTTGTTCATCGTATACCTTAACAAATGGGTAATAAATGATAGTATCAACAACTACCAAGAGTCCGGCTAAGATAAATGATAGAACTTGGAAGTTAGTACCGAGTACAATTCCCAACGGACCAGGAGTAACCCATGGAAGGTTGGCAGAGAATGAGTTCATGTTCAATGTGTCAACAAAGAATTTAAAGATCCAAACGTTGACAATCGGAGCGAATATGAACGGTACAAAGAAAATCGGATTCAATACGATTGGTGCACCAAATAAGATTGGCTCATTAACCCCAAAGAATGTTGGAACAACTGAGGCACGTCCGATGGCACGGTTACGTTCTGATTTACAAATCCACATGAACAAGAATGGAACAATCAATGTAGCTCCTGTTCCACCCATGGTAACAATAAACATTTGAGTACCAGAAGTGATAACTTTATCTGCATGTTGTCCAGCTTGGATAAGATGCAAGTTGGCATCGATATTGGCATAAGTGATAGCAGCGATTGCTGGTTCGACAATTGAAGGACCGTGGATACCAACAAACCAGAAGAAGGCATAAGCACCAAAGATAAGTGTAATTCCAAGGTAACCATCTGCAGCTGAGAAGAGAGGAGCAAGAAGGGTACCGATTGATTCTGCAACGGTTACACCAAGAGTTCCCTTAACAATGAGTTCAAATCCATAAAGGAGAACAACCGCTACAGTGAATGGAATCAAGTCTTTAAATACTTGAGAGATATTTGGTGGAACCTCTTCAGGCATACGAATAGTAACATTATTTTTCACACAGACCTTGTAAACATTAACTGTCACAAAGGCTGCAATAAATGCTGTCAAAAGACCTTTTGTTCCCGTGAAGGCTGTCAAGAAGCCTCCTTCTTTTGCAGGCTCAGCTGCCATCAAAAGGAACCCTACCATAGACGCTAGCATCGTAGATAAGAAGTTAATCTGATTGGTCGCAGGTAGGTCACGGTTCATTGAGTCCGTCAAAGCTTTAGCGGTAGTACCACCAACAAAGAATGCTAGGATACCCATCGAATAGCTATAAGGAGTCATCAAGAAGGTCTCAATGTCTTTTGACCAGTGGAATCCCCAAGCATTTGGGACATAGGCAATAAGGATAAAGATAGATGAGAAAAGGATGACTGGCATACCAGCGATAAATCCATCACGAATAGCACGAAGATAGATGTTTCGAGAGATTTTCTCAAAGAACGGTTTCCCTTTCTCAATAAGTTCAATGAGTTTATGCATTATTTTGCTCCTCTTTTATAAAGTTCGATGAGGTGATGAATCACATCTTTTAATAAGACAGTAGTCATTAAGTGGTCCTGACCATGCATCATGGTAACGCTGTATGGAAGTTCCTCCCCAGAAGCTTCTCGAGCCAACATAGCTGTCTGAGAATTGTGAGCCTCTGCAATACAGCTTCCTGCTTCTACTACAAGACTATCTGCCTTAGCGAAATCACCATTTTCAGCCGCTTTAAGCGCTTCTAAAAGTTTAGAGCGAGCATCTCCAGCATAAGCAACAATTTCAAACCCTAAGAGAGTCATCTCTTCTCTGTTCATAACAATATCCTCCGTTTTATGTTTTTACTATACTTTATCAGTCCATGGACTAGCTGTTTTAACAAGAACTTTGTTAAGTTCATCAATATTTTCGAATCCAGTAGTACGCAACCATTCACGTGCTGCTTTTTCACCTTCTTTGATGTAAGGTTCTACAGATCCTGCCCAAGTAGCACGTCCACAAAGCACACCATTAAACTTGGCACCTGAGTCGTGAGCAAATTGCAATGTTTCTTGGAACAATTTAGCAGATACACCTGCACTTAGGTAGATGTATGGAAGGTTAGTCGCTTCTTCTTGTGCTTTAAAGAAGTCAGCAGCTTCAGCTTTACTGTAAACTACTTCACCATCAGCAAAACCTTCGACATATTTAACGTTAACTGGTACTTCTACTTTAAGAACATCAATGTTAAAGCGTGGATCAGAGAAAACTTTCATCGCTTCAATGACTTTGCGAGGTTTCACTTTTGCATATTCAACAGAACCTGCATCTGAGATTTCTTCATCATAAGCAAGGATTTCCAAGAAGAAAGGAATATCTTCAGCGACACATTCAGAACCAACACGTTCAATATAAGCTTGTTTTTGTTGGTTAAGTTCATCTGAGCTGTCTACATCATAGTAAAGCAAGAACTTAACGGCATCAGCGCCTTGCTCTTTGATACGTTTTGCAGACCAAACATCCAAGCAGTCAGGCAAACGTTTTGTACTTGATGTATCATAACCTGTTTTTTCATAGGCAAGAAGAAGACCTGCTTCTTTATCCAATGCTTTTGTTGCTGGAAGTCCATATTCAGGGTCAAGCAACATTGAAGAAGCGTATTTTGTAAGTTCATCAGCAACCAAAACCTTTAGTTCTTCCATTTGAGCTACAGTTGGTTCTGTATCTTGATACTGTGCCATCAAACGTTTCAAAGCACCACGTTGGTCAAATGCCAAAGCTGAGATAACACCGTTTTTATCTGAAATTTTTTCCAAAGATTTGCGTTTCTGTTCTGTAAGTACCATTTTTATACCTCTTTTACTCCAATTTGTGAGTTTAGTGTTTCGTAATTAGTCATATTCACATGCCCTGTCATTGTTTCTTGAGCATTTAACATACCCAATGTCATCGCATGTTTTAATAAGTCAGCGTCACTTTTTTTACTATTTAAAGCTGATGCAATACCAGCTACCGTTGAGTCCCCTGATCCGACTGGATTAACAACTGGGATATCAGGAATATCTACCTTATAGAAAACATCACCATGTTTTGCAAAGGCACCGTTTCGACCTAATGAGACCACTATCCATTCGATACCACTAAAAAGTGACTCTTTAAGAACGTCTTTGAGTTCTTCAATATCTTTTGTTACTTCTTTTCCAAGCAACTGTGAAAGTTCCTCATTATTAGGTTTGATGGCAGTAGGTTTAGCCGACGATTTTAGAACTGTTTCAAGAGGTGCACCTGAACAATCCAAAACGACTGCTACTCCTTCATCCGAAGCAAGTTGGATAAGTTTTTCATAATAATCGTTGGGAAGTCCTGAAGGTAAACTTCCTGAAATTGTCACAACTTCTGATTGTTTAATAAGATTGCTATAGTGGTCAAGAAAGCCTTCTGCTTCTTCATGAGAAATTGTTGGTCCTTGTTCCAAAATTTCTGTTTGGTTACCCTCGTGTAAGATAGCAATACAGTTTCTAGTGTTTCCTGAGATTTTATAAAAAGCTGGACTAACAGGAGATTGTTCTAATTCGCTTTCAATAAATTCACCAATTTTACCACCTAAGAAACCTGTAGCAGTAACTTTATCACCAGATTCATACAAGACTCTAGTAACATTTAAGCCTTTTCCACCAGCTGTCTTACTAACATCTTTCACCCTATTCACTGTATCAATTTTCAATGTTTCTAGAGGATAAGAGATGTCTACTGAAGGATTTAATGTGACTGTCAGAATCATTTGTTATACCTTAATCGTGGTAGTCACCACGGTCCCATCTTTCAAGGAATTCTGTAAAGAAATCTTCATCTGCTTGATGTGCATTATGTGTTTCAACGTGTTCGATTTTTGCAATCAATTTTTTATTTTCTTCTGTTGGTTTGTACTCAGCTTCAATGAAAGCTTCAATGATGTCATTCATAAGAAGACCACCAGTAATCTTTCCACCGAAACCGATAACATTCGCATTTAACTCTTCTTTTGCATATATAGCTGATGTCATATCACGAACCAACGCTGAGCGAACACCTGGAACTTTATTGACTGCATTGTTAATGCCGACACCTGTACCACAGATACATACTCCCAAGTCTGCTTGACCACTTACTACTGCTTCACCGACTTTTTTACCATAGATAGGGTAGTGAGTACGTGCGTGGTCATATGTCCCGAAATCAAGGACCTCATGTCCTTTTGATTTCAAGAATTCTGATACTGCCATTTTTTCATCTGTGACAATGTGGTCACATCCAATTGCGATTCTCATTCCTTAACTCCTTTTCTTAACACATTTTGTTAAGCATATCTACTCGGATTTGATGACGTCCGCCATCATATTTACCATTGACGAAACCTTTAGCGATGTTTTTAGCAAGCTCATCACCGACGATTTCAGCGCCAACCGTAATCATTCGTGAATTGTTATGTCCACGTGTCATATAAGCTGAGCGTTCATCTGAAACTTCTGCTGCAACCATACCTTTAATTTTAGTTGCTACCATGAATGGACCAGCTCCATAAGCATCAATTACAATACCTAAGTTTTGCTCATCTTTATTTACTTCAGAGGCAACTGCCAAGGTAACATCAACAAAATCTTGTCCGTCCTTAGTCACATCAATTACCTCAAAACCTTCTTCTACAAGAAAATTTTTCACAACATCTTTTAATCTCGTACCTTTGAGATCTGCACCAACAACAATAGCCATTTTGACCACCTCCTAAATTTTAGAAAGAAATGCTACGTAGAAGTAGAAAACATTTTGCAAAATGTTCGAAAAAACGTTTTCATCATTTCTTTGTTTATATAATATCAAGCATTCAAACAAAAAGCAACACTTTTTTTGTTTATTTTTTGTTTTTTTTATTTGTTTTTTTAAAAAATAGATAACACCGTTAAATTATTGTTCATTTTTGTTCATTTAATCCATCACAAAATGGACGTGAAATATCTATTCAAGTATTACAAAAGTCTTTTACTTTCTATAACTTACTGATTAAGAGGTCCTACTTTATTTTCGTCTTATACAAAATCTGACCTAAGCTAATATACGTCAATCCTCTGTTCTTATTTCATCATCTAACATTTGTTTTTGTTTGAAATTGTTTGTTTTACCTTGAAAATATTGTCTTTTATGATACAATTAAAAGAGAATTATCTTTGGAAAAAAATTACTTTATGAAAGAAGGGTCTTCATATGAACAAAAAACGACGATTAGAAAAAATTTTAGATATGTTAAAGATTGATGGGACCATAACCATAAAAGAAATAATAGATGAACTAGATATTTCCGATATGACAGCCCGTAGAGACCTTGATGCTCTAGAAGCTGATGGACTTTTAACACGTACTCATGGTGGTGCACAATTGCTTTCCTCTAAAAAGCCACTTGAAAAGACACATATCGAGAAGAAAAGTCTAAATACAAAAGAAAAAATTGACATTGCTAAAAAAGCCTGCTCTTTAATCAAAGATGGCGATACTATTTTTATTGGACCTGGAACTACACTTGAACAACTGGCATTAGAATTGAAAGGTCGTAAAGGTTATAAAATTCGTGTCATTACAAATAGTCTCCCTGTGTTCTTGATTCTAAATGATAGCGAAACCATTGATTTATTGCTTCTTGGCGGTGAATATAGAGAAATAACTGGAGCTTTTGTAGGTTCAATGGCTTCGACAAATTTAAAAGCAATTAGATTTGCCAAAGCTTTTGTTAGTGCAAATGCTGTTACCCATAATTCTATTGCTACATATAGTGACAAGGAAGGTGTGATTCAACAACTTGCCCTAAACAATGCTGTAGAAAAATTCTTATTAGTAGACAGTACTAAATTCGATCGATACGATTTCTTTAACTTCTATAATCTAGATCAACTCGATACCATCATTACAGATAACCAGATTAGCCCTCAACACTTAGAGGAATTTAGCCAGTACACTACTATTTTAAAAGCGGACTAGAATTATGACTTATAAAAATATTGTTTTTGACCTTGATGACACTCTTTATGACCATCAACTCCCCTTTAAACGTAGCGTTGAGAAATGTTTTCCAACGATTGATATCCAACAAATAGATAACATTTACAAACGTTTCAGATATTGGTCTGATGTTGCTTTTCCTAAATACACGAAAAAACTCATCAGTATTGAGCAGCTTAGAATTTTTCGCTGTCAGAAGACTATGGAAGAATTTGGCATCGATAGTATTTCTAGGACAGAAGCTCTAGACTTCCAAGCTGACTATGAATATGAACTCGATCAGATTACGATGATTCCTGAGATACATCAACTACTGCTGGCTCTACATAAAAACCGCATCCCAATAGGTATTCTAACTAATGGCCCTGTTGACTTACAGAGTCGAAACTCCAAAATATTGGTGCCTATCAATATTTTGAAAAGCAAAATATCATCATTAGTCAGTCCACTCACGGAGGAGCTGCAGAAAATAGCTATGAAGGTAATGTAAAAAACTTACAAAGTTACCGAAATGTCCAATTATCTAAAAGGGCTATAGAAATTCTTAAAGAGGAAATTGAGTTAAATCACCAACATATGAGATTCAATCCTGATTATAAAGATAATGGATGGATTTTTACTTCCAAAAGTCGTCATAAACCCGACTATAATGGAACACCTCTTCATTATAGTGTCCTTAACAATTTCCTCAACTCACCTGAAAATGGAAAATTAAATCGAAAAGGTAATCCAAAACGAGCAGGAATTGATATTGATAATAAACTTAGTTTTAATAAACATATTACGACCCATATATTCCGTCATACGCATATTAGTTTCTTAGCAGAGTAAGGAATACCCCTAGAAGCAATTCAAGACCGTGTAGGGCATTCTAGAGGTAGTCGTGTAACAGAAATTTATTTGCACATCACTAAAAAAACAAAGTATCAAATTATACCTATCCTTGATACTCTTACACAATAAGTGTGGCAAATCTGTGGCAAAACATAAGAAAAAGGCTTGTCCATATTGGACAAACCCTTTATTTTCAAGCTTATATAACCTAATTAAGCTTTACCAGCTGATTAGAATAGGATGTTGCATGTTTTACTACGTCTTTTTCATAGAGTTTCACTAATTCGTCAAAATTTGGGTGCTGTTGTTTGAACGTATCATTATCAATGATAACAACATTTCAAGATCAAGTCCTAAAAAACCGCTATATTTGCCAAAATTCGCTTTTAAATAAGCAAATTCGTTCTCTGTAATAAATGGTGTATCTGTTCTTGGATAACTCAATAATTTTGCTTCATACAGTCCTTGCATAGCTTTTAAAGTTTGGCTCGCTGTCGCTTTATAAAGCTGATTGACTTTTGATTGCAAACTACTTAAAGAAAACGAACTCGGACTATTCGTTTTCTTCTCTTTGGTTTGAACATCAGCAATTATCCCCTCTTGATTGCCTATTTTAGCTTGTTTAGAAGAAACAAAAGCTAAAAAGCTCCTCTTGGGTTTTAAAACGCTGTGTGGGGCTTAGAACGCCCTTAAATGACCCTTGTTTTACTTAGCTTCCACCTCGAAAAAAGGTTCTTTTTTAAAATTCTCTATGGCTTCCTGGCGCTGAAAAATAAGGTATAAGGTGGGCGTTTGAACACGTCCTAGTGAAAATGTACCTTGTACGCCCTTCTGTTGTAAATTTAACGTATACAAAGGGCTTGCGTTCATGCCGATCAACCAATCGGCAATTTGGCGTGTTTGCGCTTCTTGATAAAAGGGATAGTAATTCATTCCTGGTTGCAAATTTTGAAAACCGCTTCGGATCACATCTTTTTCTAAGCTATTGATCCATAGTCTTTTAAATGTTTTATCTTTTGAAAAGGCATTTGCATTATGGATAATCGACCAGGCGAATATCGATAGGTAAACTTTTGAAGTAATCTCCAGTTTTTCCCCCGATCCACACCGTGCATGCGATTTTCACCGCACACGGCGTTCCATCAACAAATTAAACCTTTTGTTTTCCTAAGTCTCGCAACCAAATTAATAATGTAGTGAGGTGTTTCTAACTAACAACCTTAATTTATTCAGCCTTTTGACCTGTTCATCATTAAGGTTTAATAAGGTCATATATCGCTGAATAGTATCTTCCTTGGTAGCATGTATTAGAATATGAACTTCAGGTTTAACAATAATCAAGTTACTATACTTGTCATCTTTAGATAAATGATAAGGTATCTTATGATGACAATGCATATCTAGGACATTTAGTTCTTCACCCGTTACCGAACACTTACCCAACTGAGCTATAAATAATGAAATTCGATTATCATTAAATTCCACTGTTGCTCTGTCGCTGACTACAGGATGGCTCCTGATCCAACGAAGTGCTATTTCAGATACGGCTGATTGATTACGATGAATGAGCTCACGTCCCTCAGGGGTGTATTTATTAATTTTAACTTTAAGGTACATAGGGTTCCTATGTTGTACAAAACTAACTGGTATAATTGGGCGTCCCGCCAGGTATCTAATATTCTTTGACTGGACGTAGTTCAATATCCCTTTATCTTTACCAGTATATTTACCCATTTTTGTCAATCCATCGATAGACAATCGATTTCTCATTGTCAGAAGAACTGAGTAATGAACTTTTTTAAAATCTTTATTAACGTGAGTTGCTATTCGATAGTAACCGTGCATGCCAATAACTTTACTATTATAATTCCCTATAGCTCTAATAGTATTCATGCTATTAGGTGATTTTTTGATTTCCTTGATTTGCTCTTTAAGTTCTATTCTCATACGGTTAATTGCTTTATCCGAAACATGAGAGTGCATTATATATCTATTTTTCCCTTTTCTTTCCAGCTTTAAATTGAAACCTAGAAACTCACTACTTTCCTTACGAAGGTTCGTGATTTTGGATTTTTCGATAGATACAGGTAGATGCAATCGCTGTTCCAACCATTGTATCGAAGCATGATAAAGTAGTTCAGCCGTTTTCCGGTTATGACAAAATAATTTGAAATCATCTGCATAACGAACTATATAGAACTCTTTTAGTTTTGTATGTGAGCGCATTTTCCTATGGTGGTTTCCCATATGCTCGGTTCCATTAGCATTGTATTGTGTCTTAATTTCAGACATATGCCTTGTTTCCCATTGTTCCGATACCCACCAATCAAATTCACTAAGATTAATATTGGCTAATAATGGGGATAAAATCCCACCTTGTGGTGTCCCCTTTTCGGGAAATTGAATAGTACCATTAGGCAATACAACTGGAGCTTTTAGCATTTTGCGGATAATAGTGAGAAGTTCCTTATCCCGTATACCCATAGTCCACATTTGTCGCATTAATTTTGAGTGCCAAACTTCATCGAAGAAACCTTGAATATCTATATCAACACAATATCCCATTTTTATAATATTCATCTTCTTGGCACAATCAGCAATTGCGTGTTCGGCAGACCGGTTAGGTCTAAAACCGTGACTATGTGGGTTGAATTTTGCTTCACATATTGGTTCTAATACTTGCAAGATACATTGTTGAGCTACCCTATCCCAAATAGAAGGAATTCCTAATGGTCTAGTTTTTCCATTTGGTTTAGGAATTTCAGTTCGCTTAACTTTTCTTGGTTTGTAAAATTTGAACCGTTTCTTAACTATATCAAGGTATCTTTCAGTTGTTAGTTTTTCAATGTCTTTAATGGTTTTACCGTCAATACCTGCCGTAAGACTTCCTGAGTTGCGCTTTATATTACGATACGCAAGCAAGATATTGTCATCAGATATGATAATTTTCATTAGTGACTTGAAATTTTGATTCTCTACACTACGTTGATACAAGTTATCATAAGCTTCTTGCATTCCATAGTACTCAGAATATCGAAGCTTATTATTTTTCTTGTTTCGGTGGTTGTTCATAGTTCGTCACCCCCTAGTTCTTGGTTGTGACCTTTTGGTCTTACAGGAATCTATGGTTTGACTTAGGTTACCTAATAAATTGGTTTGAATTTGTTGACTTGTGGCTATTCCTCCCGCCCCATTACAGAACCTTCACCGGTCATGCCACTACTTTCACCAAGATAACTATAAGTTATATACTACTACTTTCCTTATATCCGCTTCTTTGCGTGTGTGCGCTCCACGTTCTTGGCTTCCCACGTTCCTTCAGTTTTATCAATGTAATAGCTTAGGTGCTGACTTTTGCCCTGTATCACTTCAAGTGCCTATAACACTTCACGGAGTTTCATAAAAACAATTCTTACTCCACCGCATGATACCGTAGAGTGATATGATTTCTTCAATCATGTTCTACCCGACACATTTCTGTGCCTTAGGCGTTTAGGACAGTACATTCGCCAGTTCGTCAGTGCTTTTACACACATTCTCACCATACTATACTTTTTGCGACCTCCGGCATATTAGATACGTTTCCTACCTCTAGGAAATTTTCGTGCAGACCCATGTTTTTCAATCTTGCTTACGGTATCCTTCTGCCGACTTCACCGAGCTTCATACCATTTCTTTTAACACGTAAGAAAAGGCATGTCGGAGTATTAAGGGAGGCGTTTCAAGGCGTTACCCTATCATTCCACCTCTCAAACTGAAAGTTCTCCACTAACGTCTGTTAAGCCGTTAGTGTGTCTAGTCTTTTCAACTAGAAACATGTCGCACTATTTTCACCTTCTCTGTCGCTATCTGTTGCAACAATAATTGTATTTGCCTTTTTGAGAAGTTCTGCAACAATTTTAAACTGCTTTCCCTTATCTTTTGCAACTTCAAAATCGTATCGATCAGGAAAAATCGGCAAAGATTCAAGTTTCCAATTTTGCCACTTTTCGTCATAATGACCTGGTTCTGCTAATTCCACTAAATGCCCAAAACCAAAGGTGATAAACGTTTCATCTGTAAATAGTGGGTCTAGCAAATAACTAGCTCTAAATATAAAAAACGCGATGAATAATCATAAATGTGATTGCTTCGTCGCGTTTTTTATTTTTGGCTGCTTTGTGTTGAAAAGCTTCCGCTTTTCTTCTAGCCTCAAGGGATAATTTGGTTAGATTCATGCTCATAAGCATCATTCCAATGTCAGTAGGTGCAACGTTCTTGCCTCTGACATGGGTTCTTCACATACCAAATACACCTTTCAATCGATCAAAAATAGTTTCTACGTCAATTTTGCATTGAGCGTAGAGGGCTTTTCCATAATCACTTTCAAGGCTATTATTTAAAATCGCTAAGGCGTGAAGGCAAATGCTGTTCATATCTCAAAACGGTTTTCTGACTCGCAATTTTTTCTCTTTGTCTTCCAAGTTGATTCCTAAGAGATCACCAACATGCGCCATCACCTTATGAAACTGCTTCTCAGTGATATGAAGATCATAATGGGCTGTCGAGGGAAATAACCACTCAGAATTGATATTTTCTTGGGCCAGCCAATCATGATATTGCAACAAGTCTTGCTGAACAGGCTTTAAATATAACGTGTTTGCTTTACCGGTCTTTTTATCATGAATAAAGGTTGCATTTTTGACAGAGCCGTCTGGATTATAGACATCTGATTTTTTTAATGTCATGACATCACTCACACGTAGTAGCGTGGCCTTACCAACTTGAAAAACGGTGTAATTTCGGCGACCAGCACGGAAACTATCGAGAAGTGTATCTTGTACCATCTTTAAGACGCTGGAGTCTTTGATGGGTAGGACAATTTGTTGCACCATGATTCATGTATACCTTTCTGAAATTAAATAATTAAATAAATAATTAATTAAATTGTTTATTTATTGATGACCAGGACCGTATTTCTAAACTTCTTTTATGGTTTATTATATCACTTAACAAAAAAACAGCCCCCATTATCTAGTCACTAGATAATGGGGGCTGTTTTAATCAGTTTTCAAAGGGGCGATTTTCTAATTATAGACCCTGAGTTAAGGAATGTACTGATGTTTTCTAGTATATTCCCTAGTTTGATAATATTTATTGTATTTTTCTGTATTTAGTTATTCGATGATATCGAGGCTAATATGTCAGTCTTCCAAGCAGCCATTGGTTGGTATATCAATTTTTATAATCGCAATCGTATCTCAAATGTTGCCTAAGTAACTGAATAAAAATAGTCCAATTTATTGACTTCTGAGCAGCCGCTGAAGCTATTAAATTATTGAAAGGAATCAGCCTTTTAAAAAGTCAACAAAGAAATTCTGCTTTAAATCATATTAGGGTATCACAAATACTTTACAAATATGTTTTGCGTCGCATCAAAAGCCAGCAAATTAGACTTAGTATAGCAGAGATAATCAATACGGCTAAAACACCATAAGAAGACTTTTCAAACGGGACATGGACATTGATTCCCCAAAAGCCAAAAATAATTGCTGGAATAGTCAAAACAATTGATATCTCGGTTAGGGTTTTCATAATCATGTTTAGCTGATACGAAATCATATTGTTTATCATATTTTCCAATTTGTCCAAATATTGGCTGTAACTTAAAATGATTCTATCCATTGTATCACTTGTATCGTATAAATCATCAATTATTTTTTTAGTACTAAAATCAATATCGTCAATAGTTGTGAAATTTTTTTTAATGAAATCAAGCGCTTTATGGTTAGCTTTATAAGTTGTTGACAAAGCTATCATGTATTTTTGAAGAGTCAATAAATCACCAAACGTTGGTTTGAGTGAAACGGACGTTGATATTTCTGAGTCTAAATCATCAATTTTTTCCTTGACTCCACGAAGGTCGTTAAGCATCATATAGAAATCTTTTTGCATGATCTTTAAAAGTACTTCCTCCACGAAATGATTGACATCACGTAAAACCATATTGGATAAGAGTTCGGGAATGAATTTTAATTTTTGTTTTGTAAAAATTATCAACTTATTTTTAAATACCAAGAAAACAACAGATGTCGTCAGGGTATCTAGATGCCCACCTTCATGTACCTCGGGAAACAAAAAACTTACGAGCAAACTTTTTTCATCGTTCTTATCTATCATCGTGTCATATGCAACTCGATCATCAAACGTTAGTATATTACCTATTTTAAAGTCATATTTATGTTCAGAAGATTCGATATATTCTCGTTCGTCACCATAAACATAAACAACAGAAGAATTTTTGATATTTGATTCTGACGAAACTAATAATGTATCTTTTGTTAAGGAATAAGTTTTCAGCATTGTAATCCTCCTGCTTTATATTTTTCTCAGAAATAAATGCGTAATTGTTGTGGAATAAATACGTTATCAGTTTTAAAAACATTTTGTCTTATGTATGATAACCTGCCAAAAATTTTATCTCACACATTATCTAGACAATCTTGTCTCCAGCTTCTAATGTATTATCTAATTTGTAATTATAGACCCTTTTTTTTTTTTCATATACTTTTTTGGCTTGTAAAACACCTAAATTTGTATACTCTCTAATCTTTTTGATAACTACTACGTCTTTCTTATTTTCCGAAATCATAGCTTTAATAATCTGTTGTTCTTCATCCGTCATAGACCGAATTTCTGGTTCTGTAAGAACTTCAATTAAGTTATCACTAAAATTAGATGAAACAAGAAAAAGTATTGCTAAAATTAAAAAAATATCATCATCGGTAAAAAAGTAATAAATAATAAAAAATA
>OBXV01000540.1_pt1 | contig 16793 bp, 18 predicted proteins | sample 1495451 | NCBI WGS metagenome assembly OBXV01 (sample SAMEA2580178, study PRJEB22360) | human gut metagenome | biome: human gut; feature: human-associated habitat; material: faeces | place: Denmark | collected 2008/2010
ATTATATAAAAAATAAAGATGAAGGGTTTCATGTTCGATTAAAGCAATTTTCCATTCAAGAAGGACAAAGCTATTTAGTACCTTCTCCTCGGTGTTATTTGGATTTAAGAATGTTAGAACGAGAAGATATTGAATGGTTATTAGAACAGCTAAAGGAAGAAGGAACTTATGAAAGAATTGTATTTGATATTGGCACGGGTAGCTTATTTGATTTTAGCATCTTTTCATTATTCGATCGAATTTTCATTCCTATATTAGAAGGGGAGACTGCTAATCGAAAGAAGGAGAGCTTTTTAAAATTTATAAGAGAGCAAGAGGAGTATGCGTGGGAAAGGAAGCTATATTTTTTACAAGTGCCTAATACAAACTATAACAGTTTAAAGATGGAGGAATATGTGTCAGAACTTTTTAGAGAAGAAAAAGCAGTTTTTTGAGATTCAAGAACAGCTGAAAAAAGAAGTGGTAACGATTTTAAACTTAACACAAGAGGTACAAGATGAACAAGTTTATGCGGTAATTGATGAAGTGATTATAACGATGAGCAAAAAAAGATATTTGTCATTAAAACAAATGCAACGATTGAGAAAGAACTTATTTAATTCCATAAGAAGATTTGATGTTTTGCAAGAGTTGTTAGATGAAGAAGATGTGACAGAAATTATGATCAATGGATATAAAGATATCTTTATAGAACAAGGGGGGAAAATTACAAAATGGACAGAAGGATTTTCTAGTAAAGAAAAGTTCCATGATGTGATTCAACAGATTGTTTCTGGATCGAATCGAACGGTCAATGAAGCCTCCCCTATTGTGGATGCACGTCTTCCCGATGGTTCGAGGGTCCACGTTGTATTAGAACCAATCGCCCTTGATGGTTCAGCAGTAACCATTCGTAAATTTTCAAAGGAAGCTATGGGAATGGAGCGATTAATACAATTTGGTGCTTTAGATTCTGTTATGGCAAATGTTTTAAAGCTATTTGTAAGAAGTGGAATGAACATATTTATTAGTGGAGGAACAGGCTCTGGAAAGACTACATTTTTAAACGCCTTATCTTCTTATATTGAAGAGGAAAAGAGGGTGATTACCATTGAAGATTCTGCGGAACTTCATTTAATGAGTTTACCTAATTTAGTTCGATTAGAAAGTAGAAATGCCAATTTAGAAGGTGGTAGAGCCATTACTATTCGGAATCTTTTAAAAGCAAGTCTTAGAATGCGACCTGATTTTATTGTAATTGGAGAAATAAGAGGAGAAGAAGCATTGGATTTATTACAGGCATTAAATACTGGGCACAGTGGTTTTTCCACAGGACACGCTAATAGTTCGAAAGATATGTTAAGTCGAATTGAAACTATGGTTTTAATGGGAATGGAGATGCCGTTATTAGCAATCCGTGGGCAAATTGCCTCTGCTATTGATATTATTGTCCATTTAGGTAGGTTGCGAGATCGCTCCAGAAAAGTTTTAGAAGTTTCAGAAGTGCTTTCGGTAGAGGAAGGAGAGATTCAGATGAATCCCCTATTTCAATTTGAAGAAATTGAGGAGATAAAGGGAGAGGTTAAAGGGCGGTGGAGACAAGTAGGTGAGTTATATAAGAGAGATAAGTTGATGTTATCAGGATATGAACGTGAATACGAAGCATTTTGTAACAGTGAGGATGTTAAGGATTGAGAAAAAGGTAAGAAAGAATACCAGTAAAAATAGGAGTAGGAAAGGTCGTTTCAATGATTTATGAGAGAAAAAAGAAAAAGAGGCTTTTTAAAAAAGAAGAGAGCAATCAAGAGATGGGAAATTATCGCCTGTTTAAAAGGAATAGGAATCGGGGTATTATTAGCGTTTTTAGTCTATGATTCTTTGCTAGGAGTTCTCCTTTTACTGCCGTATGCCCCTGTTTATTATAAAAGAGAAAAAAAGAAGCAGGAAAAAAAGAGAATGGAAGCATTAAAAATGGAGTTTTCACAAGTGATCAAACTGATTACAAGAGGATTAGAACTTGGACATTCTTTGGAACATTGCATGAAGGAGGCTAAAGATGAGTACGGGGTTATTGTAGAAGAAAAGCAAACGCCGATGACAAAATATCTTCAATCCTTTACAAAGAAGCTGGAGATGAATGTATCTATTCAAGAAGTGTTACAAGAGTTTGCAAAAGAAAGCAGGTTAGAAGAAGCATATCATTTTGCTGATGTAGTGGCAATTGCAAGACAAAGTGGAGGGAATTTACCCGAAATTTTAAGAAATACATCAAAAGTGATGTTAGAAAAAGAGCAAGTACAAGAAGAGATTATTACGATGATGAGTGCAAAACAAATGGAACAAAAGATTATGACTTGTATGCCGGTTGGAATTTTATTTTATATGAGAGTGACATCAGGAGATTATATGAAGCCATTATATGGAAATCTAATGGGAGTTGTTGTTGCTACCATTGGAGTGATGTTAATGGGTATAGCCATTTGGTGGGCAGAGAAAATCGTGGATATTTGTATTTAATGCTGATTTCTATCATTTACACGAAGTCAATGAGTTAGAAACTATGCTTTTAAAGTTTATGACGACTGCTTTCCAATTAGAGAACTTGTGAAATGTATTTCTCATCGTTAGAAAAGGGAAAAGGAGGGGAGTTCATGATAGAAATTTTATTTCTTCTCCTTATGATAAGTGTGTTTTATCATAGTCGACAAGGAAATAAAGTTAACTGGAAAGAAAATAGTAATGAAAAAAACTTCCTGTTTTTTTTCTATCCAATGGCATTTTTTCTCTATACAAAGAGTCAATTTCTTTTTCACAAAAGGGATGAAAAATTAAAGGCACAAATTGGTCATCTTTCTTTTTTAGAAGGACAAGAAATAGAAAGAAAAGTAGTCTTATTCCGCTGTAAACAATTTAGTATTGGAATTGTAGCCGTATTTTTATGTTTGCTATGCTCCTTTGCTCTTTCTATGAAACAAGAGAGAGAAGAACAAAGTTTATGGATTACTAGAAATTCCGTAGGAAAAGGGGAGAAACAAGTCCCGATACAATTAGAAAAGGAAGGGGAAGGAGAGAAAACAGAATATGTATTAACGGTTGGAGAACAGCAGTATACAAGGGAGCAATGGGAACAACAGTTAGAAAAGGCAAAACGATATGTGGAGAAAACGATGTTAGGAGATAATCATTCATTTGATTGTGTTCAAAGTCCCCTTATTTTTCAAAAACGAATGCCAGATAGTGCTATTAAAATAACCTATACGCCAAAAGAACATAAATGGATTGAAGATACAGGAAATGTTCGGTTAGAGGGGGTAGGAGAGGAAGGCGTTATTACAGAAGTGATAGTGGGATTTCAGTATCAAGAGGAAAAAGTAGAAGTCAGTTATCCCATTCGATTATTGCCAAAGGAAAAGACCGAAGAAGAAAGGCAGTATGAAACAGCCATAGAGCAATTAAAGCAGGAAGAGCAAAAGAATCCTTATGAGGAGAAGGTGAAGTTGCCAGATAAAATTGGGCATTATCTACTACATCTATCTAAAAAAGATAACCGAAATAAGAAGGGAATTTTATTATTATTTCTATTTGCAGGTAGTTTTTACGTCATACGATTAGAGGAGGCGATGAAGGAGAAGGAAAAGGAGAGAATGGAACAGCTATTAAAGGATTATCCAGAGTTTATCCATCAATTAGTGTTGTTATTAGGAGCTGGGATGACATTAAAAGGAGTGTTTATAAAAATAGCAAAAAACTATGAACAGAGAAAAAATGTAGAAAGCACACCCATTCGTTATTTATATGAAGAAGTGCTATTGGCTGTTTATGAATTTCAAGCGGGAATTTCAGAAGAAGCCGTTTATCGAAATTTTGGAATGCGAGTTGGAATCCCTATTTATAAAAAAGTTGTGGAATTGTTAATCCAGAATTTAAAAAAAGGAACAGGGGATCTACTCTTTATGCTACAGAGGGAAGAAAATGCCGCATTAGAAATGCGAAAGGAGCAAGCAAAGCGTTTAGGGGAGGAAGCAGGAACAAAGATGTTATTGCCAATGATTGTGTTGATGGGAGTGGTATTGCTGTTTGTTTTATATCCTGCCATGATACAGTTTCAAATATAAAAGAGATAGGAGGAAAGCATGATGATAGGAAACATGATGGGACATATTATAAGAAAAACAAGACAAGGGATTCAATCTTTGTGGAGAGAAGAAGAAGGAATGGGAGTGGTAGAAGTCATTTTAATCATTATTGTATTAATTGGACTGGTTATTCTTTTTAGAGATAGTTTAAGAGAGTTAGTAGAGAGTCTATTTTCAACATTGACCGATGGGGCAGAAGATGTGTGGGTAGATTAAAAATAGTAAGAAAAGAAGAAAGAAGCGATAGGAGACATCAAGAAGGACAAGTAACGATATTTTTAACTCTATTACTTGTTGTGCTATTACCTGTCTTGTTCCTCACATTAGAAGTCATTCGGTATGAACAGGCTAAGGGAAGGATATCTCATATTATGGTTGGTGCAGTGGAACAAGTGATGGCAGATTATCAAGTAGAAATGGAGCAATGGTATCATATTTATACTCTGGATGAGAATTATTTAGGTAAGGGCAAGGAAGTTGCCTCCAATCGGGTGTGGGATTACTTAGAAGAAAATTTAGTAGCGGTTGATTGGCTAGGAAGAGTGAAAGGATTTTATAATTTTCAAGTGAAGGATGCCCAGATGATTCCAAAACAATACCTCTATGAAAACGAATGTGAGCACTTAAAAAAACAGATTCATGATTGGGCGGTCCATACAATGTTACCAAATCAAAAGAGGATAACAAGGAGCAATGAAAATATAAGAGCTCAAAAATCTCGTTCTGTTTCGAAGCCAGTAGAAGGAAATAAACTAGAGAATCCAAGGAATGATCAGGAGAGCCAAGCCATAATAGCCATGTTAGATCCAAGAAATCTTATTGATGAAATAAAGCGCTTAGGAATATTAACCGTTGCTTCTAATGATAGATTACCGTTATCAAAGGTAAAAATCCTAAGAGAGGATCTTCCTTCTCGGCAACTAGTGTGGACAAAAGAAGAGAATGGGGGATATTCTTCTATCATTCAAGACAAGGCAGAAGTAGAACTTTATATTTGGCAACATTTTCAGTCAGCTCTATCCATTGTGCGAGAGGAGGAAACGGCTTATTCCAATGAGATAGAATATTTAATTTCAGGAAAAGAAAGTGATTATGATTGTTTAGAAAAGGTGGCAAAACAACTGATACTTTTACGTCTGCCTATTAATATAGCAGCTATACATAAAGATGGTGTCAAGAAAAATGAAGTAAAAGCAACCGCTCTTTTGATTGCCACACTTTTATTACAACCAGAGGCTGTAGAGGGAATTCAAGAAGGAATTCTAGATGCATGGGCATATGGAGAGAGCATTGCAGATGTTAAATGTTTATTAGAAGGAGAGAAAGTTCCTATAAAGAAAAATTCTAATAATTGGAAACTATCCTTTTCACAACTTTTTCATATGAATACAATAGTGACAAAACAATCGGATAGTGGAATGGGATATGAAGAGTATTTAAAACTACTGCTCCTTAAAGTACCAGAGAAAAGATTATATTTTCGAATGCTCGATTTAATGCAATTGAATATTCAAAAAAAGTATCCAGAATTTCAAATAAAAGATTGCATGACACAATATCAAATAGATACTACTGTACAGCTTGATACACGTTTTTTTTCATTGCCAATGAAAAAGGGAAATGGTTATGAATTTATTATGAGTCGTACTGGAAGTTATCAATAAAAGAAAGGGGTGCTGAACTATGTCCTTTTATTGGGGGATACTGTCAATTAAAACATTTTTTCATATGAAACAGTTTCATATATATCTCAAAATAAGAAAAAAAAATATAGATACTCTCCAAGTACAAGGTCAGACAATAAAAAATCATTCCAATAAAAGGATATATTTCAGCATCTTACGCAAAAACTTTAGAAAAGAGGAAGGAAGTATGACAGTGGAAATGGCAATTGCGTTTCCACTTTTTTTATTTGGAATTGCTACTATGCTGCTGTTTGGTCAGATGATTTTGGTGGATCAAGAAGTGCAACGAGGGATGGTGGAAACGGCTCGAAAAATTGCTGTAGAAGCCTATCCAGAGAAAACGATTTTAGTAGCAAAAAGCTACTGGAAAAAGGAAGTGGATCTAAATGAAATTAACCATTCTTGTATTAAGAATGGCGTAAAAGGAGTGCATTTTTTAGGAAGTTATTATGATGAAACAAGTGGAGAAGTTATTTTAAAGAGTTGTTATACTTTACAAAATAAGATTCCATTTTTTTCTTTTTTATCTTATGAGTCTGGATATGAGATTCACCAAAAAGTATTTCGAGGATATCATCCAGAGCTAGAAGGAGAAGACGAGAATTGGGTGTATGTAACCGATACCCAGTCAGTTTATCATCGAACGAGAAATTGCAGTTATTTGCAATTAAAAATTCATCAAGTCATAAATGTCAGCGAGTACCTCAGCGGGAAAACAACGTATCAACCATGTGAGCTTTGTATGAAAAAAGGTGGAACTATGAATATACTTTATATTACCGAACAAGGGAAAAAGTACCATTGCAGTTTACGCTGTTCAGGTTTAAAGCGAACAGTGCATAGAAAAAAAGAAAGTGAAGTTGTAGGGTTGCCGTTATGTAGTAGATGTGGAAAAGAGGGGAAAGAACATGAAAGTAGTGGAAGGTAGTGTATGGATTCCGTTTATTTGCCTTATTTTTATGGCAATTCTTTTATTAACGTTTCAATATATGGAATGGGGAATTTTCCAGCAGGAATTGTTGATAGACTGTTCTAAGAGAGTATACGATGTGGATTTTAATGACAAAAAGGACATAAAAAAAGAAGAGATGGAAGAATTTCCAGGCAAAGTAAAGAAAAAAATCCATTTTTTAAAAAATGCTACTGGAAGCATAAGTGAAAGTGGGGATCATATAAAAGGAAGTAATTCGGCAGAATTTCACTTTCTAATGGGAAGAAAGAAAAGAGAGAAAACAATAGAGGTAAAGAATGAAAATCCAATAAAAAAGTTAAGGAGGAGGAAGAGGATTGAAGAAGGAATACAAAAGTAGAGGAGGGCATAACTATTTAGTGATTCCATTGGAAAAAGAGCATAAGATGGAACAGAATATGCTATTACATAATGAGATAAAGGGAATTTTACCATGTGAGATAAAAGAATTTGACGAGCAAAGAGTCATTGAATTTGAGATCGATGGAAGAAGTTCACTAGAGAGCTATTTTGAACAAAGACAATTGGATAGTGAAGATATCTTTTGGATTATCAATGGAGTATTGCTTTGTTTGCAGTCAGTATCCAAATTTTTATTGAGGACAGAGGGGGTTGTACTGGATAAGGAAACTATTTTTTTTCAAGAAAGAAAAAAATGTATTGAACTTTGCTATATCCCTGCATATGGAGAGGATACAATGAAACGACTAGAAGAATTAACAGAAGAGCTGATGAAAGTGTTTAATCATAAAGAAGAGGAAGGAGTTCATTTTTTATATGGGTTTTATCAATTGCTACAAGAGCCAAATATTTCATTGTTTATTTTAGAAGACTATCGAAAAAAGGAAGAAAAAAGGCGTCAAGGGTTAAAAGAGAAAGTAGTTATGGAAAAGAAATGGGCATTAGAAGAAACAAGCATTCCTAAAATTCAAGGAATGGAGGGTGAGAAAAAGAATAAGAAGAGTTTTTATGAACTAGAAGAATTGCATCCAAAAGAAGTAGATGTAAAAGCAGCTTATCCAAAAGAAAATTATTACAATTTAAAAGTAAGAGAGAGCCAAGAGAACGATTATGAAAGGAAACAAAATGAGGGAAGGAACAAGAAGAGAAAGAGAGAGGAAAAACAAGAAAAGAGGGGATTTCAAACACAGGATAAGAAAGAAGAAAATAAAATTGAAAGTAAGGAATTGATTCATTGGGGAGTACAAATAGTGAGTACAGGAGTTGGTATTGTTTTCTTATTATTGAGTCTTTTATTTTTAGTAAGAGGACAATGGAAAAATGGAGTGATTGGATTAGCGTTTTTTCTTGTGGATTGTTATATGATTTTTGAAAGACAATGTGGATACAATAAGAAAAAAGAAAAAAGAGTGAGATTAGAGGAGGGAGAAATTCTTAACAAAAAAAGATTTTCTTTTCATGAGAGTAACAAAAAAAGTAGAAGGAGACGAAAAAAAGTTTTAGAAGAAGAGCAGACGGTTTTACTTTCAAAAAAAGAAGAAATAAGAGAAAAAAACAGTGAGAGAAAAGTGCCTTATTTAAAGGGAGTCAATTCCAATGCTCATCTTATTCCTATCTATCAAACGCCAATGGTACTTGGTAGTTTAGAAGAAGCCGTTGATGGGGTATTATTTGGAAAAGGAATTAGTCGAATCCATGCAATCATAGAAGCGGAAGGATTTCAGTATTATATTCGCGATCTAGATTCCACGAATGGCACCTATTGGAATGGAGAAAAGTTATCGCCACAAATTCCAAAAGAAATACAAGAGGGGGATAAGATTATCATTGGCGATCAAATTTATGAATTTCTTATGATGGAAAGTGTTTAGAAAGTTGTTCATCTGTCTTCTTATTTCATGGTATAATAAAATAGAAAAATAAAATACTAATGGAAAGGAGAAGATATGGCAAAAGAAATTGGACAATTTTTATACGAAAAAGGATATAAAAAGATAGAATCACAGATACCATTGTTTATGAGGGAAACAGAAGATGTCGTGTATCTGGTTCAAGTAACCGGAATGACCTATGATCAATTTAGTCCATCAGAAGTGTATTTAAGAAGAAATCAGCAATTAATATTTGAATACAATGGAAAAACAAGAAAAGATGTACAGGTTCTAAATTTGATTTTCGTTCCTTCCATACAATGTAAAGGCATTGCAGAAGTGGCAGAAAAAGTTCCGAATGTATGGGTGATAGAACAGCAAAACAATCGGATTCTTTTATTTGAAAATCAAAGTAAGCAATTTGATAATCTCTATGATGAATTGGAAGCTTGGCTTATTGTTCCAAAAGAAGAGAGTGAAATGGGAAAAATAAAGTCTTGCCCCATTACATTGATATTAATCGCCATAAATGTAATTGTATATTTGATTTTATCTAATATGGGGGATGTGTATGATCCGATTTTTATGTTTGCACATGGCGCACAGGAGTGGAGGAGTGTTTTTTATGAACACGAATATTATCGGCTCTTTACAAGTATGTTTTTACATTTTGGATGGGAGCATTTATTCAATAATATGTTAGTATTATTGATCGCAGGTATAGAAATAGAAACGCAAATAGGAAAGATTCCATATTGCCTTCTTTATTTTATAAGTGGTTTATTTGGCAATCTAGTATCAGCTGTTGCAGGAGCGATGACTGGTTCCATTGCAATATCAGCAGGAGCGTCAGGGGCAATTTATGGCGTAGTTGGTGCGACGATTATTTCTGTTATTTTAGATAAAGAAAAAAGGGAAAGATTTTCATGGCTTTATGGGGCAATTCTTCTTGTTGGAAGCTTTTATATGGCAACCCAAGATGGAACGGTTGATTATTTCGCTCATGGTGGCGGTGTTATTATGGGAATGGTACTTGGTATCCTTTTCCATATGATACCGAAGAAAAAACTTGCACACGCATAGCTTTTCCATTAAACTATATTAACAATGGAGGTTGTAGGTTTATGTCATACATGGCGTTATATAGAAAATGGAGACCATCCGAATTTGAAGATGTAAAGGGACAAGAACATATTGTAACCGCTTTAACCAATCAGATAAAAGCAGATCGAATCGGACATGCCTATTTGTTTTGTGGAACGAGAGGAACTGGAAAGACAACGATCGCAAAGCTATTTGCAAAAGCGGTAAACTGTGAACATCCAATTGATGGGAGTCCCTGTAATCAATGTGATTCTTGCCGAAGAATTAATGAACAGACGGCAATGAATGTGATTGAAATTGATGCTGCGTCCAACAATGGTGTGGACAATATTCGCGATATTCGCGATGAGGTGCAGTATTCCCCAACAGAAGGAAAATACAAGGTGTATATTATTGATGAGGTGCATATGCTTTCTATAGGAGCATTTAATGCCTTATTGAAGACCTTGGAAGAACCGCCTTCTTATGTTATATTTATTTTAGCTACAACAGAAGCACATAAAATTCCGATTACAATTTTATCTCGGTGCCAGCGATATGATTTTCGCAGGATTTCCATTGATACAATTGCAAACCGTTTAGAAGAATTGATGATAAAAGAAGGAATTGAAGCAGAAGCAAAAGCTTTGCGTTATGTGGCAAAAGTGGCAGATGGTTCTATGCGTGATGCATTAAGCCTGCTTGATCAATGTATTGCATTTTATTTAGGACAGCCAATCACATATGAAAATGTGTTGAATGTTTTAGGTGCTGTGGATAGTGAAGTATTTAGTAAAGTATTACGGGCTATTTTAGCACAAGACGTTCCAGAAACAATGCAAACAATTGAAGATATGGTCACTAGAGGAAGAGAACTTTCTCAGTTTGTAACAGACTTTGTTTGGTATCTTAGAAATCTTTTGCTTTTAAAAAGTTCAAAAGAGGAAGAAATTGCTTTCGATATGTCAGAAGAAAATCTTTTGGCACTAAAAGAAGAGAGTACAAAAGTGGATCATGAGACTTTAATGCGTTATATTCGAATTCTATCGGATTTATCAGGACAGCTTCGTTATGCTACTCAAAAGCGAGTGCTGACGGAAGTAACCTTTATTCGTCTTTGTAAGCCCCAAATGGAAGAAAATTATGATAGTATTTTGGAGCGACTTCGGGTATTAGAAGAAAAGATGGAACAAGGAGTTCCTGTTGTCATGGGGACACAGCCTGTGACGCAACAAGAAAAAGCAAAAGAGCAAAAAGAAGAAAATAGTTTTCAAGTGGAGGAAGAACTTGCAAAACGTTTTGAGCCAGCGGATATTGAGACGTTAAAATCTTTGATGCATAAGCTTCCAGAGATAAAAAGGGAATTTGTAGGGCCTATGAAATCCTATTTTGCAAAGGCAAAAGTGACAGTAGGTGCTGATAGTAATTCTTTAAATTTAATGTTCCAAAAGAGTCCCGATGGAGTTATGGCAAAAGAATATTTTGAACGAGAGATACACAAACAAGAATTAGAACAACTATTATCAGAGAAGGCAGGAAAAAAGATTCAATATCAATGTATTTTTGAATCCGAAGAACAAAGAGGAACCTTTGAAAGTTATGATTTAAGTATCCTTGGAAAACTCAATATACCGATTGAATTTGAGGATTAAGAAAAAAGAAATAGGAGGAATAAGACAATGGCAAAAAGAGGTGGATTTCCAGGAATGGGTATGCCTGGTAATATGAATAACCTTATGAAACAAGCACAAAAAATGCAAAAACAGATGGAGGAAACAACAAAAGAGTTAGAAGCAAAAGAATATACTGCTACTGTTGGTGGTGGCGTTGTTACAGTTACTGTTTCCGGTAAAAAAGAAGTAACAGCTGTAAAGTTAGAAGAAGAAGTTGTAGATCCAGATGATATTGAAATGTTAGAAGATCTGATTATTTCTGCGGTTAATGAAGCTTTTAGAAAAATGGAAGAAGATCAATCAAGCTCTATGGCTAAGATCACAGGAGGTCTTGGCATGGGTGGAGGCTTCCCATTCTAATGGATATTTACAGCAATCAGATAACAAAACTCATAGAGGAATTGGGAAGACTTCCAGGAATTGGTGCCAAGTCAGCACAAAGATTGGCATTTCATATTATTAATATGCCAAAGGAACAAGTGGAAAGTCTTGCAAATACGATTGTACAGGCAAAGAGTAAGGTGCAGTATTGTAAAGTATGTTGTACTTTAACGGATCAAGAAGTTTGTCCGATTTGCGCTAGTGAGAAACGAGACCATACTACAATTATGGTTGTTGAAAATACAAGAGATTTAGCTGCTTATGAAAAAACTGGAAAATATGATGGCGTGTACCATGTTCTCCATGGTGCAATTTCCCCTTATCAAGGGATCGGTCCAAATGATATTCGATTAAAAGAGTTAATGAGCCGATTACAAGGAGAGGTAAAGGAAGTTATTATCGCCACAAATTCTAGCTTAGAAGGTGAAACAACTGCAATGTATATCAGTAAACTTGTAAAGCCAACAGGAATTAAAATCACCAAAATTGCCAGTGGTGTGCCTGTGGGTGGAGATTTAGAATATATTGATGAAGTAACTCTTTTAAGAGCGTTAGATGGTAGAACAGAGATGTAATCGACCATAAGGTACGAAAGGCAGGGAAAAGCAATGGGTAAAAACAAAAGAATTGGTATGTTAACAAGTGGTGGAGATTGTCAGGCATTAAATGCTGCAATGCGAGGCGTTGTAAAAGGACTTGTGACCCTTTGTGGTGAAGAGGTAGAGATTATTGGATTTGAAGAAGGATATAAAGGACTAATTTATGGAAATTATCATAAGTTAAAACCATCCGACTTTTCTGGAATTCTTACAAAAGGTGGAACGATTCTTGGAAGTAGTCGACAGCCATTTAAGCTAATGAGAGTGCCAGATGCCAATGGTCTTGATAAAGTTGAAGCGATGAAGACAACATATCGTCAATTGAAATTAGACTGTCTTGTTGTGTTAGGTGGAAATGGCACCCATAAGACAGCCCATATGCTTTCCGAAGAGGGCTTAAATGTCATCACGCTTCCGAAGACAATCGATAATGATTTATGGGCAACGGAGATGACATTTGGTTTTCAAAGTGCTGTTAATATCGCCACAAATGCGATTGATTGTATTCATACAACAGCCACTTCTCATGGACGTGTTTTTATTGTAGAACTTATGGGACATAAAGTTGGATGGGTAACACTTCATGCAGGGATTGCAGGAGGTGCTGATATTATTCTCATTCCAGAGATTCCATATGATATCGACAAAGTAGTAGAGGCATTAAATAGACGTGAGAAACAGGGTAAGAGATTTTCTATCTTAGCAGTAGCAGAAGGAGCAATTTCAAAAGAAGACGCCCTTCTTTCAAAAAAAGAGAGAAAAGCAAAAATTAAAAAGAGAAAACAACCAACGATTTCTTATGAATTAGCAGAGCAAATTCAAGAACTAACAGGAAAAGAAGTGCGGGTTACTGTGCCTGGGCATACACAAAGAGGTGGAAGTCCAAGCGCATATGATCGTGTGCTTTCTAGCCGTTTAGGTGCAGAGGCAGCTATGCTTATTGATAAGGAGCAATATGGGCGTATGGTCGCAGTAAAAGGAAATGAGATTATTTCTGTACCATTATCTGAAGTGGCAGGTAAATTAAAATATGTATCGCCAGAGGATGATATTGTGAAACAGGCCAAAATGTTAGGTATTTCTTTTGGCGATTAAAATTAAAAATAGAAACGATAAAAAATGCGAGAGCCTTATCTTATGAATAGAAAAGGTTCTCGCATTTTCATAAAGCGTGTTTCTTAGCATTTATCAGTTACTATAATTTGTGGATTCATGTCTAACGCGCATGAGATCAAAGTTAAATTCATGTGCTTCTTTTACCCGACGAGCTTGTAATTCATTCCGTTCTTTTTGAATGGTAACAAGCGATTTTCCACGGTTTAATTGTCGATATAGTTTGTAACGATAACGAATATCTTCTTTTTCAGGGCGTAGATGCATTGTTTTTTGATTATATAGATTTGAAGATTCTATCACATAGGTTGCAATATCGTGGTCTATTTTCGCCATTTCCATGCAAAGACGACGATATTTGATAAGGCGAAATTGAGAATAAATTCCGATTCCCACTGCACTGATAGAAACAACAAGAGCACTATATAAAATTTTGTTTTTATGTTTTTTATAAATTCTAGCCCGTGTTTTTTGGTCTGGCTTACTTGCTCTTTTAAACAGGATTCTAATTCTAATATGGAGGGATTTTCTTTTACTCCATTGAATGTGAAAGAATCCCATTTTTTAGAGATATCTTCAAGAGTTGATTTTCTTTCTTTTATTAATTCATAAAATTGTTTCACCACCATAAGTCCCCTCCTTTTAACCAATTAAGAAGTCTAAAATATTCCAACCATCAGAGGTTTCGGATTTATAAAGTTCTGTATAACCACATTCAGAACAGCTGATCGTGATGAATTTTTTATTTTGGATATCAAAAATTTTAGCGAAGTTTCCGCCAGTTGCTTGAAACTGATCGTGATCATAATGGTTACATCCACATTTTGGGCAAACATAAGGTTTCTTTTCCATAAAATAAATCCTCCTAACAATTTTATTCTTCTATCTGTTAGTAGTGTAACATAGGAAAAAGGAGATAACAATTAGAAAATACTTTCAAAAAAATTTTTATTTGTTATACTAAATAAAGGAAGATATAAAAACTGTGAGAAAGTCACAGAAAAAGAATAGGTAAGATGGTAAAATAGATCAATAAATTTAAGAAAGTCTGGATAGAGAAGGAGGGATAGCTGTTGATATGATATGGAATTATTGCGAGTATTGTTGCGTTTGAATGGAACATGAAAAAGAAGATGGATAAGAAATTAGACTTTGAACATTCTATTAAAAGATGGAATGGAAAGTTGATTTTAAAAAAATATTATAATAAAGGTGCAGCGCTTGACCTGTTTTCTCAACACCAAGAAAAATTAATATTTGGGACGTGTGGACTAATTTTAGGATTGCTTTTCTGGCTTCATCAGTTAGTAAAAGTATCTGGACAAGGAATGAGAAAATTAGCATTATCTTTCCTATTAGGTGGCGCTATTAGCAATGCGTGGGATCGCATTACGAAACATTATGTGGTAGATTATTTTAGTTTTTCATGGAAAAAAATCCGCCATATTGTATTTAATATAGCGGACTTTTTTATCTTCATAGGAAGTTTTTTGTTGGTTATTAGTTTTCTAAAAGAAAAAAATAATTGACTTATTGTTCTTTTACAGAAAGAATCTGAGGATTTACTTGACCTTTTGCAGGTCCATAGGTAAAGGAAATCTTTGCACCAATATCCATATTATTAAAGGCTTCAGCTACTTTTTCTTTATAAATAAAGAATGTCTCAGGTTGACCATTTTCCATTTCAATTTCTACAGAGTTACTGTCAATTTGGCCATTAAAAATACCAGTGCCTGTTTTCTTTGAAGTAACTTTAGGAGGAAGTGTTTCTTCTGTTGTAGCTTCTGTAGCTTTTGTAGTTTCTGTAGAAGCAGAAGCTTCCGTAGTAGTTTCTTGTTCTGTAGTTGTATCAGTTTTAGTAGCTTCTGTCGTAGCCTCAGTTGTTTCTGGATTTTCTGTAGAAGTAGAAGCTTCGGTAGTAGCCTCTGTGGTAGCCTCAGTAGTAGCCTCAGTAGTAGAAGCTACAGTCGATTCTGTATTGTTATTAGATAGAGTGTTAGAATCTTTTTTTCCACAGCCAAAGAGTGTGGTAGTTCCAACAACTAATAAACCAACTGTTAATAACCATTTGCGAATCATAGTATTCGCCTCCTTTTTTTAACAATGAAAGATGAACTTTCTTAGATAGTATTATAAAGCAGAAAAGGAAACAATACAAGCATTGTTGTGAAGAATGAAGAAAATGAAAATGGATTGAAATAGGAATGATAGAAAAATGAAAGGTTTCAGAAATAAAGAAGAAACACCGACTCATATGGATGATTTCTCGGCGTTTATCTGTACCTTTCTTATAATAATAAAAGCAAACAAATAGGAGGAATTTATAATGAATATTCAATATGACTTAGCAATTATCGGTTCTGGACCAGCAGGATTGACTTCTGCAATTTATGCCCAAAGAGCGTTATTAAAAACGATTGTAATAGAAAAAAATCCAATGAGTGGAGGTCAAATTTTAAACACTTATGAAGTGGATAACTATCCAGGACTTCCAATGATCAATGGATTTGATTTAGGCATTAAAATGAGAGAACATGCGGATAAATTAGGAACAGAGTTTTTAACAGCATCTGTAAAGAAAGTGGAGAAGACAGAAAACGGATTCACAGTATTATTTGATGGAAAAGAACCTATAGAAGCAAAAACAGTGATTATTGCAACAGGAGCAGAACACGTTACACTCGGTGTATCTGGTGAAGAAGAATTAAAAGGAATGGGAGTTTCTTATTGCGCAACTTGTGATGGAGCATTCTTTAGAGGGAAAACAGTGGCAGTTGTCGGTGGAGGAGATGTAGCGTTAGAAGACGCTATTTTCTTAGCAAGAGGCTGCGAAAAAGTATATGTGATTCATAGAAGAGATGAATTCCGTGGAGCTAAAATATTACAACAGCAATTACTTTCTCTTCCAAATGTAGAAGTTATTTGGGATAGTGTTGTAGAAAAGATAGAGGGAGAAGGTGTTGTTAATAATATTAAAGTGCGCAATGTAAAAACAGAAGAGCAAAGTGAACTTCCAGTACAAGGTGTATTCGTTGCAGTAGGAAATCGTCCTGACACAGATATGGTAAAAGATATTGTAGACAGAGATGAAAAAGGATATATCATTGGGGATGAGACAGGTACAACAAGTACAGCAGGTCTTTTTGTTGCAGGAGATGTTCGTACAAAAGCACTTCGTCAAGTAGTAACAGCAGCATCTGATGGTGCTAATGCAGTCTATTCTATTGAGAAATACTTAGCAGAACAAGTAAAATAATATTTGTTACAAAAATGTTACAAAAGATTAAAAAATATAGAGAATGAGATAAAAAAAGCAAAACAGGTTTGTATAAAAAAAAGATC
>OBXV01000542.1_pt1 | contig 16770 bp, 14 predicted proteins | sample 1495451 | NCBI WGS metagenome assembly OBXV01 (sample SAMEA2580178, study PRJEB22360) | human gut metagenome | biome: human gut; feature: human-associated habitat; material: faeces | place: Denmark | collected 2008/2010
GGTTATTTTGTTATACCCTAAATTACCCTCTGAATTTGTTTTTAAATTTGGAGGGTTTTTATGTTCCTTTTTTCGGGCGGTTGTCCATCTGCTTATATAAAGCAAAGTTTATCTATACATAGCACATCAGGGAATGGCGGGAAGCCAGTTAAAAAAATCCCTGCCAGTGCAGCGGTACTTCTCACCATGAAGGTAGAAGTACAATCTCCATACAACAGAATTAGTATTTCCCATAACCGTAGAGGTCACAGAGCCTTTGCGGTTTTTCTTTTGTCGTTTTTTATCGGAATACGCCGCAGGACTGTTACTGATGTGCGTTGCCACTCCCCACCTCTCCATCTGGATTTTTACATTTCATCGCAGGCTAAAGCCTGCTCAATTCAGATTGATTGGAGGAAAAAAGAATGGCATATAACAACGGACGTGAGGACAGGAAGTGGCGTATCTGGAAAGAAGCCGAGGAAAAAGTGTTGCGGGAACATGGAGTTGATGAAACTACCATTGAACAAATCCGTATAGACGCCAGGGCAGACTTTAATTCCAACAACCATAGGGGCGTCCCTGTATTCCTCCATGATTTCCTGTATTTCTTCTTCGGACTTTCTGCTCATCGCAATGATTCCTCCCTCCTGCGGTCTGTTTTGCCTGCCCTCCCATTCTGGTTTGAACGCTGTTTTTCAAGCGTATCGTGGATTTGGTTCAAACATTCGTCGATATGAGCAGAGCGTTTTTCAATCCCGTCCGCATATTTCAGCCGCTTTCTCAAATCCGTTATCTGCTCCGTTACGCCATTTTTCTCGATTCTCAATATTTCTTTTTCGGCGGGTGAAGCACGCCGTATCTTATTCTGTAAGTGCCGCCTATAGTTGGTAAGCCTGTCCATTTCCGTCTGGTTCTTCTCCCTGTCGGCGTGTAAATCGGAGAGTGTGGAGATGTCATGCTCCGACATATAGCGTACCTGTGCGGTAATCTCATCCAGTTTCCGAAGCTCCTCTTTCATCAAAGGACTTGTCGGCTTGTAGTCCGTGCCTTTGGGAAATATCCCCAACTGATAACACCAGTAGTAATACAACGCTAAGATTCCCGTGGTTTTCTGGTGCGGTTTCCATGCTTTTTTATATTCCTCTGGCATATGGGGAGAGTAGGAAATCTTTGCTTTGTAGTTCCCATACCTTGCCCTTGTGCCTAAATGCGAGCGGATAAAATCGGGCGTTAAGCGTTCATCAAGCGTATATTCCTCGGCGGATAACTTGAATTGATTATTTTCTTTGAATTTTAATAATTTTATTATCCTCGTTGTTTAGAATATGCTCTCGTATTTGTGCCAGTTTAAATTTTTAGAGCCAAAATAGAGCCAGACAAAGCTGACATTTTCTCTTTATCTGTCCTATATACAGGGTGCTAGCACCATGTAATTATTACATCAACAAGGAAGTATATCTGCACTCCCTCTGCTCCTTTAAAATCGCCTTTTTAACATACCTACAACCTTCGTTTATTTTTGCCCAATCTATTTGGCAGTATATTCACTCGCCAACATCAGTTGGTTTTGACAATTGTAAATTTCAAATTTATATGTTCCATTATCGGAAACATATCCTATATCAGAAATACGCTCTCTCGCCTGTCATCCAGTTTAACAGTAGATGGAGAATAAAATATATCAATTTATTCTCCAGGTATAAACTCCTCCTGCAGATAAAGTACAAAGATTATTATAACTTTCATCCGAAGCTGTTCCATGTGTTCCGTCTGAAGATAAATATCCATCACATTGTTTTTGAAAGTATACATTTCACTATATACTTTCATTCAAGTACTTTGCTGAATATATTTGAACACGTGAGAATCCAAAAGAATAAATAATAACAGGATCAAAAAATTCTTATTCATCCTCATTTTTTAGCATTTCCTAATCTCGTCTTTTTTTACGAACATGCAGATCGCCTTCCCGGGATCTTTCAGCATCTCTTTCGGAAATACATTCATCTTAGGCATATTGAATTCACGCACTACCGTATATACATTATCGCTGGGATTTGAGCGGGGCCAGATAATTTTGACCTCATCAATGATCTGCGACGCGTGTTTTGTTATCTCCCATTCATAGGTGACCACCGCCGGTTTAATGAGATGTTTCTTAAGGAAATCTTCTATCACCCCTTTCCCTCTTTCCGTTCCGTAATATCCATGTACCTCAATTGTGCACGCATTTTTTTCAATAACAGCTTCCAGCGGCACCTCATTAAGATGTTCCTGTGCAACGGATAAATCGTCTTCCCCGTCACATGAATCAGCTTCTCTGAGATAATATTTCTGTCGGCTTGCTCTTACCTGTTCTACCTTTCTTTTTTCATCCACTCGTTCGCCCATAACATCAATATTTAGATAGGCTTTCAGCATCCTTATAGTTGCCGTACCACATTCAAAATTGTCACATAGAAACACAATATTCTCAATCCGGTTATCCCTGTAATAGTACCCATCATCTTTCAGCTCAAGTATGTACTTGTACATATCATTTGTCTCACGGGCACTTTTTGTTTTCAGATAGGTTTCGTATATACTTGTAAGCACGCTGTCACTTTCCCGCCCGTCCTTCGGAACATATAGCGTATTTTCGTCCTTGCGCGCAAACTTTTCATCGCGGCTGATCTCTGCAAATCCCAGATTCTGGTGGTGCATAAAGACTTTCAGATAACTGCTGATCTTCTCCTTATCGATTTCTGACCAGAGCAGATTATGTACCAGTCGATAATATACCTGTGAATCAAAATCACAGAAAAATCTTTTACCTGCCTCCTCTAAGGCACCTTTCTGGAGCTGCATCATAGCGGTAATCTCTCTGTACTGTGTCCGGTTTATTTCAGAAGCTGTTTCCAATGTAAGATGATTCTTATCCTGAATCTTCTCTAAAGCCGACAGAGCCTTTAAAAGAGTCTGATCCCAAACGACTCCTCCCTGTTCCTTTCTGTTATATAAAAAATAATATTCCTCACCGCTTCCCCATATATTTGCAAGCAATCCTTCTGGGTCCTCGAGAACTTCTGTCTTTACGGAAAGCTGCAGTAGCTCCGTATTCTGGCTAAACCTTTTTCCTACAACATCACTGATCAGATCTACAACCAGAATGAAGTCCCCTTCGCTGTCCTCCTGGACTCTTCCCCGCAGAACATACCACTCTTCTGGATTTTCGCATCCCATTACCTGATACATCCATCCATTTTCACTCTTTACAGGATAAAAATCCAGCGGCCCTATTTCATGGTCTTCAATATTCTTTTCCTTCGAATTTCGCTGTCGTTTATAAGGAAAAGCACAGTAATCGTTTTCCCTCTGCCATTGTCCCGCGATAAAAGTCAGGGCTTCTATCGGATCATAACAACGCTCTGTCCAGTTTTTCAGTATCTGGCTCTGGTACCAGTCATCGTCAGTGAATTCATTCAGCCGAAGCTCGTCCACACCGGTATTTTCCTTCTGTAGAAGCAGGATGGCGAGTCCAAACGACACCCGATTCATAACACAGTTCCTGCTTACTTTAAGAGCCGCACTCCTGTACCGGCGCAATGCATCAAGGAAATGCTCTTTGTCATAAATTCTGCCGTTCTTATCTCTCAACCATCCTTTTACTATGGTTGTGTCATTGTAACAGTACGGATTAACCGGCAGTAAAGAGCCGTCTGCCTTCTCAATAATTGAATGCTCAAAAAGAATATTATATATCTCCCCGCCAAAAACCAGTTTTAAAAACGCTTCGCGCCCGGCTTCGCTTTTCAGAATCTCCGAATAATCTGTCAAGGAATCACCTCTATCCAGAGCATATTCCACAAAGAAACCGATTTTGTTCTTCTGATGGTCATGCTCTTCTTCAACTGTCATCCCTTCGATTTCCCATAGCGGCTGTCCTTCAAAATAACTTCTACTTTTATGTCTAACGAGAACTTTATTCTTCATCCCGTCATAAAAAATCATAACCCCATTTTTCTGATAGTTCAGTAAATCCAACGTATCTATTATATATTCGGGCGCACTGAGGTAGTCTATAAACTTTAAATTACACTGTTCCACTAATGTCTGAAGAATCTGCTGTTTGTCATCGCTGTTTGTAAAGAGCCTAACTGCAAGCTGTAGAATATGTATATGATATATACCTAGAGGATTATTAATATCAACAAACTCCGGTTTCTCAACAACTTTTGCTATCATATTATGAATTGGAAAAACGTGCTGTCCACCCTGTTTTATGTCAAAAACGAAATAGACGAACCTGCACGGACTCACGGAGCATCTCATCCTCTATCTTCCAGACGTCACCGGTCTCCCTGCGTGCTTTCAGTTCATGGAGAAACCATACGGTGGTCAGGCTGCTGTCTTTTCTTTCCTCTTCCGTTGCCTCCATACCGATCTGTTCAATACTCTCAAACGCACTTAATAATTCTTTAATGATATCCTCTGGAACATGTCCTTCGTACATGGACTGACAGTACTGCAGCAGCTGACAATACACTGCCGCCGCAAGCAGTCTGTTATCTGACAGCTCCTGCGGTGTACAGGATTTTAACTCTTCTATCGTCCCTAATATATTTTTTTTCTCATGCGCTCCCGCCTGCAGCACCTGCAGATAAATTTCAAGATTTTTCATTCGGTACCTCCGCACTGATCAGTGTCAGCGCTTTCACAATCACTCTGTCGTCTTCCTTCATTTCTGTATCCGGCAGCTCCTCCAGATATTCACACTTTATTCTTTCGAAGATTTCCGGTGCTATCACATGATCCTGCACAGCATAATACAATGTATGAATAAAATTACTGAAGTTCAGCGAGTCAAGCGATATCAGAAGCAGTTCCTGATTATCCAGGATCTTCTTCATATACCGCTCGTTCCGAAACAGAAACTCATAAAATTTTCTAAAATTGCTCCCCCTGCCCTCACAGCTTTTCAAAATATCTTCACGGCAGTAATCCAGACACCAGTTCTGAGCTTCCGTAATCGTATTCTTCCCGAATATATAGCCCAAAGATCCTACATTAAATGGATTTTCCATCAGATAATCCTTCAGTTTTCTCCGCTTTTCTTCTTCGAGAAGAATCCCTGTATATTCATTTTCCTTTAATTCATAATTAAAACTATCCTTATGAAGAAGCACGCTTTTTTCTTCATCCGTCAGTGAACTGATTTCTCCGAAATATCTGCTTTTCTCCAGATTCACCGGAAGACCTGCAGAAGGGAGAAATCCTATCAATTCATCAAACAACGCCTTCCCGTCAAAATCCGGATTGCAGAAAAAAACAATATCATCCACATACCGGTACATATAAAATTTGCTACAGTTGAACCGACGACAGGCAGCCTCCAGCAATCGATCAAGGAACATCTCGGCATTGATTCTTGCATAGGCTGGCCCCGGGGGGACACCAATCCTCCGGCCATTCTGCAGCTGTTTCATCAGTTTATCGTTGAACTCTATCAAAAAAATGAAAATATTCTTCGTCTCTTCATCCAATAAATCTTCAAAGGCCCTGAATACTGCCAGAAAATCGATATGATCATAGAATCCTTTCAAGTCTATGTAAAACACTTCATAGTTATCCATAAAAGGAATCTCTGTAAATACCCTAATATGATCTATAAATCTCGCCCATGAAGAATACCAGTAATAAAAAATCCGGTCCTGTGATGTATAAGATACATGATAACTGAATGATTTCCAAGTGGTTTTCATCCTGCTGCACAGGCGTAACGCAAGATTGGTTGTGATCACGCGGTCCTTTGCTGAAAGAGAAATCAATGTTCTTATCTTTTTTGAAGATTCTATCCTCTCATATACTTTAAATCCGGTCGGAACATATTCCGTTTTTTCTCCCTTCACTATGCTCCCAATCAGAGTATCATAGAACTGCAAATCATACTGCTTCAAATCACAGAGCTTATTCCAGACAGAAACATCCGGTACTTCGTCATTCTCTTTCAGATAAGCCTTTTCCTTATTCACTGTAATCCGAATATCGGAAACTGCCTTCTTCTCATTTAGTTCTTCAAACTGGACCAGAAGGTTCTGCTCTAATCCACATCTGCGTAGCAGATAATGCAGGCTTGTCTCCTGCCCGTCAAGACTGCTTTCCATTGTCATTCCATAGATGCGATAAAGATAACTGAAAGTAGCCGGGAAATATCTAACTCCCAACTTTTCAATATTACTGCATGTCTTCTGTTCATCATAATTTGGAAATCTCCGAAATACATCCTTTACAAGTTGTGCATTCGAATCGCACAGATAGAGGGTTCCAAGAAGCACCGTCCAGTCCTGAGGCAGCGCCAACCCCTGCTGCATCCTCCGAAAGATCTGCTTAAACACTGCTGTCTCCGACAAAATCTCTACTGCCTGATCTACCGTTATCTCAATTTTACCAATTAGACGGTATTTTCTATATTTAAATTCCGCAGCATCGGTGCGTGATATAGACACACCAAGTCTGCGCGCAATCTCTTCTGCATCATTTGGTTCATACCCCTCTAGAATCTCCAGTTGTTCCTGTAGGAACTGTTCTGATTCTGTATCCTCTTTTTTCTGAAAATTTCTTGTAAAGAAATAGGATCTCGCTCCGGACCTGTGGCGCGAGAGGGGAAACTTCACCTGTTTTCCCACTATATTATTCCGGCTGCTGTCTGTAGCAGGGAATCTGTCAAGCCCCCACTCTTCGCTCTCCCTAATCCTGGCCAGCGCCGAACAACGCTGCTCCAGCTCACATACAATACGAAAGCCCAGCCCCTTTGTCAACAACTTATTAAATGTTACCCAAACATGTATTCCCCTTCTTCCGGAAAACTCCGTCAGATAATGAATCCCGACTTCATCTAACACATGTATAAACGGAGCAACACACTCCTCATACAGAGCATAAACATCCGGCTCCGCTTTCTCCTTGCAGTCAAAATCGAAGCAGATCCATTTAATCCGGTTTGTCTTGTACCCCTGCTGATAACATCCCATGGACCCCTGTCTCAAAAGCATTTGTTCAATCACAAACGGGGACATCGGAAAATATTTTGTTATATATCGTCCATCATTCTGCTGAATACCGGCAGCATAGCTGTTTACTACAAACAGGCTATATTCCAGCTGCGCAATATTCCAGATAAGCTGATCCGCTTTCATGATTTTCACCTCACATAATAAGTGTTGCCGGTTATAGTAAATATCAGTCAATATGATATCTCCTGCAGCTACTTCAGTACTTCATAGACGGTAAACCATGAGTACCGGCGCATTTATCGGCCACAGTTTCTAGCGGCCAAGTTCACACTATATTCAAAAAGCTCTATTAAAAACTTGTAGTTTTCTAGAGCACTTATCTTATAGATTTAAAAAAATCACACAGCACTCGTGATTTACTGTGTATCTTTTCAATCATGTGACTTGCTCGGATGATAGATCTGTATCGTTCTGCCAGTAAAATGTAGGTCCTGCATATCAACACTTCCTATAACACTAACAACATATTGTTCCCAGAAACTTATTTCCATTGTGCAACCAATCTCACTTTTTATACATAAAGATATAAAGTATCACCCCTAGCAACTTTACACCTAAAACACTTAATCAAATAAACCATGCCAGACAGAGCGAAAGCTATTCACAATTGATTAAGGAAAGTTAGGGCAGTCATTACCTGCCCCTATGCTTCTCTTTCCTTTTCTTCTGTTTCAGTTCAAACAGCCTCTGTTTCTCTGCTTCCCGTTGTTCTCGGTTTACAATCTTTCGTTCATTTTTCAACTGCTCCTGCTGTAATTTCAAAGCCTGTTGCGATTTTGTACCAACCCCGGTATTCTGCATCTGTTTCCGCACTTCTCTCTGTACCCGTTTCGGATTGCGACCAGCTTCTTTTACATCAGTTGCCACAGCAGGACTAAACCGCAGACAATAGTAATTCTTCAGAATAAAATCATATACCTCATAATCTTTCGGTTCTGTCCCAAATGTTACCTTGCATACAGATAACTTTCCCTCCGATATGCGTTCAAAAACGCCAACCCAGAATGGCTCCTCAAAAAATACTGTCAATCTGCCCGACACTTTGTCCATGACAATTCCTCCTTAAATGATTGTAATGAACAAAGAACGGACGACCCTAAGGAGGGAGGGTTACTTACACCAGACGGTGCGGCCGGGCTACCTACCGGCTCTGTAAAAGAATTTCTCTTACGTTGCGTTTTTATCTTTGCCTTTTGATTTTACCATAATATCAACTACTTATCCATAAAAATTAAAGAGTATGACCTCTGTGTTACTGTCAAGTAATCGTTGACAACCTTTTTCATACATGATTTACCGTACGCCTGTCAGGAAAATATATACCACTGCAAACACGCTCCCGCTTCATTCAGACTCGCAGATTTTTCTTTCCAGTCCTACTACATGACCAAATACTGGATATCCATATCCTTTTCTGTCTTTCTTCGGTGCCTTCGCTGACAGCAATATCTCTCCATATAGTTCTTCTACCTTTTCTTCCTCAAATACTGGCCGTTTTAGCTTTTCTGTTACTTCATACAGCTTTCCGCTGCATTTTTTACCAGTATCTTCGCCAGATGATTTTCTCCACGCTTGCTCCAGCTGGTATGATTGATTATGCTTCATCCGTTTTTCAATCACACTCCAGACGTGGTTTTCCATGATTCCCATATTTCTGTACTCCAGTCCATCCGGATTCTTCGGCAGTTCCAATCCCTGTGACTGATAGGGTAGTAATCCTTCTCTATTGTTTTCATAATACTTGATCAGTTCTTCGACATATTCTATTTCCGTATCCTCTGACAGACTGTTTCTATACAGATCGAGATACTCAAACACCTTATCTATATCCTATTCTTCCAATAATTCTAGGATATCCTTTTGCGCTTTTTTATCATGGACTTTCTCTTTCACTGCCTTGTTCATCCATTCTTTTTGTATATCTTTATCAGGATTATCAAATCCTACATCTATGGCTCGTTGCATTTCTCTCTCAACTTCTTCTACGCTTATTTTATCTCTTTCAGCAATTGTCTTTAATATATTCCTATACTATTTTGTTGTCATAATCTTTTCTCCTTTTATTTGCAATCTATACATGCAATTATTGGAAAATTTTTAAGTAAAATCAATAAAAAGTCTATGTTATCACATGAAAAGTATGAAATTTATATGGAGCAGAAACTTAGACAAATTAATGATATTTCTCTTGGAAATAATCTACGGAATTTAAGAACTGCAGCTAATCTCACACAAGAACAGGTTGTTGCTCAATTACAGCTCCGAAATCTTCCAACCACCCGCAGCATTTACTCTCAGATAGAATCCGGCACCTACAACATCAAGATTAGCGAACTCATTGCCTTAACTGAAATATTCCATACTGATTTCAACACAATATTTAATGGACTATCCTACAACAAATAACCCTGGATCAACAGTTTTCATTCTGCCATCCAGGGTTTTGCTTATCCATCATATTCTCTAAATATATACAGGTTATAGTTCCATCCCATTTCTCTGCTTCTTCTTTTTCGTCTGCTGATTAACTACCTGTTTCTTCTCCTCCAACCGTTCATGAATACTTCGTCTCTGCCCGGTGCTTTTCTGTACTTCCCGTTCCTTCACACTCCGCACGTTCGCCGGAATCGTCAGATACAGTTTCTCCTGCTTTGGCTCCGCAGTATCCCACGCTTTCTGTGCCTGCTGAACTTTCTTTAATTCCTCTTTCGCAACCTTCATTGCCTTTGTGACTTCCAATGCATTTTTATGTCCATGCTGCACCGGGAGTAAATCAAGTGTCGCCTTTGCCTTTTCCAACTGTACTTTCTTGTTCTCAATTTTCCCTTCCAGTTCCTTTTGTTCTTTTCTGTGGAACCATTTCTTTTTCACTTCCACCAGATCTTTTTCCAGTTTCACAATGGCTTTTTCAATCGCATATATCCTCTGTTCCTGCTTTTTCATCTTATTGAGAATTTGCTGCAATCGCATAACCTCGGCTTCCTGCTTTTCTGAGGAAGGACGTCCCCCCTTAGGTTTTGCCGGTAATGGTTCCGGAGTAATGTCAATCTTCATATCATGGTCAAGCAAAGGATTTCCTTCCTGATCTCTCGCACAGTATCTTGTCTCACGTATATATTCGATAAATCCCCTTAAGTATCCGATTGCTTTCTGAAGAATCCCAGTAAATAAGTTCGGATTCTGTCCATGTTCCCTGAGTGACTCCGCCACAGGTTCATCAATCTGTGTTTTTTTCGCCATCAGCACATCTTCCTCTGTTACTCCTGCGATCAGCGCCCGGTCAACATTCCGGTTCCATTCCTGCCGGAGATAATTATCCGTCTTGATTTCTGCTTCCCTGGGATTGTTTTTCCCAATTTTTTTGGTAGAAAGATAAGGACCACCTTTCTGAAATACCTGAAGCTTCTGATTTTCATCCTTTACGATTTCATTGATTGCATCGGTCATCACATGTTTCATATTTTTCAGAAATGCATTGGATTTAAAATCCTCTTTCTTTGGTTGGAAGAAATTAGTTTCATACACTTCCCCTTTTTTGATGATTTTACATTCAGATCGGACATCGCCATTCTCGTCAAGGATTTCCTTTTTCGTCCGTACATGCTTTCCATCTTCATTATAGAACATATTTCTGCTGGCTATTTTGCGTTCCACCTCTCGCCGGATCTCCCGTTCAGAAAAAATCAGATGAATATGTAGATTGGTTTTGCTCTTATTGTGGTGTAATGCCGCACAGCATCCCACATCATATTTCTCCAGAAAAATCGAAGTCATATATTTCAACAAAAGATCATGGTCATAATCTATCAGGCTCGGCGGTAACATAATAATCAGCTCTCTGGCTTCAATGCAGGTTCCTTCTGTTCCGCTTTTTGCAAAATCCCGCTGATTCTGTTCCGCAAGCAGATCCCAGTAACCGTTCTCCACATTGGAAAAGACCGCATACAGATTTTCCTGTCGCTTGGGACTGCTGATATAATCCACCCTTCCTTTTACATCATGCAATTTACTTTCCATAACAAAGCTATGATTTCGTCTGTTCACAGTACCTCCTTTCTGCCCGGATACACTGCCAGCAGAAATCATCACCGATATTTGCTGCCACCGAATTCTCTGGCAGTCCACAAAACGCTCCTGCGAGGCCCTCCGGGAGGACGAAAGACACAGAGCATAAGCTTTAGCTTGTGCGATGGGTGTATTTCGCTCTCAATCGCCGAGGGCTCTTTTTGACATATCCTGATTCTTTTAAATCCCCTGCTGACTGATTTTTTCCAACTGGCGTATCCGCCGTTTTTATTTGTGCCCGTATTCGGGCTGTATATTGTTTTTGCTTTGTTTTCAAAGTTTTTTCACTCCTGTTCACACTTTCTTGTTCACATTTCACCCGGATATTTGTGAACAGAAACCTGTGAACAGGGCTCAAAACATTTTAAAAGTAATACTTAATCAAATGGGAGTTCCATGTTTTCATCCACTTGCATGAATCCTTCTTCATCTTTTTTCGGCTGAATCCGTTTCCACGATCTCTGTGTTCCGATGGCACCACCGAATCTATGATTGCCATGTTTCGTCCAACCGATAATCTCATTGTCCATCAAATCACCAATCTCCTTTGACTGCCATTTTGGAACAATTCCTTCCTGATGAAACACCTGCTGATAAATAATGGTGGAACATACATAATCTTCTTCGTATGCATCAAGGAATGCCTGGATCATGCCCGTCTGGGTATCTTCCGGCATGAATTCTCTCTGAAGCAGTTTGACGTGATCTTCCATCTCCGTTGAAAAGGTCAACAAATAATTTCCGCCTCGGTAGATTTCCATTGCCTCTGCCCATGCCTGAATCAAGTATGCTCTGGATTCTTCTTCATTTTCATAAATGGTGGTTTCAGCTTTTTTCGGAAATACCCTGACCGGGGCAAACCTCCTGTTTCCGGTGCGGTCAAAAGGGAGAAAATTCAGGTCATTGGAAGTACCGCAGAACACACACTGACGGTATCGGTCCTCTGCCCGCCTTTCATATGGAATACGATAAATGTCCTTCTGCCGACTCAGAAACGATTTGGTCTCTTCAATGCTCTTGGCATTTGCCACTGCATTCATTTCTGACATTTCCACAATCCAGTGTCCCTGCAGATATTCATAAACTTTCTTGTCATCGATCCGTTTCATATCGTCCGTAAACCACTCATCCTTGATTGCCAGATATCGGAAGAACGTAGATTTTCCGGTTCCCTGACCTCCGACCAGGCAGAGCATGATGTCATATTTGGCTCCCGGCTCATACAACCTGCGGATAGCACCCATCATGTGCATCTTCATCACTTCTCCGGTATATTGAATGTCTTCTGCTCCAAAGAAATGTGTCAGCATATGCTGAATTCTCGGAATACCATCCCATTTCAGATTCTCCAGATATTCAAGAATCGGATGAAAGCTGTTTTCATTCGCTACAATATCGATTGCTTTTGCAATGACTCGATCACTGGTCAAGCCATAGTTTTTTTCCAGATATAAAGCCAGGTTATTCATATCTGTATCGGTCATATGGACACCTCGCCTTTTCCATGGCATTTTCTTCATAATGTCAATCTGGCATGTCATTTCATTTCTACAGATAGCTCCTTTCAGACACGGGTCATGCTCCAATACATATTTGCAGTTCTGAATGGACTGCCGGATTTTCCCCTTCTCCGTGGTATCCAGCCGTTCCCTGATATCCTCCACTGTCAGAAGTTCCGTTTCCACAATTTCCTCTAAGTTCTGCAAGGACTCCTCGCTCATATTCTGCAATTCTCTGTTCATACCGCTTCACCTCCTCCCTTCCATTCTGGAAAAATCCAGAATCTCTTCACTGGTTCCAAACATCAGAATATCCAACAGATAACTGATCTTACTTTCATTCTGCAAAGCTTCAGCAAATAATGGATGCCATTCGGTTTCCACAGATTCCGGCTTGTAAAACTCCTTCCAGAATTCCAACCATCGCAGATACCGTAGCAGTACATCTGCAGCATCCTTTGCCCATCCGTCAATCTTCTTCTGAACGAATTGAATCCGTTCTTCTTTTGTCGGAATCTTTTCATTATTCTTAACTTCCGATTTTCGTTTTCTTCTTGTCTCTGACTGCCCGATTGGAATATCCAGAGAAAAATCTTCATTGATCTTCTTCGCTGCTTCGAACTGGGATAATCCAAACAGTACCGCCACATAATTTATGGCATCGCCTTTCGCCCCGCAAGCAAAGCAATAATAATTCTGATCAATCTTCATACTGGGGTGTTTATCGTTATGGAAGGGACAGCACGCCATCCCGTTCCGGCTCACTTTTAACCCATATCTTTCTGCCACCTGCCTTGCGGTGACACGTTCTTTCATTTCCCGAAAAATGTTCATGTTCCGTCCTCCTGTATCCTTTGTTATCAAATTCAGTAATTTTTCCTCTTTCCGTTACAGGAGAACTTTGCTATACTACACATAAAGCTATATGCGTATAGACAGACTTCTCCCGTAAGAATCGAGATTTTGTCTATGAGGCTTTACCAGAGCCTGCATAAGTTTTTAAGCGTGTGAGAAATGTCCTTGTTACCAGCAGGGGCATTTTCTTTTTTATGGATGTTCCGAGGATTCCACATGCTGCGGTTCCTCCTTCATCCCGTTCAGTGTCACAGCAACCATCTGGATGGTCTGAAGCAGTTCTTCATTTTCTTCACTGCACACTTCCAGACGTTTCAGTTCCCCGTAAATCTGCTGCATCTGATTTTTCAGAGCCTTATAAACTCTTGGATTTCCCTGCACGGTCACTTCCCAATCCATGAGTTTTCTCAGGATATACTCCTGTTTGGTAAGCCCGGATAATGCCACCATGCGGTCAATCATCTTTGCTTCTTCCTCGGATACCCGAAATCCTACCGTCCGATTTCTCCATCGTCCTTTTGCGTCTAACGTTCTCTCCATCAGATTTCATCCTCCTTTTCCATCCGTTCCACATCCAGCTTATTCGCCATCTCTGTCTGTACCGTTGGAAACAAATGTGCATACCGATACGTGATTTTTTCTGCTTCATGTCCCACCCGATTTCCAATGGCAAGTGCTGTGAAGCCCATGTGGATCAGCAAGGAAACATGGCTATGACGTAGATCGTGGATTCGGATAATCGGAACACCTGTCTCTTTGCATCCCCGTTCCATTTCATGTTTCAGATAGGATTTGGAAAATGGGAAGATCCGCTGATCCTGTGCTAACGAATAATACATCTGAAAATAATCCTGCATTTCTTCACAGAGAAATTCTGGCATCACAACGATCCGGTTGCTTTTCGCTGTTTTAGGTGAAGTAATAATGTCCTGTCTTTTCATTCGGTGATACGTTTTATTAATCCGCACCGTCTGTTTCTCAAAATCAAAATCTGCCGGAGTGAGGGCAAGCATCTCTCCTTCCCTGATTCCAGTCCAGTACAGCATCTCAAAAGCATAATAGGATCTGGGCTTGTCCATCATTGCCTCGGCAAATTTCAGATACTGTTCTTTTGTCCAGAACTTCATTTCCTTCGGAACCTCTTTCCCCATACTTCCTGCCTTTCTTGCCGGATTGTGGGGAAGATTGTAATAGTTCACTGCATGATTGAAGATTGCTGTGAGCTGTGCCTGAATCGTTTTCAGATAATCCACGGAATAGGGCTTTCCCTTTTCATCTCGATACGCCATCATCTCATTCTGCCAGGCGATCACATCTGCCACCGTAATCTCGTTGATTTTCCGTTTTCCAAAATAGGGAAGGATTTTTGTCTGCACTATATGACTTTTCGTTTCAAATGTGCTTTCTTTTACCCTCTGACGTTTGTACTCGGAATAAATCTCATAAAAGCTCTCAAATGTCATATCCAGCTTATTTCCTCTTTGGAGCATCATCTCATGTTCCCATGCAGTCGCTTCCCGCTTGGTCTTAAAACCACGCTTCTGCGTCTGCTTTCTCTCCCCGGTAAAATCAGTGTACCGGAACACCACTCTCCATGTGCCTTTTTCTTTGTCCTGATATACAGCCATCTGTCGTACCTCCTACTTTTCTTCATAAAATAATTTCTTTCTGAAATAATTGGCATCCACACGCCCCGGAACTGTAATCAGCCCCATTTCGCTGAGCTCTTTATTCAGCTGGCGGATAATCTGGTATGCCTTTGACTGCTTGATCTGCAAAATATCCATTACCTCTTCCGCAGTCAGAAATCCATTCTTTAATTCAGCCATTCCCCTCACCCCCTTTCAAACATACCCAAGAAAAAACCTCTCATAATAACCAAACGTTCAAAGCCCCTTATACAACCATTTTGGAAATAATTTTATACTTAACGCTTTTTAGTTAGGGTTAATCGTATTATATTAACTATTTTCCGTTAAGTCAAGTGGTTTGAATAACAGTAGTTAAATTTTTTTGTTTAACTTTATCTTGCGTCTTGATTTTCCATATGTTATACTGATTTAAACAAATATCGTTAACCAAAGGTTCCTATTCCAAAAGCAAAAGGACCTTATATTCAAAAAAGAATAAAAGATTTCAAAAAGGAGAAATCACTATGGCATTTGGAAAACGTATTAAATTTTTTAGAAACAGAAAAGGCATGAAGCAGAAGGAACTCGGTAAACTTCTGGGCTTTCTCGGAAAAACTTCCGATGTTCGTGTAGCACAATACGAGACGGAAGCCAGAACTCCAAAGATTGAACTGGTCAAAGAAATAGCTCATATCTTCGATGTCAGTCCAAGGGCAATCAATGTTCCAAACATTGACTCCTATCTTGGTCTCATGCACACACTCTTTGCTCTGGAAGATATGTATGGCATAAAGATCGGAGAAATTGACGGAGAACTTTGTCTCCGGCTTGACCGAGAACATAAAGAATATCAGCATCTGTTCACACCTTTTCATGCATGGCAGCAAATGGCTGCAAAACTGGAATCCGGAGAAATTAGCCAGGAAGAATACGATAACTGGCGCTACAAATATCCGGAACTGGACACCTCAGAGATTCGGGCAAAGGTTCCGTCTCAGGAACTGTCTAACGATCTCATAAAGGCTTTGAAAAAAGAGAATCAATAAAGAAATGCAAAAAGAAAAAACCTTACTGACTACTCTTTCCAATTTTGAAAACAGTTCATCAGTAAGGTTTTTATGTTATAGAAATAATATTTTATTCAACGAATTTTGCAAGAACGTTGCCATTCCGTTGCCAGAAAATAACGGAATTTGCTTGGATCCCCTATAAATACTGGGTTTATTTTCGCAAAATCCTACTCAAACTCGCACAGTTCTATTTGCTTGTAGTGCTTTCAAGTTGTTTTAGTTTTGAAACAGTTCATTTTTGAACTGTTTTGTATGTATTTGCTATGTTTTTATCTGATTGTATTGTCATTTTATTGTCAGCAATATGCTATACATTAAAATCAACTAATAGTCTTAAATACTATAGCATTCATAAAGCACTTCAATTCCCCTACAAGCTGAAATTTTATTTATCTTCTTGGTTATCCTTGAAATCATCCTTTCCTGGTAATGACAATAAGAAAGAAATAATAATAATAGAAACCGTTGTTGCAGAAACAGATGGCATACAATAATCTACTATTTTTAATCCAAAACTGGTAGCAATAGTGTCTAAAGTCAAATATAACATCAAAGCAGTTTTTTTGCTCATCCTTTCAAGTTCATACAGTGCTTTTGGCAAGGCTCCTGCTATCAG
>OBXV01000544.1_pt1 | contig 16734 bp, 21 predicted proteins | sample 1495451 | NCBI WGS metagenome assembly OBXV01 (sample SAMEA2580178, study PRJEB22360) | human gut metagenome | biome: human gut; feature: human-associated habitat; material: faeces | place: Denmark | collected 2008/2010
ATTGATGTAGAAAATATTTGATTGATATAACATATTCTTTGTTCAGGGAAAATTACTATTAATTTATAAAAATACAACAAATAGGGATTTATAGGGAAGAAAGCTAGAAGGTTTTGCTTTTAGGGAGGCAAAGTGTCATATTAGAATGATCGATTCTTTTATGGCACTTATATTTCAATATGGAAAATTCCTAGGAGCTTTCTTATCATCAATTTCGAGTTTAGTGGATATGTAGTGGGTGAAGAATATATTTTTTCTTTGATTTTTAAATGAAAAATATACGATTCCCCCTTTTTTTATGTCTGAATTTGGTGATAAAGATTTGTAGAAAACATTCAATGAAAAAGCAAAGAGGAGGAAGTAAAAGATGAGTTCTATTTTTGGAAATGAGTTTGTAATGACGAATAAGGCGTTGGATTTTGTGTGGAAACAACAGCAGTTAACGGCAAATAACATTGCCAATGTGGATACGCCAAATTATAAAGCACAGCATATTTCATTTGAAAATGAATTGAAAAATCGATTAAATCATGCGATGAAATCAGCAGATTCTTCCACAATGGAACAGGCGATTACACAAACAAAGGGAAACGTGATCGCTTCAAGTAATTCCAAGCGCGTTGATGGGAATGGAGTCGATATCGATGTGGAAAATGTAGAGCTTGTAAAGTCTACATTACAATATCAATATTTAGTTCAAGCTTTTAATAGTGACTATAATCGTCTTCGTACAGTGATAAGAGGAAATTAGTTAAGAAAAAAATATGATAGGAAAGAAAGAGGTGAATCTTATGAGTACGAATTTTATTACTCCGATTCAAAGATATAATAGCGTTTATGAAACAGATAAAATAAACAGTCAGGCAGTCGAGGGACAGGCAGGCTCTTCTACATTTCAAGGGATTTTTAAAGATGCCATTCAAAATGTAAAAGATACCTCAAAAGAATATGAATACCAGCAATACCTTCTTGCTACAGGGCAGACGGATGATGTCCATAATGTGCCAATTGCAGCAGCAAAAGCACAGCTTTCTGTGGATTTGCTCGTGCAATTGCGAACAAAAGCATTAGAATCTTACAATGAATTAATACGAATGAGTATATAAAGAATAAAAATGAAGTCCTAATAAAGAAGGAAAGGGATATAAGAGAATAGAATCAAGATGGAAAATGTAGTTACTAAAATAAAAGAGGTATTAGAAAAACTAGGAGCAGGAACAAAAAAGTTGTTAGTCGGGCTTGTCGTCTTGGTTATCTGCTTTTCTATTGGAGTAGCCTTCTTGTTAAACAATAAACCGTATGAAGTGCTATTTAGTGAGATAAGCAGTGATGAGGCCTCTCAAATTATAGGAAAATTAAAAGAAGATGGAATTAGCTATCAATATAAGAGCAATGGTGACATTTTAGTTCCAAAAGATATTTTGGAGCAGACAAAAGCAGATTTGGTCTATGAAGGATATCCCAAAAGTGGTTTTACATATAGTACCTTGTTAGATAATGTGAATATGATGACAACCGATTCTGATAAAGAAACCTATATTATCTATGAATTACAGGATCGAATAGGAGCTACTATTTGTTTATTTAATGGCGTAAAAGATGCAAAAGTGACTTTGGCACTTGCCGAAAAGGAACGTTTTGCATTAAGTGATACAAAGACAGAAAAGAGCAGTGGAGCTGTTACTGTTATTATGCAAGATGGTGGATCTCCTACAGAAAAACAAGTAAAGGCAATCCAAAGACTTGTTTCGAAGGCGGTTCCAGGAATGGAGCTAGAAGATGTCGTTGTTATTGATGGAAATGGAGTTGAAGTTTCTAGTAGCAATAGCTCTAGCCTCACCACTACAAATAGTGAGGGAAATGAAATTGCACAAGAAGTGGAAAAGAAAATTCAAGAAAAAGTGTTAAACCTTTTAGATCCCATTTATGGAGAGGGAAATGTAAGGGTAGCAGTAAAAGGTCAAATCAATATGGAAAAATTGATTCGTGAAACAATCGAATATACGACACCAGATAAGATCAATAAGCAAGATAAATCGGGGATTGTTTCACAAGAATCAAGCAGTTCAGAATCTTCAGATGGCTCGTCAGGAACAGGCGGAGTGGCAGGAAGTGAAAGCAATTCTGATATTTCTGAATATGATGAGGAAACGGGAGATAGCAATGATAGTCACTATGATAGCAATTCGATAACGAAAGAATATTTAGTGAATCAAGTAAAAGAGCAGTCAGAAATTATGCCTGGAATTTTAGAAGACGTTACGATTTCTGTTGTTATTAATGCATCAGATTTTGGAAGCTTGACAGAAGAAGAGCTTGTGGAATTGGTTTGTAATGCCAGTGGAATTACAGGCGAAGATCGTGCGGATAAAGTTATGATTGTAAGTGTACCATTTTATGGTACGGAAACAGAAAATACAGAACAGTCAGAAAACGAAAATACAAATAGTGATGTTACAGAAGCAATGGATAGAATACCAATTTGGGTATATGGCACTGGCATGGTTGTTCTTTTTATACTATTACTTCTTTTCACCATTCGATTTATTCGAAGAAAAAGAGCACAAGAGCTTCCTTTTGAGGACGAAGATCAGGAAGAAAGTAATTTAGAAGAAGAGAAAGAAGTGGAGCAAGTAGAAAGAGGAAAAGAAGAAATCGACGAACGCTTAGAGTTTAAAAATGAACATGGAGTTGAATTACGAGATAATATTCGAGATTTTACAAAGCAAAATCCAGAGATTGTAGCACAACTTATTAAAAATTGGTTAAATGGAGATGAGGAAGAGTAAATGAAATTTAGTGATTTGACTTCGAAACAAAAAGCGGCAGCAGTTATTGTATCACTAGGAACAGAAAATGCCTCATCTATCTATAAATATCTCGATCAAGATGAGATTGAACGATTGACGGTAGAGGTGGCACAGCTTGGACATTTAACTGCGGAACTAACAGAAGATATTTTAGATGATTTTTATAAGGATTGTGTCACGCAAAAAGTGGTAACCGATGGTGGTATGGAGTATGCAAAAACGGTATTACAAAAAGCCTTTGGAGAATCCACTGCCAATAATTTATTGGATCGGGTGAATCGTACGTTACAAGCCAGATCGTTTGGATTTATTCGAAGAAGCGATACGAAAAGCTTGTATTCGATTTTAGCAAGGGAGCGTGCGCAAACAATTGCACTTGTTTTATCGTATGTGGATTCTGAACAGGCAGCCAGCATTATTGCTGAGTTGCCTGAATCTAAACGTCTGCGAGTGGTAGAAGCAATTGCTCGTATGGAAAGTGCTTCTCCAGAGGCAATTAAAATTGTGGAAGAAGAAATAAAGAAGAAATTTTCTGGAATGGTTACAGCTGACTTTACCAATATTGGTGGGGTGGATTATATTGCAGATGTTATTAACCATATGGATCGTGGAAATGAAAAATACATTTTTGATGAACTCGGAAAGAAAGATGGAAATTTGGCAGAGAAGATTCGACAAAAAATGTTTGTATTCGAAGATATTGCGGATATGGATTCTCGTTCGATCCAAAGATTTGTGCGTGAATGTGATATGAGAGATTTAGTTTACGCTATGAAGAGTACGAGTTCACAGATCAAAGAAGTTATTTTTGCAAATATGTCCAGTCGTATGGCAGAGAGCGTACAGGCGGATTTGGAAATTACAGTCAATGTTCGTTTGCGTGATGTAGAAGAAGCACAGCAAAGAATTGTCGCTAAAATTCGTGAGTTAGAAGAGGCAGGAGAGATTATTCTCAATAAGGGTGGAAAGGATGAGTTGATTGTCTAATATTATTAAAAGTACGAAAAATCAAAATATCATTCTTTATGAATTTAAAGAAACTTTTTGTGATACAGAAGATAGCAAGGATACAAAAGGGAATGAGGATACAAAAAGAAACGAAGAAGAAGGGCTATTTGCAGAAGATGAGACAAAGCGAGTAGAAATGTTAAAAGAAGTACAAGACAAAGCGGAGGGTATTTTAAAAAAAGCACAAGAAGAGGCAGAAGAAATACGAAAACGCGCGTACGAGGAAGGGCATCAGACAGGTTTTACAGCTGGATATGAAGAAGGGTTAAAAGAAGCCTATCAAACACAGGAAGAGAAATTGAAAGAAGAAATTTCTACATGGCAAAACGAGTTAAAGACGATAGCAGATGACATGAAATATGCAAAAGATCTCTATATGGAGCAATATATGGATGATTTAAAAGCAATCACGATTACAATTGCAGAAAAGATTATTCAAACAAGTTTAAAGTCAAGTGGTGAAATTATAAAAAGAATGATTGTGTCTGCTACCGATAAATTAAAAAAAACAGAATGGGTAAAAATTTATATTGATCGTTTTGGATATGAGAAATTGTTAGAAGTGGATAGTTTATTAGCCGCAGAGCTTTCCTATTTATCGGATAATATTAAAATTATTGTAATGGACAAAGAAGAGAGAGGCTCTTGTATTGTGGAAGTTCCAGAAGAGATTATCGATCTTAGTGTTTCCACCCAATTAGAAAATATAAAAGATATTATCAATAATGCTAGATTACAATAAGGAGAAACGATATGTTGAAAGGTCTGCCAGACTTAATTATGAAATCCGATACAACAAGTCACATTGGAAAAATTGAAAATATTGTTGGTATGGCAATGGAAGCATCTGGAGGACGGGCGAGTATTGGAGATATTGCTTATATCTATAATGAAGATAAAAAAGAGCAACTGCCTGTTGAAGTTGTTGGGTTTAAAGATGACAAAGTACAATTGATGGCATATGATAGCATGAGCGGTATTTCTTCAGGGAGTTTTGTGCGTAATACAAAAAAGAGATTAAAAATTCCTGTTGGAGAGTTTTTAAGAGGGAGAATTATTGATGCTATGGGACGCCCCATTGACGATTTAGGAGCATTCGAATCCGAGCGTTATTACTATGTGGAAAGTCCAAAAATCAATCCGTTAGAGCGTCCACCCATTGATGAAAAATTAGAATTTGGTATTAAAGCAATCGATGGATTAAATACCATTGGAAAAGGACAGCGTATTGGAATTTTTGCAGGAAGTGGTGTTGGAAAGAGTACTTTGCTTGGAATGATCGCAAAAAATGTGAAAACAGATATTAATGTGATTGCTCTTGTTGGAGAGCGTGGACGAGAAGTAAGAGAGTTTATTGAAAAAGATTTGGGGAAAGAAGGATTAAAACGCTCGATTTTAGTAGTAGCCACTTCCGATCAACCAGCCATGCTTCGTATGAAGTGTCCATTAGTAGCTACTACCATTGCAGAATATTTTAAAGATCAAGGAAAAGATGTTTTGTTAATGATGGATTCGTTAACTCGTTTTGCTATGGCACAAAGAGAAATTGGGCTCGCCATAGGAGAACCACCAGTTGCTAGAGGGTATACGCCCTCTATTTATGCAGAGTTTCCAAAGTTGTTAGAACGAAGTGGAAATTTTAAAACAGGTTCCATTACAGGCGTTTATACGGTATTAGTTGAGGGGGATGATACCAATGAGCCAGTTGCTGATACAGTGCGAGGAATTTTAGATGGGCATATTGTACTGAGCAGAAAGTTAGCAAATGAAAACCATTTTCCTGCTATCGATATTAATGCCAGTATTTCTCGTCTTATGAATAATATTGTATCGGAAGAGCATAGAAAATTAGCTTCAGGAATTCGAGATATTTTAAGTGTCTATGAAAAAAATGCAGATTTAATTTCCATTGGCGCTTATAAAAGGGGGAGCAATCAAAGGCTCGACTTTGCAATTTCTAAAATCGATCAAGTGAATGCATTTCTTATACAAGAAATTCGGGGAAGTTTTACCTATGAAGAGTCGATACAGAAAATGCGAGAAATTTTAGACTAGAAAACGAAAAAGGGAGATGGATAAGAGTGAAAAAGTTTTATTTTAGTCTTAGCAACGTATTAACGTATAAGGAACAGCTACTTGATAATTTGAAAAATGAACATGCACAGTTATTACAAAAATTGGTGGAGAAAGAAAAACAAGTGGAGCGTTTAAAGGAACAGGAAAAGGAGGTTGGGAAACAGATTGCGGAAATGCAAAAGACAGGGCAGACAATTTCCTTTCTTTATCAAATGAATCTTTATTTGGAGAGTATAGAGAAAAAGATAGACATAGAGTTAGAGAGATTAGTCTCTTATCGAAAAGAAGAATCAAAAAAGAAGGCAGAACTTATTATTGCAAAACAGGAATATTCCTCATTAGAAAAGCTAATGGAGAAGAAAAAGGCACAGTATCAAGCGCAAGTGCAAAAAAAAGAAGAGCAATTAATTGAAGAGTTTGTGATGAATCAAAGAATGATATTAAAATAACAATGTGAAAATAAGGGGGGATAATATGATTCAAACAACGTTGCATGAGATAAAAAATACAATAAAAAATCCCATAGGACAAAATAAGTTTGCTCAGATAACAAAACAGGATAATGTGTTTGAACAAATGTTTGTTCATTATAAAGGCCAAGGAGCAAAAGGGGAAACCAAGGCATATAAAAGAAAAGAAAAAGAGGGAGAAGAACTAGAAGAGAGAATTGATAACAACTATGAGGGAAAAGAGAAGAAAGAAAATGAAAAATCTTGTAAGGAAGAAATAAGTGATTGGAACTTAGAGATTTCAAAATTAGGAGTTTTATGGAATCAGATGGCGATGACAGAAGAGAATATAGGAGAGCAAGGAATCGCTAACGGAGAAGAAGACGTTTCGATTTCTTTTAGTCTTAGCGCATTTGATAAAGAGCGAAACGGTAAGAGCTTAAGTGCTTACAATGAGGGGAAAGAGGAGAAAGCAAAAGACTTTCATAAAGTAGAACATGAGGCTGATGGAAAGAGTACAATCCAAGTGCAAGCGTCTTTGATAGTCGAAGGAAAAATACAAAAACAAGATGAGAAGATGGTTGGGGTAGAGAAAGAAAAAATGGAAGGAATTTCAGAAGAAATTCGAACAAAAGAAGTGGAAAAAAAGGAACAAAGCTCGATACCGTCAAATGCTTCTATAGGAAAAGAAGAAAAGAAAAAATTAGAAAGTGAAGAAAAAATAGAACACAAAGAAAAGCTAGAAAGCAATACTATGGAAGCAAAACAGTTAACATTACAAGGAATGTCGTCATCGATACAAGCAGGGGGAAGTAGGAGTTTGGCACAAGTGGAAAAGCAAAAGGAGATACCAGTTCTATTTGTGAAAGATATGGAACAACTTCCAAAACAAGTAACAAAGCAATTAGAAGATCAAATATTGGCTGGAGCAAAGGAGATGGAATTACAATTGGAGCCAGCCAATCTAGGAAAGATTGCTATGAAAATTTCTTATGAAAATGGGAAAGCGAGTATTTCCCTTATTTGTTCCAACTCCAATACAATGAAAGTTTTATCCCAACAAGCGGAACACATGGGAGCGTTGATAGAAAAACACTTAGGAAATCCAACGGAAGTCTATGTGGAAAAACAAAATGATGACCAATGGAGCCAACAAAATGGAGAGCAAAGAGACAATCAAAATAGTCAGCAACAAAGAGAAGAACAGGAACGAAGATATTATAAGAAATTAAAGGAAACAAAAAGTCAAGATTTCTTACAACAATTACGAATTGGACTACGATAAAGAAGAAGGAGGGAGCATATGGCAACCATTGGTGGAATTAGCACATATACAACGACCACAACAAATGATTATTCTCTTCCAACGACGAAATCAACAGGAAAAAATACATTGACAATGGAAGATTATTTTCAATTATTAGCTGCCCAGTTACGATATCAAGATTCCAGCAATCCGATGAGCAATAGTGAAATGATGGCCCAGTTGACACAGATGGCAACGGTAGAGGCTATGAATACATTATCAACAACAGGTGTTACCAGTTATGCCATAGGATTGGTTGGAAAAGAAGTTGAGGTGGCTACGTCCAATGAATCGACGGGAGAAGTTCAAAAAGAAACTGGTGTTGTTACGGGAGTTGGACTTTATAGTTCGTCACCAGTTGTATATGTCAATGGAAAATCATTTGATTTATCAAGTGTTATGATAGTCGGAACAACTTCTCCAAAAGAGGAAGGTTCTGAGCAAAAAATAGAGAAAGAAGAATAAAAATAAAGTCTCATAAGTGAGAAGAAAGGAATGGATAAAAATGGTTAAATCAATGTTTTCAGGAGTTGCAGGACTTCGCCTTCATCAACAAAAAATGGACGTTATTGGAAATAACATTGCGAATGTCAATACATATGGATATAAATCCTATTCGACAACATTTCAAGATTCTATGTATATGAATGCATTGAATTCTTCTGCGGGTGTTACAACCAATGGCGGATATGGTGGTGTGAATGCTTCTCAAGTTGGATATGGTGTAAAGCTAGGAAGTATTAGTGCCAACTTTTCACAAGGAGGAGCGAGTCCAACGGATCGAGGACTGGATTGTATGATCGATGGCAGTGGATTTTTTATTGTTGGTCCAATGAAAGATGGAACAGGGACAAGTGTTGTTACCAATAAGACAATGGCAAGCTCTGGGCTTTCATTATCAAGAGTAGGACAATTTTATGTGGACAGCAACGGTTACTTAGTGGATAGTCAAAGAAATTATGTGTATGGATATCCAGCCCAAAAAACAGGAAATACAGGAAAAGCAGAAGATTATACCGTACCAGATACCTCTGTGACGAATGCGGAGAATTATAAGTTAGAGCCATTAAGAATTCCATTGCAATCAAATGGCAAAGATCGATATGAACTCCAAAGCTATACTATTTCACAAGATGGTACTATTAGTGGAGTCATTGTTGGTGGAGATGAAGCAAATAAAGTTGTAACCCTTGGAAAAATTGCGTTAGCTTCTGTAGAAAACCCTGATGGTCTGGAAAAAACGGTTGGATTTTATTATAGACCAGGAGATAATGCTGGAACAATCGTCCCACAGGCTACGGCAGGTGGACAGCTTGGAGATATTAAAGGCGGTTATTTAGAGATGGCAAATGTGGATTTAGCAAAAGAATTCTCAGATATGATCACAACACAAAGAGGGTTCCAAGCCAATTCAAAGATTATTACCGTTACCGATGAAATGTTACAAGAACTTGTTAATATGAAGCGATAGTGATAGAAATGCCAAAAAGAGATGACTTCGTGTAAATGAGAAGAAAAGTGGATGGGGAATACTATGATTAAACTTACAAAGCTGAACAATGCAGAAATTGTATTGAATGAAGAACAAATTGAATATATTGAGATTATTCCAGAATCAAAAGTGATTATGATGAATGGAAAGTTCCATATTGTAAAAGAATCCGCTGATGAAATTATCCAAAGAGTGATTGCATTTCAAAAGGAAATAAGGCCGTTTGAAGAAAAGGTAAAGAGGAAAGAATAGAAATAAGTGACTCAGAAAAAGGAGGCAAAATTGTGGATTTAACAACAATACTTGGTCTTATAGTAGGAGTTATAATTATTATACAAGGGATTGTAACATCTGGTGATATTGATAATTTCGTGGATATACCGAGTGTTATTATTGTATTCGGCGGAACATTGGCATCCGTGTTAGCGTCTTATCCATTTCGTATGTTAAAGGAGATACCCAATCATTTTTTAATTCTAATGCGGGGAAAACGGTTTAAACCAGATAAACTCATTGATGAATTAGTAGAGTTTGCTCAAATTGCACGACAAGATGGATTGTTAGCATTAGAAGAAAAGGCAAATACGGTAAAAGATCCTTTCTTAAAGCAAAGTCTTATGTTGATTATTGACGCAGTAGAAGAAGAAAAGGTTCAAGAAATACTGGAAAGTGAAATGGAAAGTTTATCGGCAAGACATGAGGAAGCAGCCGGGATTTATGAAAAAGCATCCGCTTATGCGCCAGCTTTTGGTATGATAGGAACGTTAGTCGGACTGATTAATATGTTAGCTTCTATGGATGTGGAGGATGGCGTAGGGACACTGACTGCCAATATGAGTGTAGCCTTAGTTACTACGTTTTATGGCTGTGTGTTGGCAAATGTTATTTTATTGCCGATTGCAAAGAAATTAAGAATCCGCAATGAGGAAGAACTGTTATATTGTCAGATTATTGTGGAAGGTGTTTTATCCATTCAGTCAGGAGATAATCCAAAGTTTTTAAAAGAAAAACTAACTTCTTATTTAGCGAAAAAACACCAAAAGAAGCTATTAAAAGAAGCAAAGTAGCATGGGAGTGAACCAGTGAGATGAAACGAAAAAAAGCTCCAGAAGAAGGAGCAAGTTGGATGGATACTTATGGGGATATGGTAACATTATTGCTCTGTTTTTTTGTACTGTTGTATTCCATATCCAGTGTTGATGAAGTCAAATGGAAGGCGTTAGTGAAGAGTTTAAATGCTGGAACAGATCAAGAAGTTACAGAGCTCGTTATGAAAAGTAGTCAAAATGCAGGTGATACTGTAGAAGGTGCCGATAAAAAAGAAGATTTAACCTTTGATGAACTGTATACGATTTTGAAAAAATCAGTGAAAGAAATTGGAATTGAAGATCAGACAGAAATATCAAAGGGAGATGGTTTCACATTTATATCCTTTCGGGATAAAATCTTTTTTGATGGAGATAGCTCTTATTTGAAAAAAGAGGGGGAAGTCGTGCTTGATGAATTCGCAAAAGTATTAAAGAAGGTGAGTTCTCATGTACAAGAGGTTCAGATTATCGGGCATACTTCACAAGGAGATCCTAACATTCCCAATAATGTAAGAAATGATAGAACTCTTTCTGCTCTTCGTTCTATGGAGGTGACTGTCTATTTACAAGAGAAAAATGTCATATCCCCTGATAAGCTAGTGAGTGTCAGTTATGGACAATTTCGTCCGATTGCTACTTTTAAAACGAAGGAAGGAAGAGCAAGAAATCGAAGAGTTGAAATTTTGATTACAGAAAATAATGCAGTAGCAAAAAATTTGCAACAGTATTACGAAGAAGTTTATAAAGAAAAATAAAAGAATGGGGAAAAAAGGATAGAAAAGGTAGGATAGAGACCATGTCGGAGATATTATCACAGAGTCAGATAGATGCGTTATTAAATTCCCTTCAAAACGATGTTTCTCCCCTAAAAGAGCATTTAAAACCAGAAGAGGATGAAAATGAGTATCGTAAATATGATTTTTATAGTCCAAAGAAATTTACGAAAGATAAACTTCGACTATTAGAAAGCATTTATGATAATTATACAAGGATTGTTACATCACAAATCAATAGTTTATTTCGGACCAATAGTACAGTCACGGTATTAAGTGTGGAAGAACAAAGATACTATGAATTTTGCAATGCGTTAAACGATAATGATGTGCTCAGTATTATTGATGTGAAATTAAAAGAGTATCCTAAAAATATGCCAATTCTTTTGCATGTAAAAACAGCACTTATGTTAACTATGATTGATCGCATGCTCGGTGGTAGTGGCGAAGAAGAGATAGAAGATGAATCCTATACGTATACAGAGATCGAGTTAGCACTATATAAAAGAATTATGCAATATTTAGTCGCACCGATGATGAATGCTTGGAATAATTATATTGATGTAGAATTAGAATTTGAGCGAGTGGAAGAAAATTCCGCTATGTTCCATGGATTTCGTGTGGATGAGACGGTAATTATTCTTGTATTAGGGGTTGAAATGGGAAAAGTAAAAGAAAAAATTACGATTTGCATTTCTGGTAATTTATTAATGAATTTATTTAGTGTTTTAGGAGAAAAACAATATTTTGTAATGGAAAATGAAGAGGAGAGGAAAGCAAATCAAGAAGAGATTATGGATAGTCTTCGAGAGTCATTATTAGGGGTTACTGCACAGCTTGGAGTAATCGAGTTAAATATGAATGATATTTATAACCTTAATATTGGAGATGTCATTGATCTTGGAAAACCGAAAGATTCGAGTGTCTGTATCTTTGTAGAAGGAAAACCATGGTTTTTGGGGAAAATGGGAAGGCATAATAAGAATATGGCAGTTTTGCTTGAAAAGAGAATAGGAAAGGAAGAAACAGAGCTCGATCTAGAGGAAACAGAGGAGTTTGAAGAGAGGATATAAACATGGCAAAGATATTAATTGTAGATGATGCAAATTTTATGAGAATGATTATTAAGGATGCGTTAATGAAGGAAGGGTATACAGAGCTTTATGAAGCATCGGATGGAGAAGAAGCTATCGAGATGTATGATCTGATTCATCCAGATCTCATTATTATGGATATTACAATGCCAAGATTAGATGGGCTGTCTGCCTTAAAGGCTATTAAAGAAAAAGATAAAAATGCGTCCGTTGTGATGTGTTCTGCAATGGGGCAAGAATCCATTGTGATTGAAGCTGTTAAGGCAGGTGCAAAAGATTTTATTGTAAAACCATTTAAAACAGAGCGATTTTTAAGAACGGTTGCCAATATTATCGGGTGATGAGGAGGTGGAACAATGTCATTTTTAAGAACAATGGATATTAATGCTTCGGGAATGACAGCACAGAGAATGCGCCTTGATGTTGTTTCAGAAAATATCGCGAATATTGAAACAACAAGAACAGAAAGTGGAGGGCCATATAAAAGAAAAGTAGTTATATTAGAGACAAACCAAAATAATAGCTTTCAGCAAATTTTAAAAAATACAGCAAATAAAAATGGAAGCTCTTATGGCGGAGTGAAAGTGGCAAAGATTTTAGAAGATCAAAAAGAAGGAAAACCAGTTTATGATCCGACACATCCCGATGCAAATGACGAAGGCTATGTTTTAATGCCCAATGTCGATCTAGTGAAAGAAACGGTAGATGGAATGTCTGCTACTCGCTCTTATGAGGCGAATATTACAGCTTTTAATGCGATAAAACTTATGGCACAAAAGGCGTTGGAAATTGGAAAATAAAAATAAAGAGCATAGGATTCAAGAAAGTGAGAAAAGGCAATATGAGTTTTAATAACTTAAGTGATATGGAAATAGATGCCATAGGTGAAATTGTGAACATAGGCTTTGGTGTCGCTTCCACTGCTGTTTCTACACTCATTCGTTCCAGAATAACCATTACGATTCCAGAAGTGAAAGTCAATGAGTTATCCATAGAAGATAGAAAAGAAGAAAGAAGCATTGTTGAAATAAAATATCTATCTGGAATGACAGGAACTAATATTCTAGTTTTAACAAAAGAGAATCAAGATCGTTTTGTAAATTTGATGATGAATACAAATTTACAATCGGAAGAAATTTCAAAAGAGATTAGTATGAGTGCAGCCTGTGAATTGATGAATCAGATGATGGGAGCAATGGCGACAGGGCTATCCGATTTCCTAGAAAGAAAGGTGAATATTTCAACACCGATATCGTTTGAAATAGAAAATAGTGAGCAAATAAGACAACAATATTTATCTTCAGAAACGCCAGTTGTAACGACGAAGTTTATTATGAAATCAGAAAATGGATTTTGGGGAGAATTTTGGAATATTATGTCTTTAGAAGAAGTGAGAAAATTAATCGAAGAATGTATGCCAGAATATTCCGAAGAAGAGGAAGTATCACAAGAAATGGTGAAGAAAGAAAGAGAAGATGAGGAAACGATGGTTCCTCAAGTTTTCCATATACAAAAGGAACAAGGTGAAGGAGGAAAAATGGAACAGGACATGGAACAAGAGATTTCAAAACAATTGATAAATCAAGAAAATCGTCCAAAAGAACAATATGAAGATTCCGCACAACAACAGATGATGATGATGCAAATGCAACAAAAAGTATTGAACCAGATGGTAGAGATGATGAATCAAATGCAGAATATGCAAAACATACAAAATGTGCAAAATGTAGAATCACCAAAAGCAGTGCCAGTTCAGCCACTCAATACGGTAGCTTTTGATATGGAACCATCACAAGGAGTGGAGCAAATAGAAAATAAAGAGTTGATTATGGGCGTACCACTAGAAGTTTCGGTTGAAATTGGACGAACAAAGAAAAGTGTGAGAGAAATTTTAGAATTCACAAAAGGCTCTTTAGTTGTTTTAGATAAACTAGCAGGAGAACAGGTGGATTTATTTGTTAATGGTCGTTGCATTGCCAAAGGCGATGTTGTTGTGGTGGATGATAACTTTGGAATTCGTATTACAGAGATTTTGCAAAACGGAAAGAATAATGTATAAGAGGAAAAACGATGCTTGAAAATGTTGGAATGATTGTAAAGACGTTTTTAATTACAATTCTTATTTTAATTTTGGCCTATTGGTGCATTAAAAAGTTGGGAAAAGGATTTTTTCTTCCTAATAGAATGACAAAACATATGCGTATGTTAGAGTATTTACCGATGGGACAGGAAAAAGGAATTGCTCTTGTTCAAATTAGCGAAACATATTATTTAATGGGAATATCACAAGGTGGTATTAGTTTATTAAAAGAGCTGTCAAAAGATGAGATTTCTGATTGTGAGACGAAAGAAGAACTTGCTTTTTCTGCTGTGTTAGAGAAAATGAACATACAAGATTTTATAAAGAGAGGAAAAAAACATGAGTGATTCATTCATTACAATTAATGGAGGCAGAGTTCCAACATTAGAGATACTGTTTTTGTTAACGATTCTAATGTTACTTCCATCGATTGTCATTATGATGACTTCGTTTACAAGAACAGTGATTATATTATCTTTTTTAAGAAATGCATTAGGAATTCAGCAGACACCTCCAAATATGGTATTAGTTGGGATTTCCTTGTTTTTGACACTTTTTATTATGAATCCCGTTATTTCAACCATCAAAACAGAGGCATATGAACCATACATAAAAGAAGAAATAACGGACGAAGAAGCATTGCAAAGAATGGAAGAACCGATCAAAGAATTTATGTTAAAACAGACAGAAATTGATACGCTCCATATGTTTCAAGAGTTATCAGGGACGGAATCGATAGAAGATCCAAAAGAGCTTTCTCTTGTTGTTGTAATACCATCTTTTATGACCAGTGAGCTAAAGAGAGCCTTTATTGCAGGATTTTTAATTTTTCTACCATTTTTATTAATTGACATTATTGTATCAACAACTTTGATGTCTATGGGAATGATGATGTTGCCACCAGCTATGATTTCCTTACCTTTTAAAATATTACTATTTATTAGTGTGGATGGTTGGAATCTTTTATTTGAATCCATTGCAAAAAGTTTTCGGTAAGGAGGAGATATATGGAGTTAACAACAATTGAAAATATATTAGTAGAAGTGTTTATTTTAGCATTAAAAATAGCAGGGCCATTGCTTATTATTAGCATGGTCGTTGGAATTGTGATTTCTGTTTTACAAGCTGCCACTCAAATCCATGAGCAAACTCTTACGTTTGTGCCAAAATTGATTTTAATTGGAATTTTATTAGTCATATTTGGTGGAAAAATGATGGGATTGTTGGAGCAGTTTTTAAAAGAGATTTTTCATCTAATAGAGACTGGAATATGAGGATAGAACTATGAAAGAACAATGGGCATGGCTATTTGAAGAAAATCAATTGATGTTGTTTTCTTTCGTATTTCTAAGAATTTCTGGTTTTATCTTTTTTAATCCTATTTTAGGGAGAAAAAATATTCCTATAGTGGCAAAAGGCGCTATGATTATGGCGATTTCTATTATTGTCTATCAATATTCCAGTGGGACATCGGTGACGGCTACAACCAATATTGAATACAGTGTACTGCTACTTCGAGAATTAGTAATCGGACTTGCCATCGGTTTTACAATGGAACTATTTTCTATGATTTTCACTTATGCAGGTGGTCTGATTGATTTTCAAATGGGAATGTCTATGGCAACCATTTACGATGCACAAAATGGAGCATCAATTCCGTTGACAGGAAGTTTTTATAATGCATTTTTTATTTTAACTTTTTTTGCAGTCGATGGGCATTTAATGTTGATGAAACTGTTGATTCATTCAGGAAAATTAATTCCATTTGGGCAATTTCAAATTCCAGTTGGATTAGGAGAAGCCATGCTTGAAATCTTTGGACAGTGTATGACATTAGCCGTAAAGTTTGCATTTCCTTTGTTGGCAACACAGTTTTTAATTGAGATTTCCATAGGAATTTTAATGAAGATGATACCACAGATTAATATTTTTGTAGTAAACATACAGATAAAAATAGTAATTGGATTATTGATTTTAATTTTGTTATTTTCTCCTATGGGAAATTATATAGAAAATACTATTGAGCTAATGTTACAGACTGTTATCGATGTATTGAAAATGTTTGCTCCTTAACAAAAGAGAGGTGAAATCATATGGCAGGAGAAAAGACAGAAAAAGCCACTCCCAAGAAGCGAAAGGATGAGAGAAAAAAAGGAAATATTTTTCTCAGTCAAGATATTGTTACTGTTGTTTCTTTAGCAGGAATTTTTTATTTATTAAAAGGAATATTTCCTATGATTTATGAGTCCATGAGAGCGTTTTTAGTGCAGATGATTGATGGGGTTAGTGGTATTTCTTCTTTACAGGGAGTGATGTCTAAAAGTTTAGTGAAAGAAATCATTCTTATTTTAATAAAAACAGTACTTCCTCTTATTATAACAACTGCTGTTGTTGCTATTTTAGTGACAGGGGTGCAGACAAGATTTTTGTTTTCCTCTCATAAAATAAAGCCAAAGTTTAGCAATTTAAATCCATTGAATGGAATTAGAAAAATGTTTGCTGCTCGGAATCTCGTTGAGTTGATAAAAAATATATTAAAATTTATTGTGATTGGAATT
>OBXV01000552.1_pt1 | contig 16457 bp, 16 predicted proteins | sample 1495451 | NCBI WGS metagenome assembly OBXV01 (sample SAMEA2580178, study PRJEB22360) | human gut metagenome | biome: human gut; feature: human-associated habitat; material: faeces | place: Denmark | collected 2008/2010
GGTTTAATGACAGCAGGAGATATTATTAAGCAGGTAAAAGATCAAGCGCTTGGGGAAGAATTATTGCTTCCTGAAAATGTATTAAAGGCAGATGAACCAATTTTTCTTGATGATATAACATTGTCTGAATTCCAAAAAACTTTACAAGTGCCAGTCAATATTGTACAATCAAACGGACAAGATTTTATAGAAAAGGTAATAGGTGATAAATATGAGTAGACCGATTGTAGCAATTGTGGGACGACCAAATGTTGGAAAATCCACATTATTTAACGCGTTAGCGGGAGAAAAAATTTCGATCGTAAAAGATACACCTGGTGTTACAAGAGACCGTATTTATGCGGATGTAAGTTGGTTAAATTATAATTTTACGATGGTGGATACTGGTGGTATTGAACCAGAAACAGGAGATTTAATTCTTTCCCATATGAGAGAGCAAGCAGAAATTGCCATCGCAACAGCCGATGTTATTTTATTCCTTGTGGATGTAAGACAAGGATTAGTGGATGCAGATCATAAAGTAGCGGATATGTTAAGACGTTCCAAAAAGCCGATTGTATTAGCGGTAAATAAAGTCGATAACTTTGATAAATTTATGATGGATGTCTATGAATTTTATAATTTAGGACTTGGCGATCCGATTCCAATTTCTGGTTCTTCTAAATTAGGACTTGGAGAAATGCTTGATGCGGTAACAAGTCATTTCCCAGAAACAAGTAAAGAAGAGGAAGAAGATGATCGTCCAAGAATCGCTGTTGTAGGAAAACCAAATGCGGGAAAATCTTCTTTTATCAATAAAATACTCGGAGAAAACCGTGTGATTGTATCCGATATTGCAGGAACAACTCGTGACGCCATTGACACAGAAGTTGTAAGAAATGGAAAAGAATATATTTTCGTGGATACAGCAGGGCTTAGAAGAAAAAATAAAATTAAAGAAGATATTGAACGATATAGTATTATTCGTACGGTAAGTGCTGTGGAAAAATCCGATGTTGTCGTTCTTATGATCGATGCCACAGAAGGAGTGACAGAACAGGATGCGAAAATCGCAGGTGTTGCTCATGAACGTGGAAAGGGTATGATTATTGCGGTAAATAAATGGGATTTAGTAGAAAAAGACGATAAGACAATCTACAAATTTACAAATGAAGTTCGCGATAAATTGTCCTTTATGCCATATGCAGAACTTGTCTTTATCTCTGCGAAAACAGGACAAAGAGTGCATAAAGTATTTGAAACAATTGATGCGGTTATTGAAAACTGTTCTCTTCGTGTTGCAACAGGTGTGTTAAATGAAATTTTAACAGAAGCGATGGCAATGAAACAACCACCTTCTGATAAAGGAAAGAAACTTCGTATTTACTATATGACACAAGTTTCTGTAAAACCACCAACATTTGTTATGTTTATTAATGATAAAGAATTAATGCATTTTTCTTATACTCGTTACATTGAAAACCAGATCCGTAACACATTCGGATTCCGTGGAACACCAGTGCGTTTTATTGCGAGAGAAAGGAAGGATAAAGGATGAAATTCGCCTACATTCTAATCTCTATCATATTAGGATATGGATTCGGGTGTTTCCAGACAGCATATATTATAGGGAGATTCAATCATATTGACATAAGAGAATATGGAAGTGGAAATGCTGGAACAACAAATGCACTTCGCACACTTGGAAAAAGTGCGGCACTTCTTACATTTTTAGGAGATGCATTAAAGGGGATGTTTGCTGTATGGATTGTGCGTTTTTTAGTTGCACCAATGGTGCCAGAGTTAAATGAAACTCTCCTTTGTCTTATTACTGGTTTTTTTGCCGTATTAGGACATAACTTTCCATGTTACTTAAAGTTTCGAGGAGGAAAAGGAATTGCAACAACTGCTGCGATTACAATGGCAATTGATTGGCGAATGGGATTAGTATCTTTGATTATTTTTGTGAGTTTAACAGCGCTGACACGTTATGTGTCAGTGGCATCTATTACGCTTTTAGTTGCATTTCCGATTACTCTTACGATTTTTCATCGAGGAGAGCCACAATTTTCTTATATGCTTCTCATCGCTCTTTGCTATTCTGTTCTTGGTATTTATCGCCATCATGGAAATATTCAAAGATTGCTGACAGGCACAGAAAATCGTCTTGGTTCCAAAAAGTAAGTGTGTGTAATATTTGTATAAAATAAGAAAAAGAAGTAGAATCCGATTGGAGGAAAGAACAATGAAAAAAATATGTGTAGTTGGAGCTGGGAGCTGGGGAACAGCACTTACCAAGTTATTAGCCGATAATGGTCATGAGGTTACTGTATGGTCCATTATGGAAGCGGAAGTTGAGATGTTTCAAAAATATCATGAGCAAAAAGAAAAACTTCCAGGCGTTATATTGCCAGATAGCGTTTCTTTTACAACCAACTTGGAAGAAGCGGTAAAGGGAAAAGAGATTTTGGTATTTGCAGTACCTTCTCCATTCACTCGTTCCACTGCAAAAAATGTAGCACCATTTGTAAAAGATGGACAGATCATTGTCAATGTAGCAAAAGGAATTGAAGAAAATACTTTAATGACATTGACAGAAATTATTGAAGAGGAGATTAAAAATCCGAATGTTTCTGTATGCGTCCTTTCAGGTCCAAGTCATGCAGAAGAAGTTGGATTTGGAATTCCAACAAGTGTTGTAGTTGGAGCTAAGAAGAAAGAAGATGCTTTATTGTTACAAGATGTATTTATGAATAAAGTATTTCGTGTTTACACAAGTCCAGACGTATTAGGAATTGAGCTTGGTGGTGCATTAAAGAATGTGATTGCTCTTGCGGCAGGGGTAGCTGATGGATTAGGCTTTGGAGATAATTCAAAAGCAGCTCTTATGACAAGAGGAATTGCAGAACTTTCTAGATTGGGAATTGCTATGGGTGGAAAACGTGAAACCTTTGCAGGACTTTCTGGAATCGGAGATCTCATCGTAACTTGTGGAAGCCAACATAGCCGTAACCGTAAAGCAGGATACTTAATGGGAAAAGGATATACGGCAGACGAAGCCATGAAAGAAGTAAAACAGATTGTAGAAGGTGTATATTCAGCAAAAGCAGCTATGGCATTAGCAAAAAAATATCAGGTAGAAATACCGATTATTGAACAAGTAAACGCCATTTTGTTCGATGGAAAATCAGCAAAAGAGGCAGTATCCAATTTATTGTTACGCGATAAAAAGATTGAACATAGTGATTTGGAGTGGGAAGAATAGATGCTTGATCTAAATAAAGAAACTGTGAAAAAAGTGTTACTCATTATTGCGTTTACACTTTTATTCTATACAGGACTCAATCATATACCAGAAGTGTTAAGGACCGTTGGAATTTTAATTGGCTTATTATCTCCTTTTTTGTTAGGAAGTTGTATAGCTTTTATTTTGAATGTTCCAATGCGTTTTATTGAAAAAAAGTTGTTAAAAAATACAAAGTTAAAGCCAAGTTTAAAGAGAACGGTAAGTTTGATTTTAGCATTGTTATTTATTATTGCTGTTATTTTATTTGTATTTTTACTTGTGATTCCAGAATTGGCAAACACGATTCGTGGATTGTTTATTAGCGTTCCAAGGGCTTTAGATCATTTTCAAATTTGGTTACTTTCTCTTGATATTCCATGGCCACAAATTCAAGACAAGATTGCCAATTGGAACTGGGATTTAGAATGGGGAACGTTGATCAATCAAGTGTTTAACTTTTTTAAAACTGGATTCATGGGAAGTATTTTTACAACGGTTGGTGTTGTAACTTCCATTGTTAGCGGTTTTGTAAATTTCTTTATTGGTTTTGTATTTGCTATTTATATTTTATGTCAAAAAGAAAAATTGGCAAGACAGGCGAAAAAAGTTTGTTATGCTACTTTTCCGATAAAAGTAGCGGATCGTATTGTGTATATTGTTACACTAACAGAGAAAACATTTTCTAACTTTTTAACAGGCCAATGTATCGAGGCTGTTATTTTAGGAAGTATGTTCTTTGTAGCCATGACAATTTTAAAATTCCCGTTTGCTTTATTAGTAGGAGTATTGATTGCAGTAACCGCATTAATTCCGATTGTTGGTGCGTTTTTAGGCTGTGCCGTTGCTATGTTTTTAATTTTGACGGTAAATCCAATTCAAGTGATTTGGTTTTTTATTTTATTTAATGTGCTGCAACAGTTTGAAGGAAATGTCATTTATCCAAGAGTCGTTGGTAGTTCCGTAGGGCTTCCTGCTATGTGGGTATTGGTGGCAGTCACATTAGGTGGTAGTATGTTAGGTATTATTGGAATGTTAATTTACATACCACTGTTTTCTGTTATTTACTCTTTGCTTCGTGAGCATATTAATAAAAAGTTGCAAGCAGAGAAAGTTCCACCGGATAAGTGGAAACTAAAAGATGAATAAAGAAGAAAAAATGTCGAAATGAGGAAACTCTTTTCGGCATTTTCTTTTTCTAATACATTGGCTAAAGTAGGAGAAGGAAGCTTTGGCTTTCGTTGCTTAAAAGGAAAATTAGAGATAAAATAAAGAAAGAACAATAGGATTAGGAAGCGAAACTTCCTATCATATAAAAAAGAATTGGAGGAATGATGATGGAACGTACAAATTATCATACACATACAAAACGATGCAAACACGCAGGAGGCACAGAGTTTGATTATGTAAAAGCTGCGTTAGAAAAAAAGTTATCTGTATTAGGGTTTAGCGATCATGCTCCTTATCCAGATAATCGCATGGGGATGCGAATGGACTATGTGGAATTAAAGTCCTATATAGAAGAAGTGTTGCGATTAAAGGAGCAATATCGAAAGGAACTTTCTATTTTACTAGGGCTAGAAATTGAATTTGATCCAAGGGAAATGGATTATTATTATCAATTAAAGGAAGAAATGGGGATAGAATATCTGTTATTAGGACAACACGCTTATATTGATAAAACAGGAGAGACCATTAATATTTATTCGTTAGAACAGACAAAAGACACGAGTTATTACTTAGAGTATGCGAATAGCTTAAAAGATGCCATGAAGACAGGATTATTTCCTGTGATTGCTCATCCAGATGTTATTTTTATTAATCAAATGCCTTGGGATAAAAACTGTGAAGAGGCTTGCGATCGAATTGTGGAATCTGCACTTTTGACAAATACGATTTTAGAATTCAATGGGAATGGAATTCGCAGAGGAAAAATACAATATGAAGACGGGATTCGTTATCCTTATCCACATGAAAGGTTTTGGGAAAAGGTGGCAAAGGCAAATGGGAAGACAATGATTAATTCCGATTGCCATAATCCCAATAATGTATGGGATGAGTGTATGGAAGAAGCCTATCAACTTGCCCAAAAGTGGGGATTACAAGTTGTAAATCGCTTTTAACTTGTTTCCTATTATTTGTTAAAAAAGATGCAAGAAACTTCCTGCACTAGTTATAAAAAACTTTCCTCTCGCATATATATGAAAGAGTGATAGAAGAAAGGGGAACTAGGAATGGATAATTTTAATGTATATAAAGATATTAGTGCCAGAACTGGTGGTGATATCTATATTGGCGTTGTAGGTCCAGTTCGGACAGGCAAGTCCACTTTTATTAAACGATTTATGGATCTATTAGTAATACCAAATATGACAGATGCACATGAGAAACAATTAGCCATTGATGAACTTCCACAGAGTGCAGGTGGAAGGACGATTATGACAACAGAACCAAAATTCATTCCAAAAGATGCAGCCACAATTGACATGGGAGAGGAAATCTCATTTAAAGTGCGTATGATCGATTGTGTCGGATATTTAGTACATAGTGCAGTGGGATATATGGAAGATGAGCAAGAACGATTAGTGAAAACGCCTTGGTATGAATATGAAGTTCCATTTACAAAAGCGGCGGAAATTGGAACGAGAAAGGTAATTGCCGATCATTCCACCATTGGGATTGTTATTACAACTGATGGAAGCTTTACAGAAATTCCAAGAGAAGATTACATGGAACCAGAAGAGAGAACGGTTGCGGAATTAAAAGAGTTAAAAAAACCTTTTATTATCTTATTGAACTCAAGTCGTCCGTATTCAAAAGAAACAAGAGATTTAGTGAGTTCTATGGAAGAGAAATACCAAGTGCCAGTAAAGGCGTTAAACTGTGAACAATTAAAAACAGACGATATTAAAGACATTTTAAAACAGATCTTATTGGAATTTCCAATTAACTGTATCGAATTTTTCCTTCCAAAATGGTTAGAGGCATTGCCGATGGAACATTGGTTAAAGAAAGAACTGTTCCATTGGTTAAAAGATAACTTTACAGAGTTTCAGTGGATTAAGGATCTCTATCGAAAAGAGCTTCCAAAAACAGAGATGATGCAAGATGTAAAGCTTGATAAGGTGGCAATGGATACAGGGCATGTAAAAATACTCGTGACCATGAAAGAACCATACTATTATCAAATCCTCAGCGAATTAACAGGAATGGAAATTGATAGCGAATATGAATTAATTCAGATGCTAAGAGAACTTTCCAAGGGAAAAGGAGAGTTTGATAAAGTGGCAGATGCCATTTCTGCTGTCCGCTACAAAGGTTATGGAATCGTAACTCCACAAAAAAATGAAATTCAATTAGAAACGCCAGAAGTGATCAAACATGGTAGCAAGTATGGAGTAAAAATTAAAGCGACGGCACCATCCATTCATATGATTAAAGCGGATATTACAACAGAATTAGCACCAATTGTCGGTTCCGAGCAACAGGCACAAGATCTGATTAACTATATTAAAGAAGAGTCCGCAAAGGGAGAAGAAGGTATTTGGAAAGTCAATATTTTTGGAAAATCGGTGGAACAGTTAGTCGAAGATGGCATGATGCAAAAAGCTGCTAAGATGACAGAGGAAAGTCAGATGAAATTACAAGATACCATGGAAAAGATTATTAATGATGGAAATGGCGGACTTGTGTGCATTATCATTTAAGCATGAGAAAAAGTAGAATTTGTGCGATTATTCTTGACAAATAGCAGAAGAAGGCATATACTTTGATTATCAAAATATTTTACACAGATAAGGATGAGACCATGTCAATTAAAATTTTAGGAACTGGTAGTTCTGTTCCAAAAAGAATTGTAACCAATGATGATTTAGCACAAATTATGGATACAAGCGATGAATGGATCAGAAGTCGTACTGGAATTAGAGCAAGACATTTAGCCATAGAAGAAACAAGTAATGAGATGGCAGCAAAAGCGGGAGAAAGAGCGCTTTTACAAGCGGGAATGAGAGCGGAAGAATTAGATATGATTCTTGTTGCTACCCTTTCTCCTGATCAAGTGATGCCGAACACCGCTTGTGAAGTTCAAAAAAGAATTGGAGCAAAAAAGGCGGTTTGTATCGATTTAAATGCAGCATGTTCTGGGTTTTTATTCGCGCTTCATACAGCAGCTGCTTATATTGCAAGTGGATTTTCCAATAACATTTTAGTGATTGGCGTTGAAACATTATCAAAAGTTATGGATTGGAACGATCGTTCCACTTGTGTACTTTTTGGAGATGGTGCAGGCGCTGCTGTTGTTACAAGAGGAGAAGAAAATAGCTATGAGGCTGTTGTCGGTTCCAATGGAGAGAAAGGGCATGTATTAGAACTTGGAGATCGTAAAAATAATAATCCATATGTATCCAATGAAGATGATCCATATTATGTCACAATGGATGGGCAGGAAGTCTTTAAATTTGCAGTATCTACGGTACCAAATGCAATTAAAGAAGTGTTAGAAAAGGCAAATGTCAAAGTAGAAGAAGTGGATCACTTTTTACTTCATCAAGCAAATGAAAGAATTTTACAATCCGTGGCAAAACGATTAAAACTTCCACTTACAAAGTTCCCTATGAATTTAGAGCGATACGGAAACACTTCTTCTGCTAGCATTATACTGTTATTAGATGAATTGAATCAGAAAAATGAAATAAAAAGAGGGGATAAAATTGTTCTTTGTGGATTCGGTGGTGGACTCACATGGGGAGCAATTTATCTTACTTGGTAGAAAAGAAAAAACAGGGAGTGAAGATTGAAACGATTACAATATCAAAGGCGAATTCAATTTTCACAAAAGATAAGACAAAAGAGAACCATAGTTTTTATTGTGGTTCTCTTTTCTTTTTTATGTATTATATTAGGAGAAAATTTACTATTACAGACCATAGCAAAACGGAATGAAGGGCTCATTGCACAAAAGAAGATGGAGTATTTTCGTACGATTCCAAGTGGAAGTGATGAAAAGCAGTTTCTATATTTTTTAAAGAAAAATCCAGCTTATGAAACCTATTATAAAACAATCAAAGCCGAGAGCAAGAGGTTTCCTATCGATAGGGATTATTTTCATTCCATTTCTTATGAGGATTCATGGGGAAATGAACGGAATTTTGGAGGGAAGCGAAGGCATGAGGGAACCGATCTCATGTCAAATACCAATAAGAGAGGGGAAATCCCAATTTTTAGCATGAGCGATGGGGTAGTAGTAAACAAAGGATGGTTAACCCTTGGAGGGTTTCGAATCGGTATTAAGACAAAAAGTGGGATTTATTATTACTACGCTCATCTTTATTCCTATGCAGAAGGATTAAACGTAGGCGATGAAGTGAAGGCAGGACAGTTTCTTGGATTTATGGGGGATTCTGGGTATGGAGAAGAAGGAACAATCGGACAATTTCCTGTTCATTTGCATATGGGGATTTATATGACAATGGGGCAAAAAGAGATTAGTGTGAATCCCTATTGGATTTTAAAAGAGTTGGAAAAGAAAGAAAAATCGAATATTGCGAGATAAATTATTTTCCTTATAAAGGAAAGTATGTTATAATAAATCATGTTATGCTCTATTATACGGGGAGAATTGATTTGGACACTATGATAGAATAAGCGAATGAATACTGAACTATAGGAACAAGAGGTGTGATGTGACAGATGGAATTACATTTATGGAGAGAAATGCTCGACCCTTATTACTTTGCAGTAGAAGAACTTGTTGTAAAATTTCGGAACTTACAAAAAGAATTTCGGGATACCAATCAATATAGTCCAATTGAAGAAGTACAAGGGCGTGTAAAAAGCATTTCTAGTATTTTAGATAAAGTACAAAAAAAACAATATGAACTTGGGGATGTAGAAGATAAAATTGAAGATATTGCGGGAATTCGTATTATTTGTCAGTTTACAGAAGATATTGATAAAGTCGTTGCTTTGATTAAAAAGCGAAGTGATCTTATTTTAAAAAGTGAAAAAGATTACATAAGGAATCCAAAATCAAGTGGTTATCGCAGTTATCATATGATTTTATACTATGATGTCAATATGGCAGAAGGGACAAAGCGAATTCAAGTAGAAATCCAAATTCGAACACTTGGTATGAATTTTTGGTCAACCATTGAACATTCTCTTCAATATAAATATAAGAGAAATATTCCAGAACATATTAAGGAAAGATTATTAAATACTGCACAAGCTGTAGTTAATTTAGATGCGGAGATGTCAACCGTTCGAGATGAGATTTTAGATGCGCAGAACGATTTTACAATAAAAGATCAGTTAGTATCCGATATTTTAAAAAATATTCAAGGCCTTTTTCGTGTAGCAAATCAACGAGAAGTGATTAAAATTCAGGATGAATTTTATAAAGTATATCAAAGTGGTAATGTAGAGCAATTAAAACATTTTGGCAAACAGCTTGATATTATAACAGAAGGATATCGAGCACAGAATTTAAATTAGAAAATAGGCAAAACCTTCCTGTATCGAAAAATGATGAGAAATACGTGGTATGGATTTTTCATATAAAAAAGATATGGGGAGGCTTTTCAGCGTTATAGAAAAAGATTACAAATAGGAGAAAAAGAGTGAATTTACCAATTACATTTCAAGAAAAAATGAAGAAATTACTTGGAGAAGAGGAGTATACAAAGTATTTAGAAAGTTTTGAGCAAAAGAATAAAAGTGGGCTACGTGTCAATACGAGCAAAATTTCTGTAGAAGACTTTTTAAAAATTTGTCCATTTGAGTTAGAACCAGTGCCTTGGACAACCAATGGATTTTATTACAATCAAGAATTACAACCAGCAAAGCATCCCTTTTATTTTGCAGGACTTTATTATTTACAAGAGCCAAGCGCTATGTCACCAGCGGCGTTTTTACCAGTAAATGAAGGGGAAAGAGTGTTAGATCTTTGTGCAGCTCCTGGAGGAAAGACAACAGAACTTGGTGTAAAATTAAACGGAAAAGGCGTTTTAGTTACCAATGATATTAGCAATTCAAGAGCAAAAGCTCTCCTTAAAAATGTAGAATTGTTTGGACTTTCCAACGCCATTGTTTTAAGTGAACCGCCTGCAAAATTAGCCAGTCGTTTTGGAGGATATTTTGATAAAATTTTAATTGATGCCCCATGCTCTGGAGAAGGAATGTTTCGAAAAGATCCGCCAATTATGAAAAATTGGGAGAAAACAGGAGTGGAATTTTACGCTAATTTACAAAGAGAAATCCTTCCAGAAGCCATTAAAATGTTGCGTCCAGGGGGAATGTTATTATATTCTACCTGCACATTTTCACCAGAAGAAAATGAACAAAGCATTGAATATTTATTAAGTCTTGATGAAGGGCTTTCTCTTGTAGAGCTTCCGATGTTTGATGGATTTGACACAGGGCATCCAGAGTGGGGATTGACAGGCAATGAAGAATTGAAAAAGACAAGAAGAATTTGGCCTCACAAAGTGGCAGGTGAAGGGCATTATGTAGCTCTTCTTAAAAAATCAGAAGATTCTATGCCACTTGGAAGTTATACGCCTTATCCATACAAGAAACCAAAACTTCCAAAAGAAGTTATGGAGTTTATGGAAAAGACAAACATAACAATTGATGAGAGAAGATTATTAGTAAATCAAGATTATGTCTATTATCTGCCAGAGGATTTGGCAGATTTTACAGGGCTTCGTACCTTGCGTTCTGGACTCTTTTTAGGTATTATTAAGAAAAATCGTTTTGAACCAAGTCAAGCATTTGCTATGTCACTTTCCAAAGAAGGATTTGACAATGCCATTTCCATTGAAGAAGAACAGTGGATTAAATATTTAAAATGTGAGACAATTCCAGTGGAAGGCGGAAAAGATGGAATGGCTTTAATTTGCGCAAAAGATTATCCGCTTGGCTGGGGAAAAAATAGTAAGGGAACGTTAAAAAACAAATACCGCGCTGGTTGGAGATGGTTATAATGGGAGGAAAGATAAGATTAGATAAATATTTGGCGGATATGTCATTTGGGACAAGAACTGAAGTAAAGCAGATGATAAAAAAGGGACTTGTGACGGTTAATGGTGCCATTGTAAAAAAGTCTGAAGTAAAGGTGGGAGAAGAAGATCAAGTTTCCGTATCAGGAAAAGAGGTAACCTATTCTGCGTTTGAATATTTTATGCTCCATAAACCAGCTGGTGTTGTATCTGCCACAGAAGATCGGCTTCATAAGACGGTACTCGATTGTATTGATTCCCATCGAAAAGATTTGTTTCCTGTTGGTCGATTGGATATTGATACCGAAGGATTACTGCTGATTACCAACGATGGAGAGTTGGCTCATGAATTATTATCTCCAAAAAAACATGTTGCAAAAACGTATTATGCAAAGATTGATGGAGTGGTGACCGAAAAAGAAATTTTAGCATTTAAAGAAGGACTGGACTTAAAAGAGTTTGTAGCAAAACCAGCAGAACTTGTTGTTCTTTCAAGACCTTCTGAGCAACAGTCTGAGATTCAAGTGACGATTTATGAAGGAAAATTCCATCAAGTAAAGCGAATGTTTGAAGCCGTTGGAATGAAAGTATTGTATTTAAAACGACTCTCTATGGGGACACTTTGTCTTGATGAAACACTGGAAGTTGGAATGGCAAGACCACTTACAAAAGAAGAGATCGAACAGTTAAAAAGAAAATAATGATTGGACGATGAAAGAAAGGAAGTACGAATGTTAGAACAAGTAAAAGCGGTCATTTTTGATTTAGATGGAACGCTTGTAGATTCCATGTGGGTATGGAAAGAGATTGATATTGAATTTTTAGCCCCGTTTGGAATTGAAGTTCCTGATAACCTTCAAAAAGAAATTGAAGGAAAAAGTTTTACAGAAACAGCGGAGTATTTTAAAGAAGTATTTCAAATACCGATGTCGATAGAGGAAATGAAAAATGTATGGAATCAGATGGCATATGAAAAGTATTCCTCTGTTGTTCCGTTAAAAGATGGAGTTTACGAATTTTTACGTTATTTAAAAGAAAATAAAATTCCAGCAGGTATTGCTACAAGTAATTCAAGGGAGCTACTCTTAGCTGTTTTAGAGGGGCTTGGAGTGGAAGGATATTTTCAAGTGCTTTGTACCGGCTGTGAAGTTGGCAGAGGAAAACCATTTCCAGATGTGTATTTAAAAGTGGCATCAGAGCTTCAAGTGGATCCAAAAGATTGTCTTGTGTTTGAAGATTTACCAGCAGGACTTTTGGCAGGAAAAGCAGCTGGTATGAAAACTTGTGCAGTAAAAGATGAATTTTCTAAAGGAATGATTGTGGAAAAGAAACAGTTGGCGGATTATTATATTGAATCTTACGATGATATTTTAACGAGAAATTACGAGGTGTTAACATGAGCTTTTTGCCAATAAATCGAAAAGAAATGGAAGAACGTGGATGGGAGCAGGCGGATTTTGTCTATATAACAGGAGATGCCTATGTGGATCATCATTCTTTTGGAGTTGCTATTATTAGTCGTGTATTAGAGGCTCATGGATATAAAGTGGCTATTTTAGCTCAGCCAGATTGGAAAAATCCAGAATGTGTAAAAGAGTTCGGGGAACCAAGGCTTGGTTTTTTAGTGACAGCAGGAAATATGGACTCTATGGTAAATCATTATTCTGTTTCTAAAAATCGAAGAAAGCAGGATGCATATACACCAGGAGGTGTCATCGGAAAGCGTCCAGATCGAGCGACGATTGTATATTGTAATATGATTAAGAAATTTTATCGCCATACCCCAATTATTATTGGAGGAATTGAAGCGAGTCTTCGTCGTCTTGGGCATTATGATTATTGGGATAATAAAGTAAGGCGTTCTATTTTATTGGATGCACAAGCGGATTTACTGTTGTATGGAATGGGTGAGCGTTCCATTGTAGAAATGGCAGACGCCCTTAACAGTGGTATTTCGGTACAGGATTTGACGTTTATTAAAGGAACGGTTTATAAGACAAAAGAATTGCCAGCTGGTTATGATTTTATTACCCTGCCAACGTTTGAGGAAATTGTGGAATCGAAAGAAACCTATGCAAGAAGTTTTTATTTACAATATTGCAATACGGATCCATTTTCAGCAAGACCTCTTGTAGAGCCATATGATCACGTTTATGTGGTACAAAACACACCAGCACTTCCGTTAACACAAGAAGAAATGGATGACGTTTATGCGTTACCTTATATGAGAGATTATCATCCTTCTTATGAAGCAGCAGGAGGAATTCCAGCGATTTCAGAAGTGAAATTTAGTTTGGTCAATAATCGAGGATGTTTTGGTGGCTGTAGTTTTTGTGCATTGACATTTCATCAAGGAAGAATTGTACAAACGAGAAGTCATGAATCGATTATTGAAGAGGCAAAGTTGATTACAGAGGAAAAAGATTTTAAAGGGTATATTCATGATGTGGGAGGGCCAACCGCCAATTTCCGCCATCCAGCCTGTGAAAAACAGCTGACAAAAGGTGCTTGTAAAACAAAACAATGTCTTTTCCCAAATCCTTGTAAAAACTTAAAGGTGGATCATAAAGATTATTTGAAATTATTAAGAAAATTGAGAAATCTTCCAAAAGTGAAGAAAGTATTTATTCGTTCTGGAGTTCGCTTTGACTATGTAGTAGCGGATAAAGATGATACCTTTTTAAGAGAACTTTGTGAATATCATGTGAGTGGGCAGTTAAAAGTAGCCCCAGAACATATTGCAGATCCTGTTCTTCAAATGATGGGAAAACCAGAAAATGCCGTTTATGAAACTTTTAAAGAACGCTATAAAAAAGTTAATGAAGATCTGAATAAAAAGCAATACTTAGTTCCATATTTAATGTCTTCTCATCCAGGATCTACCCTAAAAGAAGCGGTGGCTCTTGCAGAATATTTAAGAGACTTAGGCTATATGCCAGAACAAGTACAAGATTTTTACCCAACACCAGCTACTATATCTACTTGTATGTATTATACAGGACTTGATCCTAGAACGATGAAGCCTGTTTATACGCCAAAGGCACCTCATGAAAAGGCAATGCAAAGAGCCTTAATTCAATATCGAAATCCACAAAATTATGATCTCGTAATGGAGGCACTGAAAAAAACAGGGCGTATGGATTTAGTTGGATTTGATAAACATTGTTTGATAAGGCCAAGAAAGTTAGAAAGTGAAAAGCAAGGACAGCGAGGAAAATCTGCCCATTCAAAAGGAACAGAAAGTTATAAAAAATCAGGAAGAAAGAGTGAACAATCAGCGAAGCTAGGGAAGAAAAAGTCCATTCGCAATGTTCATAAGAAAAAACGATAGCCTGTGAAAGGAGCAAAATAGTATGGAAGTCATTTATCAAGTGCAATCAGAATACTCCGAAAAACAAATGCAATATTATCGAAAAACAAAGCCGTATCGTATTTGGTTTCAGATATTAAAATGGATCTGTTATGTGATTGGTGGTATTAGTGTTTTTGTGAATTTGATTGTTTTTATTGCTGCTCCTCTTAACAAGATCAGTATTTTCAATATTATCACATTTCTTATCGGTGTCTTTTTACTCGTAGATGGGGCGATGAATAGTCATTTTCTCGATATTATATATGAAAAAAGAGTGAAAAAGACAAAAAGGGATGGAGCGATTACTCTTTCTTTTTATGAGCAAGAAATAAAGATTCAGTTTGAAAAGGATAATCGACAGGAGACAATTCCTTATTCTGGGATTACAAGAGTAGGGAAAGATTTTGAAGGCTATTTTCTAAAAGCTCAAAAAGAGCTATTTTATGTGAAAAGAAAACAATTTGATATTGGAGACGGATATGAGTTTCCAAAATTTTTAAAAGAAAAAACGGGACTTGAAATAAAATGATGAGACTGTATCACAGTCTCATCGTTTTCTGTTAGAGAAAGAACAAGGGTACATTGTATCGTTTTGGGACGTTAAGTTACTTCTAGTAATCTATACTTTATTGGAGCGGAAGTTTACCAATAGGAACGTAAGTCCCTTGCTTGAGCTATGGATATCAGTGACGTAGTAAAAAAGAAAGATAGGAAGGAACAAATGAGAGAACTTATGATACAAAAAGGAGAAGGGAATCAGCGACTTGATAAATTCCTTGGGAAATATATGGATCAAGCGCCAAAATCCTTTTTCTATAAAATGCTTCGAAAAAAAAATATTAAATTAAATGGAAAAAAAGCAGAGGGGAATGAAAAAATTATAGAAGGAGATACAATTACATTATATTTGTCGGATGAAACAATCGATAGTTTTCGCTCTATGAGTAACGCAAGACAGAAAGAAAAGAAGGGGAAACAAGATTCTCAACAAGGAAATAAAAATTGGAAAGAGGAATATCCAAAAATCCCAGTGGTATATGAAGATGAACACGTCATTTTTATGAATAAACCATCAGGACTTTTAACACAAAAAGCGGAAAAAAAGGATCGTTCTTTAAATGACTGGTTATTACAATATGCAGAGGAAAAGAAAAAAGAAGAAACAGGAAATATTAAAGTGAAGCCTTCCATTTGTAATCGATTAGATCGCAATACAAGCGGACTTGTAATCGGTGGACTTTCTTTAATCGGTCTTCAAACGATGTCAGAAGTATTGAAAAACCGTACGGTTCATAAATATTATTTAACGCTTGTAAAAGGGAAAGTAAGGACTTCTTCTCACTTAAAAGGCTGGCTTATAAAAGATGAAAAAAGGAACCAAGTAACTCTTCTCGATAAAAGAGTGGAAGATTCTGTTTTTATCGAGACAAAATATGAACCTCTTTGTGTTGGAAGAGATATTACATTGTTAAAAGTACATTTGATTACAGGAAGAACTCATCAAATTCGTGCTCATTTAGCTTCCATTGGTCATCCAGTAGTAGGAGATACAAAATATGGCGATCGAGGGATTAATGTAAAATTCCGTGAGAACTATCGGGTGCAAGATCAGATTCTCCATGCCTATCAGTTACAATTTGAGCAAATAGAAGGGGAGCTATCTTATTTATCCCAGCGAACTTTTACCGCTAAGTTACCAAGATTATTTGAAAAAGTACTAAAAGGAGAAGGAATCAGCTGGAAAGAATAACGGGAAAAGTTTGCAAAGCGTGTTTCGTATTGTTTGAGATAACCAGTGTTAGAAAACGATACGATAGAAAAAGAAACCGATGAAATAAGAAAT
>OBXV01000559.1_pt1 | contig 16244 bp, 15 predicted proteins | sample 1495451 | NCBI WGS metagenome assembly OBXV01 (sample SAMEA2580178, study PRJEB22360) | human gut metagenome | biome: human gut; feature: human-associated habitat; material: faeces | place: Denmark | collected 2008/2010
ATGACTATTATTTTTGAAAAAAACATAAAGATAAATACAAGTTCGGAGGACTAAACTATGTCGGAATATAAAGTCAGTATTATCGTTCCTGTCTATAATGTAGAAGCCTATCTCCCTGAATGTATGGAAAGTCTTGTACATCAGACTTTGGAGGAGATTGAGATTATTGCAGTTAACGATGGAAGCCCTGATAACAGTATCGATATTCTTAATCGCTATGCGAAAGAATATCCTAATAAAGTAAAAGTATTTACAACTGAAAACCACGGTGTAAGCCATGCGAGAAACTTCGGTCTTGATCAAGCACAAGGAGAATATATTTTGTTCGTAGATAGCGATGATTATCTAGAGCTTAATATGTGTGAAATCCTCTATACAAAAGCGATAACAGACGGTAACGACTATGTTCTCTGTGCTAGAAATAACGTTTATGAAAATCCTGATGGCTCCATTACAAAAAAAATGGCTGCCACACTTCCAATTAGTCAGAATTTCAAACTTTCTGATCGCAAATTTGAATTAGTAAAAATTTCCCCATTCCCTTGGGATAAAATGTTTAAACGAAGTCTTTTAGAAGGAATCAGATTCCCTGAAGGACTTCGTTTTGAGGATTTAGTTGTGGCTTTCTCTGTGGCTTGTAAAGCGCAGTGCATTGGTAAAGTCAACTTACCTCTTTACAATTATCGCCGTACAACACAAGGCGGTTTTTTAAATAGCTTTAATAAAGCAACCATGGATATTGTAACTGCATTTGAACTTCTATTCCAGATTATGAAAAAGGAAAACTTATTCGACACCTTTTACGATGAACTGGAATATATTTGTGTTCGCCACTTTTTCTTCCGTTATCCAGCATTTTTTAGTCCTAGTTCCAAAGGTCAGTTGGATTTAAAACTAGAGATGATTCAAAAAACGCAAGATTTCTTGGATAAGGAAGTTCCAACTTGGCGTGAAAACCACTATTTAAAATATTCCTCTACAAAATCCATTAAAAATAATTTAGAACTTTATACGAATCGAGAACTTCTCATCCAAAAAGTGACAGAAGAAGAAACGGCTTCTCCTTTTTCCAAAAAGGTGAAAACCGTTCGAAAAAAATTCAAAAGTTTTAAGGCAAAAATCACTGGAAAATGGAAAAAATTCAAAAAATCCAAAAAGAAAAAACAGTTGATTATAAACAAATTAAAGTTTTTAAAACTTTTCAACCTTCCTTCCACTTATCGTTATACGAAATATTATGAAACTTGTCCTGTGGAAGACAAAACCATTTTATTTGAATCCAAACACGGTGATGATATGGCAGGAAATATCTTCAATATGATGTTGGAAACAAAACGAGAAGAATATAAAGATTTTAAAATATATTTTGTATTAAAAAATGCCAAACGAGAATTTTATGAAAAACAGATGGCGTACTACGGAATTAACCATGTTCGTATTATTGAGCTACGCAGTGATGAGTATTTAAAAGTCCTTGCAACTGCCAAATACCTTGTAACTGATACAAGTTTTCCACCTTACTTTATTAAACGCCCAGAACAGGTGTATTTAAACACATGGCACGGTACTCCATTAAAAGCTATGGGACGTATTGTTCCTAGCCGTGAATATGGTCTTGGAAACGTACAAAGAAACTTCTTAATTGCCGATTATTTATTATATCAACAAGAATTTTCAAGAGACATTTTCTTAACCGATTATATGATTGATAAAATCTATAAAGGAAACGTACTTTTATCTGGTTATCCAAGAAACTCCGCTTTCTTCCGCGAACACCGTTACGAAGAAATTCGCAAAGAATGTGGATTAGAAGGAAAACAAGTTATCGTCTATATGCCAACATGGCGTGGACTCCTTCACAAGATGGAAAATAAATTACAAGTAAAACAATTATATGATTACTTTGCACAACTCGATCATGTCCTTCGTGACGATCAAGTATTTTTTGTAAAACTTCATCCTTATGTAAAAAATGGAATCGATTGCAGTGAATTCCTTCATATTAAAGATTTTCCATCTGAATATGAAACTTATGATTTCTTAAATGCCAGTGATATGTTAGTAACCGACTACTCCAGTATTATGTTCGATTACGGCGTTTCTAAGAAGAAAATCATTTTATTCACTTACGATAGAAAAGAATATTTAGAAGGTCGTGGTATTTATGTGGATCTCGACGAAATGGATCTTCCAAAGGCAGAAACCGTAGAAGAATTAATTGAAGCGATTAATCAAGATGCTCCATTTTATACCAACTTCTATGAAAGATTTTGCAGCCATGATACGGCACATACGGCAAAGGATGTTTGTGACACCGTATTTTTACAAAAAGACACTGGCTTATTAATCGAAGAGCATACAGGAGAAACAGTACCAAATGTATTAATTTATGCGAAGGGATTAAAGGAACGCTATGCCGATCAACATTTCATTCGGGTATTAAATAGACAGAATTTAGATGAGAGAAATTATTTCTTCTCCTTTAAGGCAGCGGCTATGAAGAAAACTTCTTCTATGCTCTCACAACTCGATCGGAAAATTGGCTACTTCCCTCTTTTAAAGGAAAGAGACTGCCTTGTTTCTGAAAAAATTGCCTTTAAACTCTATCTACAATATGGTTTATTCAAAGGATTTTATGAAAAAAAGGTCGAAACATTTGCCACTCGTGAAGTGAAAAAAGATTATGGTGATATTTCCTTTGATACAACGATTCTCTATTCTTGTATGGATCGTTTAATGTTTGAAATTTTGAGCAAAACAGGCAAGAAAAAAATATTCTGTTTCTCAAACTTTAATGAACAAAAATATCAAAACTCCAAACGTTATCGAAAGAGTATTCAATATTTCTTAGAACATACTCGTTCTTTCCATAAAGTATGGATTCCTGCTTCTATGGAAAATTTACCAGAAGTACAAGAGCTTAAAAAATATACTTCTGTCGGCGTTGGGGCTGATACTCTTTCTATTACAACAATTTTAAAGGAGGTTCACTAATATGAAAGCAGGTGTTATTACGTTCCACAGCGCTCATAACTTTGGTGCTAGCCTTCAAACATGGGCATTACAACAAGCTTTGGCGGATTTAGGGGTAGAGCCTTGTGTGATCAATTATCACACTCCTGTTATTGATAATCTCTACGATCCAATCAAAGAGACTAATCCAAAACTTCGCGCAAAAAAAATAAAACAATTACAAAAGAAAAATCCTGCAAGTCTTCTTCGCTATGAACGCTATAGTAAGTTTATCGAAGACAATTTCAATATGTTTGGAAATTATACTTGCTATGAAGATTTAATAAACGAAACAAGAGAATTAGATGCGTATATTACTGGTAGCGATCAAGTTTGGAATAGCCAGCATATCGGTGGATATGATCCGGCTTATTTCCTTGAATTTGCCCCAAAACAGGCATTAAAAATTTCTTATGCAGCTAGTACAGGGCGTAACTATGTCTTACCAATTTATCATGAGAGAATTCGACATGCATTGGAAAGCTTTACTTCTATTTCCATTCGTGAAAGCAGTGCGCTTCCTGCTATTCAGAATTTAACTTCTCATAAAGTAAATGTAGTAGCGGATCCAACATTTTTAATTCCTGGCCATAAATACGACGCCATTAAAAAGGCGCCATCCATTAATGAAAAATATATTTTTGTTTATATGATGGAAAATAACCCACAAGTTGTAAAATTTGCAAATTCCATCTCCCGTGCTCTTGGGCTTCCAATTGTGCAAAGACGTCAAAAGAAATTCTTTATCAATGAAGTGGACAACACCTATACTTCCACTCCTGGAGAATGGCTTGGCTGGATCGAAAATGCAGAAATGGTAATTACAAACTCATTCCATGGAACCGTTTTCTCTGCTATTTTTGAAAAACCTTTCGTATCGATGCTTCATTCCGATACAGGAAGCCGTACGATAGACTTATTAAAATCATTAGACCTAGAAGATCATATGATTACGGATCCAACCACATTTGAAGACTTTGATCAATTTATTATTAAAGATCCTATTGCATTACGCAAAAACATTGAAAAAGTAAGAGCAAATGGATTAGACTTCTTACGAGAAGCTCTCCAACTAAACAAACGATGAGAAAAAAGTTCAGTGAAAAGGAAACTTCCTTTATCACTGAACTTTTTTCTACATAAACTGCTCCCCCGTGACAAAGTGCGCTTTTTTCCTACCCTATCCAAAATGACAACTCTCTCCTATTTATAAAGATAAAATTCAGATTTGCCAACTGATATTGTTTTTATTAACAAAATTCGATACAATAATAAGGATTATCAGAATAACGATTAAGAAAGGAGTTTTTTATGAATACATTTTTAGGACTTCTCATACCGTTTGCAGGTACTACCCTTGGTGCTGCTTGTGTCTTTTTCTTAAAAAACGACTTAAAACCACTTGTGCAAAAAGCCTTATTAGGCTTTGCCTCTGGTGTTATGGTGGCAGCCTCTGTTTGGTCTTTATTAATTCCTTCCATGGATATGGTAAGTCATATGGGTCGCTTTGCCTTTGTGCCAGCTGTCATAGGCTTTTTACTGGGCATTGCATTTTTACTTCTTATGGATCGATTGATCCCCCATTTACATAATGCCCATGCCACACCAGAAGGTCCAAAAGCCAAACTAAAAAAGACAACGATGCTTGTCTTAGCAGTTACTCTTCATAACATTCCTGAAGGTATGGCTGTCGGTGTTGTATTTGCAGGTGTTCTATCAGGGAATTCCAAAATCACGTTAGCGGGTGCTTTTGCTTTAGCCATTGGAATTGCCATTCAAAACTTTCCAGAAGGTGCTATTATCTCCCTTCCTCTTAGAAGTGAAGGACAAATTAGTCGAACGAAAGCATTTATCTATGGAACACTTTCTGGAATTGTAGAACCAATTGGTGCTTATATCACGATTCTTCTTGCAAGCGTTGTAGAACCTATTTTGCCTTATTTACTCTCTTTTGCGGCTGGCGCTATGATATATGTCGTTGTGGAAGAATTAATCCCTGAATCCGCCGAAGGAGAGCATAGTAATATTGCTACGATTGGTTTTGCTATCGGTTTTGTTATTATGATGACTCTCGATGTGGCACTTGGATAATTTTTTATTAAACCTTTTAAAAAGCTATTTTGTAGGAGGAACTATGATTTTTCTTTGTTGTAGAAACACTTTTATTCATGTCTTCTTCCTAAAAATAGCTTTTTTATACTATATTTTCTTCTTTTGCATAAACTTTACTAACTATATTTTTCTTTGGAGCTATTATGAAAATTCAATGGAACAAACTCTTGTTATCCCTTCTCCCCCTTTTTACAGGCATTCTCTCTAGCCTTCTCACTGGAGATTCTTTTTCCTATTATGAACAATTAAAAAAACCTCTTTTCGCTCCTCCTAGCTTTGTATTTCCTATTGTATGGACACTACTTTATCTTCTCCTTGGCATTAGTTTTTATCTCATTCAAATAACACCTTCTCCCTTTACGTCAACTGCTACCTTACTCTATCTCCTCCAATTGGTGTTAAATTTTCTTTGGAGTCCTGTTTTCTTTTCTTTACAAAATACACTACTGGCTTTTTTTATTCTTCTTTTATTGTGGATTGTTGTTTTTCAAATGATCAGGACTTTTTATCGGATTTCACCGCTTTCCGCTTGGCTTCAAGTACCTTATCTCCTTTGGCTTACATTTGCAGGATACTTAAATCTCTCAGTTCTGTTATTAAACCAATGATTCCACCGATGAAAAGCTCCCTTACAAGTATTTCTATTTGGATTATGTCTTTCACACAAATAGCCATAAAAAAAGAGATTGTTTTTATTACAATCTCTTTTTTATCTGTTTTTTATTGAATTTCTTTCATGGGTAAAATTGATTTTAATAGCAGTCCTTCTTTTGTAAATTCTTTATAAATTTCTACTCGTTCACGAAAACGCTCTTTTGCTAACTCGCACTCAGCATCTGTTGGATGATTTTTCATAATGTTCCAACGAATCTCATTTTCTGGTGAAGCGCTGTGTGTCCCATTTCCTCCTCTTTGCCGAAACATAGTAATAATTTGTTCTGACAAAGCCCCATTGCATACATAACTACCAATAACTGTATTTTTTTCTTTTACTGCATTCACTCCATTAACAATAGAATCATGAGCGTGGGCAGAATCCGCATAAAACCCAAGAGTACAAAAAACACCAACGGCTTTTCCTTCTACCTTTTCCATAAAGTCTTTCATCTTCTGCTCTGGACCACCTTTGTCAACCCAATATCCTAATAAAATTATGTCCCCATCAAGAACTGGCTCTCCATCTTTTAAATTATGAATGGTACAATTATCTTCCTTTGACATTCCATCTGCAATTGCCTCTGCAAGCCTTTTTGTGCGTCCAGAAAGACTGGAATAAATCACTTGAATTTTCATACTTCTTTTCCTTTCTCATTTCCTTTTTTACTTTCATTTCTATTTTGATTTTTATTTTAACGTCTGCCAATACTGCTCGATAAACTCTAATAAGTAATCTGCTCCATGGATCCCTGCAAGTGGTAAATGTCTTGCAAACACCATTCCTTGAATGACAGGAGGTGCAATCCGAATTTTTGTATTATCGTCTGATGCAAGACGTAACATAGTGTCATCTGCTAACACCAACTGTTTTTTCGCTTCTTTCATACAGTTCATTCTTTCTTTTTCTGTTTCAAAATAAACGATATCTTCTCTTACATTTTCTATACTCTTTAAGCTATGCATACAGATCTTATATTCTGTTTTAATTCCAAGCTGAGAAAAGAAATCAGAAATCCCAATAAGAACATCGTATTCTCCAAACATGGTCGCTTTCATCACATCTCTTCTTAACATTCTGCTATACATTTGATATTGTCGGCTCATACCGATTTTTTCTCTTAGCTCTTGTACTACAGTTTCTTTGATCTCTTTTCCAATCACTTCTTTAATTTGTTCTAACCAAGAAAGGGTTCCTTGATATCCATAAGGCATTCCATATACATAAGGAGTCTGAAATCTCTGTTTCAAAACTTCTGCGCCTTTTACCCCCGTTCCTTGAATCACAATATTAATAGAAGCTTTTCCTGCTTTCTCTAATTCTTCTACTGAAGTGTCGGCACAAAAACAAGCATTCATTTTAAGCCCAAAGGCTTCTTTTAATAGCCTTTTGATTTCATTCACATCAGAACGCATACGATAAGACCATAAAGAGGCACCGATTAAATTATAAGTATTTTCTTCTCTTTCTTCCGTATCTAATGGAAGTTCCTTTGCAAGCATGGCATAGGCCTCTCGGATTCCAATCGAATAATCTCCACGAAATCCTCCTTGATCAAAAGCAACTAAACGAGCGTTCACCTCTGGTTGCATATAAGTACAAACTCCTTTAATATCCACTCCGATCACTGCCGCTACTGAAGATGCTACAACAAAAATTACTTTTGGATTATTATTTTTATCAATTTCTTTAATGGCTCGCTCTAAGCGACTGACATCCCCCATAACAACGTCTGATTCACTCATATGGGTAGTGTAAAGACGATTTTGTTGATCGATATCCAATTCTCCAAATAAGCTCATACTAAAATGGGTCGTTCCAGCAGGACCATATTCAATAATGACACTGCCCTCAATTGATAATAAATTCCATAAAATTCCCATACGATCCGATGGTGTTGGCAAAAAACGTGTTAAACTCATTTCTTTTCCTCTTCTCCTTTTTCTTTTCTAAGCTCCTTGGCCTCTTTTGATGCACGAACTAATTCTTCTATAATAAAGAAGGTAACTTCAAAGCCTAATAGTCCAGATGCTTTATCCGTATGAACAATTTCAATCCCCTTTTTACGAAGTCTTGCGGCATATTCATGTCCTAAGTAAAGATTTGGTTTTAATACGTCATAAATAAATTGCATTGGAGCAATATTAGCACTTTTTGCTACATAAGGGTTTACTTTTTTTGTAATTGTTTGTACCATCTCTTCTTGCCGTTTTGGATCGTATTCAGATAGCTGAATAACAAGAGGCTCCATCCCTTCCTCTGTCATAAATTGATTAAATTCCATTGTATCAAATGGCGTATTTCCATAAATATAAGTGATACCACTTAACTCTTCTTTTGCCTCTTCTCTCCTATCTTTTGCTTTCTCATAGAGTCTTATTAATTCCTCTGTCATTGGAATTTCAAGACAGGCAAATAATTTCTCATACGCCTCATAAATATTTTCTGGTCTTGTAAATTTGTGGAAAAATACATATGGTGTTCCAAATTTTTGTTCCATTTTTCTTGCAAGCGGAAGGGCAATTGGATGAACAACTACATTTAATTTTGCTTTTGGCGCTGTTTTAATCTCTTCAATCGTACATCCACTTGGCAATTGCATTCCAATTTCTACTTGATTTTCTTTTAAAATTCTACAAAGCTCTGTCGTTTGAAAACTTCCCATTCTCTGTCCCAAAACATTGACAGTATTTTCTTTTTCCTGTGACTCCATTAAAGAAAAACAAGCGGTAATTGTGCGTTCAAGCCCTGGCATATGGTTTTCACACTTAAAATGTTCTGTATGTACCGATAAAAATGGAATATGATACTCTTCCGTTAATGCTTCTGCAATCGTATCCATATCATCTCCAATAATTTCAACAACACAAGTTGTCGTTAAAAAAACAGCCTTTGGCTCATATTCTTCTACTAATTCTTTCATAGCTTCTTCAATTTTTTTCTTAGAACCAAAGGTCACATCACGGCTATCAAGAACAACGGATACACAACGTCCAAACACTCCTCCAAACTCTTCTGAATGCAAGGTCATATGTTTTGTATAATAAGAACATTCATCAGTTCCAATGACTACAATCATAGCATCTTCAATTCCTCTTACGGTCATAGCAGACCCCATTAATGGACAGTGAGCCCCTGGAAATAACGCATCCGTAAGAGGTTTTACATCTTTCATACAGGTAATTTCACTAAGTCTACCTAGTTTTTCTAATAATTCATTTCCATTCATTATCTGTCTCCTTTTACTCCTATTTTCTACTTTCTTTTTCCCTTATGTTCTATTTAACAAATCTCTTTATAGGCAAGTATCGGTTTTTTTCGTCCTTCTAACCAAACAACATCACAGTCCACATCATAAACTTCTTTCATCATCTGATTAGTAATGACATCTTCCGGTTTTCCTTCTGCGTATTTTTTCCCTTTTTTAATGACAATGATTCTATCACTGACTTCTAAAGCTTGACTTAAGTCATGTAGTACCATAACAACACCGATACCAGATTCTTTATTTAATTTTTTTACAAGTCGCATTGTTTCTAACTGATGAGAAATATCCAAATAGGTTGTTGGCTCATCAAGAAACATCATTTCTGGCTGTTGTGTTAAAACAGTGGCAATCCAAACTCTTTGTGCCTCTCCTCCTGAACATTCTTGAATGGACTTTTCCCTCAATTCATAAACACCCGTCGCCTTCATGGCCCATTCTACAATGCGATCATCCTCTTCTTTATTTTTCTTTCCAAAACTTTGGTAGGGTATTCTTCCATAGGAAACTAAATCTTTCACTTTAAAATCAGGAGGCGCGGTATGACATTGAGGCAATACTCCGATCTGTCTTGCCAATTCTTTATTACTAAATGACAAAAGATCTCTACCATCCAAACGAACGGTTCCTTTTTGAAACCTTAGTAATTTTGTAATCGCTTTTAATACAGTAGATTTTCCAGAACCATTTGGCCCAATTACCGTCGTTATTTCTCCTTTTTTTAAATGAATATCCATTTCTTCGATAACAATAGAATCGCCATATCCAACCTGTATATTTTTTGCCTTAATTTCCATAACGTCCTCCTTTTTTCCTTAACATATATAAGAAAAATGGTCCGCCTGATACTGCCATCACAATCCCTACTGGAATTTCCATACCTGGAACAATAGTTCTTCCAATGGTATCTGCAAATAGCAATACATCCGCTCCTAAAACGATACTAACAGGAATCATAACTTTATAATTCGAACCTACTAAAATTCTCGCAATATGAGGCACAACAAGACCTACAAAACCAATAATACCCGCTACTGCTACTGTAGAGGCTGCTAAAAATGCAGCGACAGCTGAAAGCATAATACGGCTTATATTTACATTAATTCCAAGGCTCTTTGCCATTTCATCTCCAAGCTGTAACGCATTGGCATTTTTCACACAACAAAAAGCGAAAACAATTCCAATTCCTGCATAAATAGAAAGGATACGAACTTGATACCAACTCTTTCCAGATAAACTTCCATTTAAAAATGCTAAAACCCCTTGTAAACTATCAGAATTTAATAACTGTAATAAAGCGGTATAAGCGCCTAAAACCGAGTTGATTGCTACTCCTGATAAAATAATTCGTGTCGGATCTACGCCATTCTTCCACGCCATAGAATAGATAAGAAGACAAGCAAGTCCTGCACCAATAAAAGCAAAGACAGGTAAGGAGCCTGTCATTGTTGGAAAAAGAAGTAAAATCGTGCTAGCGACTGTCGCTGCACCAGAAGATACTCCAATTGTCCCAGGATCTGCGAGCGGATTTTTCATAACCGATTGAAGAAGCGCACCCGACGCAGATAGGCACGCTCCAATCATAATGGCAAGAAGAATACGAGGTAATCGTAAATTCATTACAATGACTTTTACGGGGTTATTTTCTTCTTTCATCATTTCTCGCATAATTTCTGGTATTGAATATCCTGCACTTCCAACGGCAATGGATATCAGACATAAGATAATAAGAATCGCAAACAACACGCTAAGAACTACGCTCACCCTCAATGCACCATATGTATTCTTTGCCTTTTTCATTGTCTTTTTGCCATTCCTTTCTTAGTCGAATTTTTCTTCTAATAAATCCATTAAATCATTCATATGATCAATAGCACTTGCTCCCTTTGCTGTTGCATAAGCACCAGATAGATAGATAATTTTCTCATCTTTTATAGCAGATACATTGTTCCAAACTTGTGGATTTTTCTTAAACTCTTCTTCAAACGTTGTTTGTGTCATCTCTGCTGTTGGTACTCCTGGATAAAGAGCAAATATAATATCTGGATCTTGTTCCATAAACTGTTCCATATCAAGAGGTGCTGTTTGCATGGATGGCTCGATCAAACTATCAGAAATATTTTCAAATCCCATCATCGCAAGCATACTTCCTAAATAACTTTCAGAAGTTGATTGGTAAGTTGGTGTAAAGAGAATCATTGCTTTTTTTGTATCATGACTTTCTTTATATTCCTTTGCTCGGTCTTCCACTTCTTGGAACTCTGCTTCTAATTTACTTCTTTCTTCTGCTCCTCCAAAAGATTCTGCAAGAACTAAGCTTTGCTCTTTTGTTTCTTCATAAGCAATTCCATGTCCTTCGCTTGTGTAATAAACTGGAATTCCTGCATCATCTAATACTTTCCCATAATCTTCTTGTAAATGATCCCCCATAATTACAAGATCTGGTGACATAGAAATAACACTCTCTGTATCAAGCTTGCTCATACCTGTTTCAATGGTCGGAAGTTCAGACACCCAATCAGGATAGTTTCCAGTTACTGTACTTGTGATAGCAATTGGATGAATATCTAAATCTGCTAATACTTCTAACGCAGTATTGGAAAGACAAATAATCTTCTTTGGCATTGTTTCAAGCTGTAAGGATTCTCCATGGGATTCTTTGGCATAAGTTGGATAAAGAATATTTAATCCTTCTTGTTTGGCTTCTGTTGTAGCTTCTACTGTTGTAGTTCCCCCAGTTTTTGTTTCGCTACTGTTACATCCAGCCAATAAACTTGCTGTCATCATTGCAGTTAATGTCATTGTTATTATTTTCTTTTTTGTTCTCATACTAAAACTCCTCTTATATAAATTAAATTTTATTGTTTTTTGTTAGAATTTTTATGTTAGTTGACACTAACTCTCTTCTTTTAGAATAGAAGGTAAAAGCTACCTTCTTCCATTCTTCTATTCTTCTATCGGAACTTCTTGGCTAATTGCTAAAATCTGTTCTGCTAAATTGTTATAAACCTCTTTCATCACAGATTCTTCTAATCCTTCAAAAATAGTTCCACCTTTTGCTTCTGCCTTTTGAATATCCCCACAACGCGGAATATAGGCAATAACTTTTGTTTCAATTTCTTCCACTGCTTTTTGAACAATTTCTTGTTCGTTTTCAATATTTTTTGCATTTAAAATCAAACCACCAAGTTTTGCGTAACCACGTTTTCCATAGTTTTTAATGGCTTGTGCAATATTATTTGCTGCATAAAGGCTCATCATTTCCCCAGAAGAAACGATAAAGACTTCTCTTGCGTATCCTTCACGAATTGGCATGGCAAATCCTCCGCAAACAACATCACCTAATACATCATAAATCACCACATCTGGCTTATATACCTCAAATGCGTGTAACTCTTCTAATTTCTCAAAAGCAGAAATAATTCCACGACCTGCACATCCAATTCCTGGCATTGGACCACCTGATTCCACACAAAGAACTCCGTTATATCCTTCAAATACAATATCCGAAAGTTCTAAATCTTCTCCCTTTTCTCTTAATTGTTCTAATACAGTTGGAATTCTTTTTCCTCCCATTAACGTTTTTGTAGAATCCGCTTTTGGATCGCATCCAACTTGCATCACTTTATATCCTTTCTGTGATAAAGCTGCAGATAGATTCGAAGTTGTTGTAGATTTTCCAATTCCACCTTTTCCGTAAATGGCTATTTTCCGCATAACTTCTTCCATTCCTTTCTTTGTCACTCTATTGACAATCTATTTTCATAAACGTATAATTGAAATTACATACAGTTAGTTATACCTAACCACAGAAAGGAGTATAACATAAAAATTTCGTATAAACCTTAAATATCATAGGGAACTTATTAAATATCTTTCGATTTTCTGCAAAAAGAGGTTATAATAATTATGAAAATTCAAATGAATACAAAAATTGATTATATCGGAAATAAAAATCTACTCGATTCTCTTTATAATCATAAACCAATTTGTGAAGCATTATTAAAGGAGGGATATGCGTCTGCCTCTGCTCTTTTCCATAAGAGAGCTATGTGTATTCGAGATCTTTCTGAACATGATATTTCAATTTTACGCTGTGTATTTTTAAATTCTTTAAATAAAAGTCTTTATAACTTTGTATTATATGCATGGGATATTTCTCTTGCTGAGTGCTGTTATGAAAATTTATTTCATTCCCACGAATACGAAAACTATACTGCTTTTTTAATGGCAGGAGATGAAATTTTAAAATCTTATGCTTGTCAGATTTGTTCTGCTTGTCCACAATCCTCCCATATCGAACGGGCTTGTTGTTATATTGACAGTCATATTAACGAAGAACTCACATTAGATATTGTGGCACAAAATACTTTTGTCAGTAAATCCTATTTGGCACAGACATTTAAACCAATAACCGGAGAAGGATTTTCTGAATATATTACAAATCGCCGAATTGCCATCGCTAAAAACTTACTATTAACGACTACATTAAAAATTGATGAAATCGCAAGCCAATGTGGATTTTTCTCTTCTACCTATTTTTCTACCGTATTTAAAAAACAAACGGATTTTTCCCCAAGCACGTTTCGAAAACGATTTTCAGGAACGGCATTTCACGACTTAGCGATATAAAAAAACACATTTCCTATCATTAACACGAATAGGAAATGTGCCTTTTCAACGATTACTTTTTATGCAATAACTTTAAATGCTTCTTCTAAATCTTCAATAATATCATCAATATTTTCAGTTCCAATGGACAAACGAATAGTATTTGGCCAAATGCCCTGTTCTTTTAACTCTTCTTCTGTACATTGGCTATGGGTTGTGGTGGCTGGATGAATCACTAAAGATTTCACATCCGCCACATTGGCCAGTAAAGAAAATAATTCCAGATTGTCGATGAATTCCTTAGCTTTTTCTTCATCACCTTTAATTTCAAATGTAAAAATGGAACCACCACCATTTGGAAAATATTTTTGATATAACTCTCTTTGTCCTTCCTCTTCAGATACGGATGGATGATGTACCTTTTCTACTTGAGGATGGTTCTTTAAATATTCTACTACTTTTAATGCATTTTCTACATGGCGTTCTACTCGAAGAGATAATGTCTCCAATCCTTGTAAAAAGAAAAAGGCGTGGAACGGAGAAAGAGTTGCTCCTGTATCTCGAAGTAAAATTGCTCGAATTTTTGTAACAAAAGCGGCTTTTCCTACTGCTTTCGTAAAGGAAATTCCATGATAACTTTTGTTTGGCTCTGTTAGTGATGAGAATTTTCCAGATGCCTCCCAATCAAAGTTTCCACTATCCACAATCACTCCCCCAATTGTCGTTCCATGTCCTCCAATAAACTTTGTAGCTGAGTGTACCACAATATCCGCCCCATACTCAAATGGGCGAACTAAGTATGGTGTTGCAAACGTGTTATCGACTACAAGTGGAATCTGATGACGATGTGCAATTGTTGCAATTGCTTCAATATCCACCACATCACAGTTTGGATTTCCCAGTGTTTCAATGAAAATGGCTTTTGTATTTTCTTGAATCGCTTTTTCCACTTCTTCTTCGTTAAAAATATTTACAAACGTTGTTTGAATTCCATACTCTGGCAATGTGTGGGCGAGTAAATTATAAGATCCTCCATAAACATTATTGGCAGATACGATATGATCTCCATTTTGTGCTAAATTTTGAATCGTATAGGAAATAGCTGCTGCTCCTGATGCAACTGCTAATGCCGCTACTCCACCTTCTAATGCTGCGATTCTTTTTTCAAATGCCTCTTGGGTTGGATTGGTCAATCGTCCATAAATATTTCCAGCATCTTCTAATCCAAATCTTGCTCTTGCGTGTTCGCTATTATGAAATACATAAGAAGATGTTTGATAAATTGGAACTGCTCTTGCATCTGTCACAGGATCTGGATTTTCTTGTCCTGCGTGTAATTGTAATGTTTCAAATTTTAATTGTCTATTGGCTCTTGTAATCTTTTCGCTCATAAAACTTCCTCCATTTTTTTGTCTTTTTATTTTCCTCTTTCTTTTTTCCGATTCTTTATGGACCATTTAGCGAAGTGCCTTATCTTGATATCGCTTAATCTCTTCTATATATTTTTGTCCAAGCGGGCTAATCGTAACACCTTTTCGCACTAAATAACCGATGGACATTTCCTCATCCGACTTTAACTTCACTGCACAATAATCCGTTCCATTTAGCTCTTCACAAAGAATTCCTGAACAAAGGGTATATCCATTTAAACCAACCATTAAATTCAAAAGTGTCGCCCGATCATTTGCTTTAATCAGACGTTTGTACTCATAATTACTTAACACTTCTTCCGAAAAATAAAAGGAATTATAATTTCCTTGATCAAAAGAGAGACATGGATAGTCTACTAAATCTTTTAAATCAATTTCTTCTTTTTTTGCTAAAGGATGCCCTTTCCATAGATAGACATAAATATTACATTTTAATATCTCGTGAAATTCCAACTGAAATTCATGAAATAACTTTTCTAATACTCTATGATTAAATTCATTCATATAGAGAATCCCTATTTCACTTCGAAAATTTTTTACATCTTCGATCACTTCATATGTCTTCGTTTCATGAACTGCAAATTCATACTCATCCATTCCAAACTGCTTTACCATCTCCACAAACGCTTTCACGGCAAACGTATAATGTTGCATCGAGACACTAAACTTTTTCTTTTCTTTTTCTTTTATTATGTATTTTGATTCTATCAATTGATACTGCTCAACTACCTGTCTTGCATATCCTAGAAATTCTTTTCCATCTGGCGTTAATGAAATACCACGATTATTCCTTCGAAATAATTCCACCCCTATCTCTTCTTCTAATTCTCTCATGGAAGCAGAAAGACTTGGCTGAGAAATAAATAATGTTCTCGCAGCCTCATTCATGGACTTAGAATTTGCAACGGTAATTGCATATTTTAGTTGCATGATTGTCATACGCTTCCCCCTCTTTTTTTGTTTTGTATTACCTGTGCACTTATCATACCACTTTTTTCTCCTATAGGATAACTCTAAAAAAATACTACTAGTTATAGCCTATTCCTATTACGAATGACTTCTTATATTATAGCATTATTTTTCTATTTTTCTTTTTCTAAATTTACTATTTGTCACGTCTCTTTTTCCTATCTACAAACTGCATATCATTTACATAAAA
>OBXV01000560.1_pt1 | contig 16209 bp, 10 predicted proteins | sample 1495451 | NCBI WGS metagenome assembly OBXV01 (sample SAMEA2580178, study PRJEB22360) | human gut metagenome | biome: human gut; feature: human-associated habitat; material: faeces | place: Denmark | collected 2008/2010
TAATTTTATATATTCATATATATATTTAAGTAGGTTTCCTCTTTCTATTTTAATCTGAGAAATATATCTATCACTTTCACTATTTTTAGTTTTTAACTTTATTAAAGCTTCCTCTATTTTACCAAATACAATTCCATTAATATCTGATATCAAAACTATATCCTCTAAAGTGCTAGCTAATAATTCAATTTCTTTATTTCGATTCTGAACGATAGGATGCTTGTTAAACAACGCCTTCATATCATAAAGCACACGTTTATACTCATCAATAGTTGCTTTAGATACCGATAAACATCTTTTATTCTCCTCATTTGGAGTAATCTTTTCAATAGGGGCTTCTTTTATGACCTCATTTATAAATAAAAAGTTTGGAGGTTTTATATGCGAAAGCTCTATTTTCAACTCTTCAATTCTTTTAGCACTATCTACTAACGCATTAATTTGACGACGTAATGTAATTAAACTATTTCTAATACAGCTTAAAGTTTCACTATCCTCTGGGAAAACCTGACTTATGATTGGTATTGCTCCTAAATCATTTTTACTATCATTTATGATCTCCATAATAAAGTTCTGACTAATATAATATGGTTGTACATTCGTTGGGTTTTCTATATTAATATCCTTCACACTAAACAAATTATATTTTGACTGTGTGAAATCCTTAGAACTCCCCTTAACTAAGCTATCTACAAATAATGTTTTTCCACTTGAAGATCCGCCTATTACAACATTAAGTCCAGGAGTCATATTCACATCAATCTCGATTTTATCATTTTTTAAGTTGATATTTCCAAATGTCTTAGTCCAACTTTGTGGAGGTAAATAATCATAATGAAGCCTTGATTCTTCTGATAATGATAATCTTAATCCCTCAAAAGTAGGCTCAGCTAAAATCCATGTAGGTATAAATTCTTCGGCATTATCTTCTTTTGTTTTAGGATAAATAAGTGGATTATAATTATCCGTGCATGTAACAAGATTAACAAAATCATCGATTCCTAATTTTTTAAAATATGCTTTTGTCTCCTTAAGCCCTTTACTACTTCTAGATGTAAATCCATCAAAATGATTATGATAGATACTTTGCTCCATAGATGTATCAAATATCTTAGTCTTTGATGTTGCCTTATCAAAAGTTCTATGAGATTGACCACCATGTGGTAGTAATAAAAACTCATACATATCAAAAGTATTTATAATATTTTCAATATTAGGTGTATTTTCATCATCATCTTTAACAAATTTATCTGGATAAAGTTTATTTAACTTATTATTAATATCATCAATATTCCTTTCAGTAATTTCAGTGTTAAAAATAATATGACAATGATATGGAGGAGCATCTGAATATTTTTTTATATGAAGCTCCACACCTAATATAGTTGAAATAGTATCTTCCTTTAATAATTCCATATAAGCATTTTTATTAATAGTATTATGATCTGTTAAAGAAAGCAGTATCGGATTATCTTTTGCGATTTTTTTTACATTATCTACCAATTTTTTTACATTATAATTAGAAGATAATTTATTAGGATTTTCTGACGTATGAATATGAATATCTACATATGTTGCTTTCATAAAAACTCCCTTATTTTTATCAAAACATTCTAATCTTATATTAACTATGTAGTAGAGCAAGATTAATAATTATCAACAATCTTAATCCGCAACACATTATAAGAAAATCCCCCTTTTCTGATTTTCCTATAATCCTTATCACTTTATTATCTATTTTTTAATTAATTTATCTCCCCCATATATGATTCTTTTTATAAAGTTACACAATTACATCCTTAAATTAAAATTGATAATTAACAATACATAATTATTTTCTAAAGACATATTCAGAAATAGCAATCAGAATTAGTCTATTATCCAAGTAAAATAGTAAATAACCAATTTACAAATCTTTATTTTTATTAACTTAACACTCTTACTCTACCAGTTTAATGTATATAAAAATCATTCATCATATTATAACAACTTAATCTTATTCTCATTTTATGACTTAATCCAACTTTATTCAAGAGCTTTATATTATCTACTAATAAAAAAACCATTGATTAATTAATTTTAATCAATGGTTTTTTTGTTTATTTTATTCCCACTCAATTGTAGCAGGTGGTTTAGATGTAATATCGTACACGATACGGTTGATATGTTGTACTTCGTTTACGATACGGCGGGGGGGTGTTATCAAAAAACACGTAAGGGAAGGCCCTGGCGGGAGATTGTATCCAATACGTCGTAAGGGATGCGTGCCCAGTCAGCAGTCATGAAGTCTGTTGTCGTTACGCCACGCAATGCCAATGTGTAATCGTATGTACGGAAGTCACCCATTACGCCTACAGTACGTGTAGATGTTAATACTGCAAAGTATTGGTTGATGCTGCGATCAAGGCCAGCTTTTGCAATTTCGTCACGGAAGATGTAATCCGCATCACGCAAGATGTCGAGTTTATCTTTAGTGATTTCGCCCATTACGCGGATAGCAAGGCCAGGGCCTGGGAATGGTTGACGCCATACGAGGTAATCAGCCAAACCTAATTCAGAACCAAGTTCACGCACTTCGTCTTTGAAGAGGTTGCGCAATGGTTCGATAAGGCCTTTGAAGTCTACCACTGCAGGTAGGCCACCTACGTTATGGTGAGACTTGATAACTTCCGCTTCGCCAGTACCGGACTCGATAACGTCAGGGTAAATTGTACCTTGTGCTAAGAAGTCAACGGAACCGATTTTACGACCTTCGTCTTCGAATACGCGGATGAATTCTTCACCGATAGCTTTACGTTTCGCTTCTGGATCTTCAAGACCAGCCAATTTATCTAAGAAACGTTTTTCTGCATCGACACGGATGAAATGCATGCCGGAATCTTTGAAAGCTGCTTCTACTTCGTCACCTTCGTTTTTACGCATTAAACCGTGGTCAACGAAGATACAAGTCAATTGATCGCCTACAGCTTTAGAGATAAGAGCTGCCGCAACGGAGCTATCTACACCACCGGACAATGCCAATAATACTTTGCCATCGCCTACAGTGTTACGGATGTCTTCAATAGCAGTTTTTGCATAGTTTGCCATTGTCCATGTGCCTGTGAAACCACATACTTCATACAAGAAGTTGTGAAGCATTTCTTTACCATGTTCAGTGTGCAACACTTCTGCATGATATTGCATAGCATAGAGTTTACGTTCTTTATTTTGCATGGATGCAACAGGACAATCCTTAGTGTGTGCTACGATTTCAAAGCCTTCAGGAACTTTTGCTACATAGTCAACGTGAGACATCCAAACAACTTGGTCTTCTTCCAAGCCTTTAAACAATGGAGATGTAGTATCCACTTTAGTAGGTGTTTTACCAAATTCACGGTTGTCCGCAGATTTAACTTCGCCACCCAATGTATGCGCCATAAATTGCATACCATAGCACATGCCAAGAATAGGAATACCAAGTTCAAAAATCTCTTTCTCAATTTTTGGAGAGTTTTCTTCATACACGCTGTTAGGACCGCCTGTGAAGATGATACCTTGCGGTTTTAATTCCTTAATTTTGTCCAGCGCTTTGTTGTATGGATATACTTCGCAGTATACGTGATTTTCACGAACACGGCGCGCGATCAATTGGTTATATTGACCACCAAAGTCAACAACAATTACAAATTCCTTGTTTTCCATGCCTTCCTCCATATGCATCTATTTGTGAAAGTATATTCACTATTTATTATGCCCATACATATCTGTACTGGGACGCGTTTTTCCGAGCTAAACGCTAATTTTTCATTACATTTTATTATACCATAGGAAGTATAACGACTCCATATATTCCGTATATAAATTATAAATAACTTTATAATGTTCGGATTTCTATCTATCACGCTTTAGGAGCTTTCCGTATATAAGTCAATTTGCTAACAATACTGAAAGATATCTAGCTATCACTTTTTAGGGGCCTCTCGTTTATACATTTTTACGGCCCCCACGGGACAGATGGAATAGCAGTCGCCACAACCGATACAGCCTTTCCCGATGATAAATCGAATCTTCCCTTCGGTAATGCATTGAACAGGACAATCCTCAGCGCAAGCACCACATTTAACACAAGTGTCATCAATATTAAATTTTAGATTTCCCATTATACATCACCTCCTATGTACTGTTTATCTATGCCAAACTTAACATTATCTACTTTGACTTTTTCTTATTTAACTCATTATTATATGCAATAGCCGAGTAAATAGCTTTTGCCACGCCTTGGTGGTTATTATCTGTCGTTTCGTATCGTGCCGCTTCTTTAATGTTCGGCTTGCTATTGCCCATCGCTACGCCTGCACCCGCAAAGCGTAACATAGATAGATCATTTTCGCTATCCCCCAGTGTCATCACCTCATCAGGACTTAAACCCCAGTGTTTTGCCAAGGCTTCTACGGCAGTGCCTTTTGTAGTATGAGGCAATACAAATTCTAGATTGCCTTCACTAGAGAGCAATACATCATAGAAACGTTCACGGCCTGTACCGTCGTGAGATAGCCCTTGGTATTCATCTCGTAAGTCTTGCAAGATGCGCTGACGCATCGGTTCATCTCCGTAGAAGATTTGAATCTTCTCAGGCCCTTCGTCTAAGGATTCCATATGAGCTAGCAAATCACATACCATTGTCCGCGTAGCCAAGATAAATGGACGAATATTAGGTCTAAAGAAGAAATTGGATTGCTCAATTTCACATTCAGACATGTTCACTTTTGCTGCGTCATCACCTTCTGCCAAAGCATAGTGAGCATAAGTTGCTCCTGGCAGACGAGTGTCTCCTGTACCAGAAATCTGATTTTTAGTATTAGGCAGATGATTATCCATTATGCCATGCAAAGTCTTTTTATCTTCTCCATTACGTTCACTAGCACATACCCCTAAGCGTTCAGGTGTAATACATCTAGACGGAGGATACATGCCAAAGATTTGGTCTTTCACATAGGCCTCTACATAAACGCCATAGGTTAATAGTTTGTGTAACAAGTGTAGAGCTTGTTCTTTATCAAAATTTACGTGGAATAGACTTCGGTTTTCGTCCTTATCCATCACGTAAGCACCATTGGTGCACATGAAATAGCGCAAGCATGGTAATTTTTCGATGACATCATTCATCTCATTCCAAGCACGGCCAGATGCAATGGCTACCCGAATCCCACTTTCACGAGCTACACGAATCGCCTCAATGGCATCCTCAGGAATTGCCTTTGCATCGTTTACCAAGGTACCGTCTACATCGGATGCGATAAATCGAATCGGCTTATCCCCCGTGAGGCCTATATAATTTTTTATTTCTAATCTTTCAGTTAAGGACATATACACTCCTTTTAACTAATGAATCGTATGTTGATAATACAGTTACTCAGGTAGATACAAAAATGAGCTATTTAGTACTATTAAATTCAGCAACGATTTCTTCTAAGGTTGTTGGGTTTTCTACGAGTCGTAGTAAAGCGCCACCAATAATATTAGCACCATCAATGATGGTTTGTTCAATAGTAGGCTCTAACATGGCACAGGCAAATTCTTTAGAATGGCACACCTTTGGCTCGCCAGCGAGATGCAATTTAGGATGGAGTGCTGCACATTGATAGCTTACATTGCCAATATCTGAGCTACCTCCAAGCGCTGCTGGGCCAGGCTCAAAATCGAGGCCCATATCAGCCATTACCTCTTCGATAAGCGCTGTGCCACGATTGTTTTGGTTCATATCATCATAAGGGTTGCCATAAAACTCTACATCCACAGTTGTACCTGTACAAAGGGCAGCCCCTTCAAAGATTTTTTTGATTTGCTCAGATAAACAATTCAAGTACTCACGCTCCGTATGACGCACGGTAACCTCTAATTCACCGAAGGCAGGAATCACATTAGATGCGGTACCTCCCGCAATGATCCACGTGCCGATGCGCGTTTCAGGGCGCACTTGTTGGCGCATCATATCCATAGCATGGATAGCGAGTTGCACACCATTTACCGCATTGATGCCATTCCAAGGCTCTCCGGCTGCATGGGCTGGCTTACCATGATACTTAGCACGGAAACAATCGAGTGCCAAAAATTGTGAATTTGGCCGTGTTTCCTCGCCGTCGAGATGCACCATGATGGCAAAATCGTATTCTTTAAATACCCCTGCATTGCACATATCCACCTTGCACCCCATCGCTTCTTCGTCTGGTGTGCCGATAATATCTATATCCATGTTGAAAGCTACGCTCTCTTCTTGCATTTTATGTAGTGTCAACGCAGCCAACACGCTCATAGAACCACTGGCAGAATGACCGCATGCATGGCCTACCTCTGGCAGTGCATCATATTCACAAAGTATGGCTAAACGACCTTGAGGTTTATCTACTTTCACAACAGAGGCCTTGAAGGCAGTCGGTAAATCACAGAATTCATAGGTTACGTCCATACCATATTTTTCGAGAACAGCACCAATGGTTTTGACGGACTCAAACTCCTGACTAGAAACTTCAGGATTCTTAGCTAATGTATAATTCACCGCAAAAGCATCTGGGGCGAAGCTTTTACAAAGATCAGCAAAAGTAGTTGTAAGGGACATATTGCCTCCATGTATATAACCACATTATTGTAAAGGATTATGATACTCTACAATAAAGAATAGAAAACTCGTTTACTCTTAATTATACAATGTTATTGCCTATTGGTGTAAAATTCCGTACAATATAAACAGAAATGTATAAACCATGTATATGGATGTTTGAGGAGGATACTATGTTTAAGTTCAAAAAATTGACAGCCATCGCCCTCGTAGCGATAGCAGCAATGGGTTTATTGGCTGGTTGTGGCAACGACAAACCTAAAATGACACAACAAGAAGGTGTATTGCGTGTAGGTTCTGAAACTACATTCCCACCGTTCGAATTCACTGAAGGCGACAAATACGTTGGTTTCGACGTTGATTTGTCCGAAGCAATTGCTAAAAAACTTGGTTTAAAAATGGAATTCAAATCCATGGGCTTCGATGCTTTGATTCCAGCAGTTCAATCTGGCGATATCGACATGATCGCAGCAGGCATCAACGCTACACCTGAACGTGAAAAAGCATTGGACTTCTCCGATGTATACTTCGACCAAGGCGGTTTCATCACAGTTGTTCGTAAAGACAACACAACAATCCACAACATGGATGAATTAGCAGGTAAAACTGTAGGCGCTCAAATCGGTACAATCCCGGTTGAAATGGCTCAAAAAATTCCTGGTACAACAGTAAAACAAATCGATTCTAATGCTAATATCTTCATGGAATTGAAAGCTGGTACAATCGACGGTGCTATCATCGATAATGCAGTTGCTATGTACTACCTCAAACAAGGTGCTGATCAAGACCTTAAACTTGTAGGCGAACCTACTAAAGCTGAAGGTACAGTTCTTGGCGTGAAAAAAGGCAACAAAGCTTTACAAGAAGCTGTTAACAAAGCTCTTAAAGAACTTAAAGAAGACGGCACTTACCAAAAAATCTACAACAAATGGTTCGGCGATTACAACAAAAAATAATATGTATTCCTAAGAACTAGGATACATAATAACCCCTCTGAAAGATTGCAGACATCACATAAAATTTGTGACAGCAGATTTTCTTCAGAGGGGATTTTTTTATGATTTGAATCCAATACATGCTGAAGATTCTGTATTATGCATAGATATAAATTAGAAATAGGCTAGTATATTGTGAGAACAGGTAAACGATAGCAGTATGATATCAATGGAGAACATACAGATATACTAGTATTTTCTCTTTTACGGTACCTCGCGTTCGTTATATAATAAATATGTATTTACTGTATACATGTATAAAAGGAGGCCTAATGGCACAGTACTTTACGGAACGCCTGCAAAAGGTCTTCCACATGATTTTTACATCCTACAATCAAAAACTGGCTCAAGAAGGCTTGCGTCAATTGGAGCTCATCGTCAATAATCAGCAAAATCCTAGTCAGCTAAAAGATAGAGCCTTACGAAACGACAAGACAAGCCGTCTTGAAAGTGATATAGACACTAAAGAGGATGCTCTCAAGATAGCCAATGATCCAGAGGCTCGAGAGCTAGGTGACGCCTATGCCCTCTTGGCACGCGTCTATGCAGGCCCTCGCTTTACCTGGGAAGAGTCTAACTTCCCAGAGGATAATATGCGCACCTATCAATGCTTACACGATAGCATTCGTCGCTGTAGCCCTATCGGCACATTACAAGCTTTGCGCATCAAAGGTTCCATTACGCCTACCGTGGAGAAGGATATGCAAATTTCCTTCGACAAAGCATTTCGCATTGTCTATGATTACGCAAACCAAGGCGATGCCTATTGCCAGTATGTTATAGGCAATGTCTTTTTCTGGCGTGATGATAATCGCATCAGCTCCGCTGAAACTATGTTAACACCTCCGCCTATGAGTTGGACTAAACGCATTCAAAGAAGCCTTACAGCAAACTCTGTGCAGGATCGTATCGCCGCCTTACAAGGCACTGTGCCAGATGAAACATTGCAAGAAAATGCATCTAATCTTGCGAAAGAGTGGTTTAACAAGGCCCTCGACAACGGTCTTGCCATGTTCCAAGGGAACTTGCGGAATATCTATATCAACGAAGCCGACTTTACCAATGCGCGCCGTGTTGCTAGGACTGCGGCCGAACTTGGCAACCCTGCCATGATGCTATATACAGGTCTCGACTGCCACGAAAACGGTAAATTCGAGGATGCTTTCACGTGGTTCACTAAAGGGGCCTCCTTAGGTCAATCTGAAAGTATCGCAGAATTAGCGGATTATTACTATCATTTCTATGATGCTAAAGCGTTACGTTCTACGATTCCCTACGATCCGGTAAAGGCTATCGGTCTCTACCGCCGGGCTGCAACGAAACAGTTTAGTGATGCAGGGTACACCGCCTTACAGGCGGCCTTTGGCTATATCTTTCACATAGGCCACCTCCCTCTCGACTGGGGTCTCATTGCAGACTTAACGCATATGGCGGCCACAAAAGATCGCTTCATATTCGCCTTGCCCTATATCGGATACATGCGAATTCACGGTTTAGGGGTGACGAAAAACATTCGCTTTGGTGTGCAATCATTACTACGTGTCTTAGACGAAGAACAACGAGCCTTTGAAGAGGAGAATCGCGTTCTTTTCTACGATATTACGCGCGCTTTAACACGCGTTGCCTTAGGTTATGCCTACGAAAAAGGCTATGTAACAGGCAAACCAGATTTAGATCAAGCCGTATCCTATTACGAGCAATCCCATCAATATATCTTATCTCATAAAACCAATTTAGATCCGGAGCTAAAAAATATTCCTATCGATGATGAAGCAGAAGAACGCTTAGCCGCCTTTGAGGAGATCGATGGTCATTGGCAGTACAAAGAAGGTGTTGCCGAGTCAACTACTACGGTGCGTCCTGCACCTACCAACTGGCCTCAAAATGCGGCCCGTTTATCTGTGATTATGGATGACTTCTTATGGGATACAACCTTGTACGACTGGCAAACCATTGAAACAGCCTTAGAGTCACAAGAAGAAATAAAGCTCAGCTTTTACAATCATTTCCTATCCGTTCCAGATACGTTGCGCAATATCTTTAAGATCGATGTAAGACAGATAATACGAGATCACTATCAAATAAGGCTACATGGTTATGATCCATCAGAGGGACATGAAATTATCTACAAGTCCATTTACGACAAAGAGAATACCATAAGCCTATTGAAAGAGCTTTACGATAATCATCAATTACCTAACCTCGAGGATAATTGGACTATCGAAAAGAACGAAGAAAAGCCAACCTGGCATTACGTGCTCGATGTGGATCAACAGCCGTTCTTGCTAGAGGAATACGACGATGCAAACGCTATGATTCAAGCTGCATTGCAAGGGTTAAAAGAGAAAAAGTACGAACAAATTAATATTCGCACCCATGACTTTGTAGGCCCATCCTATTTCATTTTTAAAGGCAAGCAATCGACCCCATTTAGGGTGCAGCTCTATCTGAAAGAGTCCGCCCGTCATACCATCGATGACGATGGAAACCAACAAAACACGCCTGGTAAGACCTACTTATTTGAACAATATGTGGGAAACGAAGTGTCCTTAAACTATTGGATTCAAAAAACGATCAATACCTTGGAAATCCCTGAACTAGATAATTGGAAACAATTAACAGTGCCAAAGGATTTACAAACATAAAAAGACCATCCCCAATGAACTGCATTCCAAAATTGGCCACAATTTTTGGAGGTGCAATTCAGCAAGATGGTCTTTTTTTTATTATAGTGTTTTTACAACATCGGCACAGCGTGCACAAAGTGTAGGATGTGCACTATCTTGACCTACTGTATCGCGGTGGATCCAGCAGCGTTCACATTTTTCGAGACCAGAGGCAACAACAACTGTGGCAACGCCAGTTTCTTCGTCTTTTACAGCTTCTGCTGGTGCAGCACCGTTCACAATGTGAGCTTCGGATACGATAACGAGTTTAGCCAAGCCTTCTTCACCAAGGGCGTTCAATGCATCGAATTCAGCACCTTCAGCATATACTGTAACGGATGCATCCAATGGATGACCGATTGTTTTGTCTTGACGAGCAAGTTCCAATGCTTTTTGTACGGATGTACGCAAGTCTAACAATTGATTCCATTTGTCAGCCAATTCTTGGTTGAAATGTTCTGGATGACCTTGTGGCCAATCTTGAAGCATAACGGATTCGCGCATGCCCTCTTCTTTAGGCATATATTTCCAAACTTCTTCCGCTGTGAAAGAAAGTACTGGAGATACCATGGCTACCAATGTTTTCAAGATTTCGTACATCGCTGTTTGAGCAGAACGACGAGCTACATTGTCTTTGCTTTCAGCATACATAGTATCTTTCATTACATCAAGGTAGATGGAACTCAAGTCTACTGTACAGAAGTTATGAATTGCATGGTACAACATGTGGAATTCATAGTTTTCGTACGCATCAGTAACCTTTTGACGCACTTCTTCTAAGCGTAGCAAAGCCCATTTATCGAATTCGGACATATCTGCGTAAGCCACTTTATCGGTGTTTGGATTGAAGTCATCCAAGTTGCCGAGTAAGAAGCGGAATGTATTGCGGATCTTACGGTATACTTCTGATAATTGTTTTACGATGTCTTTGGACAAACGTACGTCTGCTTGGTAATCCGCAGAAGATACCCACAGACGCATAACGTCAGCGCCGTATACGTCGATGATATCACTTGGAGCCACTGTATTACCTACAGATTTAGACATTTTGCGACCTTCACCGTCCACAACAAAACCGTGAGTCAATACGGAGTTGTACGGTGCTTTACCTGTTGTGGCTACTGCAGTCAGCAAGGAAGAGTTGAACCAACCGCGATGTTGGTCAGAACCTTCAAGGTACATAGCACATGGTACATCAAGATCGTTTACTTCGAGCACGCCAGCCCAAGAAGAACCAGAGTCGAACCATACGTCCATGATGTCTGTTTCTTTTTTGAACTCATCATGACCGCAATGAGGACATTTGAAACCTTCTGGTAACAATTCTTTTGCACTATGAGCCCACCAAGCATCAGAGCCCTCTACAGCTACTTTTTCTTGTAATGCTTTGATAGTATCATCGTTGATGATGTGCTCGCCGCAGCTTTCACAATAGTAAATAGGAATTGGCACGCCCCAAATACGTTGACGAGAAATTACCCAGTCACCGCGGTCGCGAACCATGTTGAAAATGCGGTCGTGGCCCCATTTAGGAATCCATTGCACTTGGTTATCGATTGCATCAAGCGCTTGTTGACGGTACCCATCTACAGAGGAGAACCATTGTTCTGTAGCGCGATAGATGACAGGATTTTTACAACGCCAGCAGTGAGCGTATTGGTGACGCAAGCTGGATTTGTGAAGCAATGCATTATTATGCGCCAAGATTTTGATTACAGGCACTTCTGCATCGTGAATTTCTACGCCAGCCAATGGGAATTCAGTATCGCCATAACGGTTGTCGTCTACTTGTTTAGTGTAGTTACCAGTTTCGTTAACAAGAGAAATGATAGGAAGATTAGTTTTACCTTCCTTGTTATAACGCATAACGATGTTAAAGTCGTCTTCACCGTGTGCAGGCGCTGTATGTACGCAACCAGTACCAGCTTCAAGTGTTACATGGTCACCGCATAATACAGTGGATGTACGTTCTACGAATGGATGTTTAAATTCAGCTAATTCTAAGTCTGCCCCAGAGAAGCGGTTTACGATTTCGTAGTTTTCGATACCAATATCTTTCATAGCTGCGTCAACAAGTTCAGTAGCCATCAAGTAGTATTCGTCGCCTACTTTTACCCAGCCATATTCAAGCTCAGGGTTAACGGAAATAGCTACGTTGGCAGGCATTGTCCAAGGAGTAGTTGTCCAAATAACAGAGTATGCTTGTTTTGAATCTACGCCAGCTGGCAATGTGACCTTTTTCTCGGATACGTAAGGGAATTTTACGTAAATGGAGAAGGATTTTTTCTCAGCATATTCGATTTCTGCCTCTGCCAATGCAGTTTCGCAGTGCGTACACCAGTATACAGTTTTAAGACCTTTATAGATGTGACCGCGTTTTGCCATTTCGCCGAAGATGCCAAGTTGTTTAACTTCGAACTCAGGACGCAATGTCAAATACGGACGGTCCCATTCGCCTAATACACCAAAACGAATGAAATCTTGTTTTTGTGTTTCTACGCATTCTAATGCATATTCCTTACATTTATTGCGCAAGTCCAATGGAGCCATTTCATGACGGTTAAGACCAGTGTTTTTAATAACCGCATGCTCGATTGGTAAACCATGTGTATCCCAACCAGGGATGTAGCGAGTATAATGACCAGTCATTGTTTTATATTTCATGATGATGTCCTTCAACGTTTTGTTGAGGGCATGACCGATATGCAATTTACCGTTCGCATATGGAGGGCCATCATGCAAAATGAAAGGTTTTGCGTCTTTACGCAACTCCAAACGTTTTTGATAAATCTTGTTATCTTCCCAGAATTTTAAGATTTCTGGTTCGCGCTTAGGCAAATTGCCGCGCATTGGGAATTCTGTTTCAGGCAAATGTAACGTCTTACCGTAATCCATGCTGTTGCTCCTTTTACATAAAAAAATCGCCCGCCCCCGAAGGGACGGACGTCATATCCGTGGTACCACCCTACTGACTCTCGTTACTTGTGAAAGCCACTTAAACATATAACGGTGTTCACCGGCGGCGTTGCCGCTTGCTCCAAAGTGATCCGCAAATCTCTAGATTTCCAAACCTTTCAGCCTATGAGTTTGGTCTCTACTAAATCCGTCTGAGACATGCCGTCTTTTTCAACGCAATATTCATATAATAGATAATTATAGGACTTAAACGGGGAAATTGTCAACTAGGAAACCATGACGCATCAAGAAGATAACAATTAAATTTTATCGATAGCAATCAAACATCTCAAAACAGAATACGTCATCTAATTAAATTCTATCAAATCCATCATATGGTAAACTATACGTCTTATAATCATATCCAGTAATCCGCCACATCTTATTATCCATTTGAGTCATTTCTATCGGAAATACTTTAGTTTCATTAGTCTTAGTATCCAATGCACGAATTTCTATATTAACAACTCCATCATTCTTATTTTTTTCTTCTATAGAAATTAATTCATATCGCCCTATCTCTTTTAACGTCTGTAAATTATCTTTAAATGGATCTTTGGGGTCAGCTCTATGAGGTATATGTGTTCTTAAATCTTGGTTAAGTAATACCTCTTTTACATCTAAATAATAACTATCTATTGCTGTAAACAACAACGCTTCTCCAAGATTTAAAATCTTAGTTTCTCCTTTTGAATTAGTTTGAGATATATTCCGTCCATCAGATTCTTTTAACAATTTTTCAATATACGGATCATATACCTTATGCAAAATTCCTTCACCATCAACCATCGTAAAAAATGTATCCGTATCCCCATCTTGAATTGCTTTATAAAGTACTTGAAGCGAATATTCTGGAGATTGCTTATACACAAATTGATAGTACAATCCATATCCAGCACTCACAAGTACGCCAATTACCACCATAATACTTAGTATACTTTTTGCAATCCCAAGTTGTTTAAACTTCATTAACATTTCATTAACCCTTTCCGCACTATATATTGCCTATAATTATATAATTAATGTACAATATATCACGACTAGCATTTTATAGATAGTTAAAATTTGTAGTGTGAAAGAGAGGAATACTATGAGACAATTATCACTTATGATTCTAAGTTTATGTATGTTACTACTATCTGGATGTGCCACAATAGATTCAGATGTAAAAATTGACAGTGATGGTAGCGGTACTTGGAACGCTCAAGTAAAATCACAAGCTGGCCCGTTGCCGAAAGACTCTATTACGGAGATTATAAACGAATACAATATTCAAGACTATACAATCAAGGCTCTTGATGATCAAGGAAAAGAGATTACTGTAGATGATGGTGACAAAACACCTTATAATGTTTGGACCGTTAAATCAAAGTTCAACAACGTAGAAGAACTCAATAAAGTTAGAGATGCCATGACATTGAGAAATAAAAATCAAGGGCCTTTACTCGCCTTAGAAAAAACAACTTCTGGTAGTTATATTGTAGATTTAGGAACTTCTCAAGGCAAAACGACAGTTACCGTATCTGGTGAAATTGATCCAGTAAGTGTTCAAACTGGAACATTAACAGATAAAAACACTGTTACCTTCACTCAAAATAGTCATATTCGTTTTATCTTTAAACCAAGCCACAGTTGGTTATTCTATATTGGCATCGGCGTAGCTATCATTGCTGTCATTGGTGGTGGATACATCTTCTACTTACGTCGTAAATATTATGGCGATGCAGCATAAGGAGACTATATGAAACGTAACTTTATAATTACACTATTACTCACTTTTACAATGCTCTTCGTAACTGCATGTGGTAGTGATAATAATGACAAAAACAATAATGCTAACAGCAAATTTGAAGGTACTTGGATTGCTTATAATAAAACTGATGATAAAGATGATATTCAAGAATTAATCATTGAAAATATCGATGGACAACTATTGGTATCTTTATATGATTACTCCTATTATCCTTTAATGGATTACTTTTCTAGTGGACTCGATGAAGCCGACAGCACTAAAAGTGGCGGGGATACAGCTCCTGCCAATGCAGACTATCTTTTAACCAAATCTAGCGATTCTTTACATAATAAGCTTACTTCTGCTATCGACAATAAATTAGATGTAGGCCCTAAACCAATTATTTATAACGAAAAAGATGGTACCTTAGTTTTCGACAAAGTAATCTTCAAAAAACAATCTGATGATAATTCTGTTAAAGCATATTTACCAGACTTAAAAGAAGATATGAAAAAACTTGTTGTGGAAGAACGTAAAAAAGATACATTTGGTAGTTTCAAACCAAAGCCAACAATTCAATTTGATTTTTCCTTTAATGATTCTATTTTAGATACCGCCAAATAAGGAGATATAGCATATGAAATACATTCTTAAACTCGGCTTAATTATGGTTATGCTGTTATCTACTATTATTATTGTAGGCTGCGGCAAAAGTGAAAACGAAAACAAGTATTTAGGAACTTGGGTTGGCTATGATGGCAACAATGTTATGTACCGTATAACATTCCAAGAAAATGGCAAAGAATATATAGTAACAGAAGATAAACTAGCTTATAAATCAGAGAAGAACTATCCTAAACCCCATGGAAGCCTTTTCCCATCATTTGATGATAGTGTAAAGCAAGCCAATAATACGTATAACATCAACTTTATTCTTCAAAAAGACTCTCGAACAACAACAGCTAAAGAGATTACACCAAAAAATGAAAAAGATGATAAAGAAAAAGATAAGTATAAAAATCAACTCAGCTACGATGAAGGTCGTACAATCATTAGATATATCGAAAAAGACAATACTTTATTAATTAATGGTATTCGATATAAAAAAGAAACATCTCCAGATGTAACTAATGATATTTTAAAGCAAATGCAAAATGCTAGACGGATTGAATTAGAAACAAAATTCCATAAATATGGTAATCGTGCTATCGGTTCTAACCACAATCTTGTCATTATTGATAAAATCACATTTGATGATAGTGTGTT
>OBXV01000564.1_pt1 | contig 16038 bp, 13 predicted proteins | sample 1495451 | NCBI WGS metagenome assembly OBXV01 (sample SAMEA2580178, study PRJEB22360) | human gut metagenome | biome: human gut; feature: human-associated habitat; material: faeces | place: Denmark | collected 2008/2010
TTAAATTTTACAAAAAGATGTATAAAGTATTTAAATTTTCATAAACAATATTAATATTTTGTCAAACCAGTATGTAAACTATACATAGAGTTGATGGCAATCGATAAATACCTCAATAATACCACCACAGACCATACCATCATCTTCCGCTTCTCTCCCTGTCATATCCACATTGACCAATCGGGATTTTCCTTCTTCCATACACTGAATGGCTATTTGCTGAATCGATGCCTCTGCACAACCTCCACCAATTGTACCTATCATTTGTCCAGTTCTCACAACAAGCATCTTTGTTCCAATTCCTCTTGGAGCAGAGCCTTTTCGTGAAATAATAGTAACGACTGCCACTGGAAACTTTGTTTCCTTCCAATCCTCTTTAATATAGCTCATCAGTTGATTTGTATAACCAACAGTTCCTTTTTTCTCATTTTTCACTTGAATAATTTCGGCTAGAATCGCAACTCCTATCTCGGTTGGAGTTTCTGCTCCGATGTTTAGACCAATTGGCGAATAAATACTATCGATTAATTCTCTCGAAAATCCTTTTTCTTCCATTAAATCTTTTACAGCTTTTACCCTCTTTTTACTACCAATCATGCCAATATAAGCATGAGGCTTTGATAAAATAGAGGTAAGACATTCCACATCGTAGCGGTGTCCCCGTGTTACGATTACAAAATAAGTATCCTTGTCTCCTTTGATCTGCTCTAATCCTTTTTCAAAAGCATCACAAATGACTCGATCTGCTCCCGCCCTTCTAGCATTGTCAGCAAACATAGGACGATCTTCTAACACGGTTACTGTAAAATCTAACATCTTTGCCATTTTAATCACAGGAATTGAAATATGACCTCCTCCACAGATTACCATCTGAGGATCAGAACGCATACTTTCAAAAAATATCTGCTCTCCATCTATCTCTTCTAACATCGGTCTATCCGCCTCAACTGCTTCTGTTGAAACATTTTTAAACAATTCTATTGCACCTTGGCTATCATATAGGATATCATTGACATAAATTGCCTTTGCACCTATATGAGGCCCTTGAATAACTGTTGCAATTCGATTTTTATTTGTTAGATTTAGATTCACTAACTCCTCAAAGAATAACATAATGTCCTCCTACTTCGCTGTTCTTGAACTTGTTCCATCTCCTAATTTTTCCACGGTTAGCTCATCTCCTGCTCGGATGATACCACCGTGAAGAACAACGGTAAATACCCCTTCTCTTGGCATAATACAATCCCCTACCTGATAGAAAATCTCACACTCAGAATGACATTTCTTTCCTACTTGTGTTAATTCTAATAAAACATCATTACATTTAAAAATTGTTCCAATTGGATATGTTTTAAAATCCATACCTTCTACAAGAAGATTTTCTCCAAACGCTCCATCATCTACATTGGCTCCTCTTTGACGAAATTCTTCTACTCTATCATAAGATAATAGACTCACTTGTCTATGCCATTTTCCTGCATGGGCATCTTTTTCAATCCCAAAATCTTCAATAAATACCGCTTCTTTTATATCTTTTTTTTGTGTCCCTTTCTTTTCACTAATACATACTGCCTTTACAATTCCCATGATAAATTCCTTTCTACTCTCTTTTATAATTTATTTTCTTTATCCACCAATTTGAACCATGGCTCTTGTTTCCTCATCATCAATTTCTTTCTCAAAAAATTGATGAGAAATTGGCTTTCTCATAATTGCCTGTTCCATTACATCGGTCAACTCTTTTTCTTCAATTCCACTTCTTAAAAGTTCTCTTAAATCAATGCCATCTCTATGATGCAAGCAGAGCTTTAAACGCCCATCACTTGTCAATCGAACACGATTACAGTTTTCACAAAATTCATGGGAGACTGCACTAATAAAACCAATCCCCTTTTGAAATCCTTTAAACTCATAATAAACGGCTGGTCCATTTCCATACTGTTTTGTGGAAATCGTAGCTTTTCCATAATTTTGCTCTAATAATTTTAAAATTTCATCATTAGAAATCGGTTGATACTGCTTTCCATATCCAATTGGCATCATTTCAATAAAGCGAACAGAAACCGGATATTTCTTTGCTAATTCTGCAATGGAAAGTAGTTCATCTTCATTGAATTCTCGAACTGGTACGCAGTTAATCTTCACAGGAATACCAACTGCAATACACTCTTTCATTCCATTTAATACATCATCAAGTCTATCTCGTCTTGTAATCTCTTCATATCGTTTTTTATCTAGCGTATCAAGACTAATATTAACTCCTGTTAATCCTGCCTCTTTTAGTTCTTTTGCCATCTCACTTAGTAAAACTCCATTGGTTGTGAGTGTAACTTGTTCCATGTGAACTTCTTTTCTAAGAATCGCAATTAAATGAGCGATATCTTTACGCACAAGAGGTTCTCCTCCTGTTAACTTAATCTTTCGAACCCCCAAATTCCACGCGGCTTTTGCTACGCGGCGAATCTCCTCAAAAGAAAGAATCTCCTCATGCTTCATACAAGGAATTCCTTCTTCTGGCATACAATAAACGCATCGAAGATTACATCGATCGGTAATTGATATTCTCATATAATCAATTCTGCGATTCTGTTGATCTTTCATTCTATCACCAACTTTCTATCATTATTTTTTCTTTTTTTACTTTTGGCTACAAATCTCTTACTGCTTTTTTTCTCTTGTCTTTTTATCCCCATAAGCTTATCCCTTCTTACTTCTTTGCTTGATAATGTCCGCTTTTTCCTCCTAATTTTTCAAGAAGATGAACATTTTGAATACACATACTGCGATCCATTGCCTTACACATATCATAAATCGTAAGCAATGCCGTCGTTACGCCTGTTAACGCTTCCATTTCAACTCCTGTTCTTCCAGCTAACTTTGTTGTACAGATAGCACGGATCGTGGAAGTTTCTTCTTCTAATTCAAAATCAATGGATGCTTTTGTAAGCATTAAAGGATGGCACATTGGAATGAGTTCACTTGTTTTCTTTGTTGCCATAATCCCAGCAACTCTTGCTACTCCAAGCACATCTCCTTTTTTCGCTCTTCCTTGCTTTACAACTTCATAGGTCTCTTGATTCATTGTAATTTCACCTGTTGCAACCGCAATTCTTGTTGTAATATCTTTTTCCGTTACATCTACCATAACGGCATTTCCAGCTTCATCAAAATGATTTAATTTTCCCATATACAAATCCTTTTTTTATTTTTATCCTTTTATTTTCCAAAACCATTTCTATCGTTATATACGATACGATCTAATAACTTTTTTATTTTCCAAAACCACATTTTGGGAAAGTACAGACAGGACAATTTTCACAAAGTCCACCATGACCATATTCCGCCATATCCTTCATTGATAATTTCTCTCCTGCAATCAATCTTGGCAATAATAAATCAAAAATTGTTCTCTTACCATACATAACACATCCTGGAAGTCCACAAACAGGAATTTCTTTTCCATCTTTATAATAATAAGATACTAAAAACATAGCCCCTGGTAATACTGGCGCTCCATAAGATACAATCTCTGCTCCTGTTGCCTTAATAGCTCCTGGTGTTCTATCGTCTGGATCCACACTCATACCACCTGTACAAAATACCATTTCTGCTCCGTCTTCAATGGCTTTTAAAATAGCATTTTTAATATCTTCTTGAGAGTCATCCACAATCGTTTGAGAAACAACTTGTACCCCAAATTCTTCTAACTTTCCTTTTACAACTGGCCCAAATTTATCTGTGATTCTACCTTTGAACACTTCACTTCCTGTTGTAACAATAGCAGCTGTCTTTTTTACAAAAGGAAGAATCGCTAATAGAGGTTCTTCTCCAATTGCTTCCTTTGCCTTTTTTAACTTTTCTTCTTCAATAATAAGAGGGATGACTCTCGTTCCAGCAACTTTTGTTCCTTTCTTCACAGGGAAATTACCATGGATAGTAGCAATCATAATTTCCCCAAAACAATTCAACTGAAAAATTCGTTCTTTATCTACCTTTAATAGTCCATCGATATCAGCAATTAATTCTACTTTTCCTTCCTTTACTTCTCCTTTCACTAAATAATCATTTTTACACATATCATATAAAATCTCAGCTGCCTCGTCTTCATGAAGCATTCCTTCTTTTTTCTCCCATACATAAAGATGTTCTTTTCCTATTGATAATAAAACAGGAATATCCTCTTCTGTTACTACATGACCTTTTCGAAAAATAGCATCTTTTTTCACTCCTGGAATAATCTGTGTTAAATCATGACATAACACATGTCCAACGGCTTTTTCTGTATCAATTAATTTCATGAATGTAATCCTCCTAAAAAATCCTTCTGTTTTTTTTATTTTATCATTATTAGAAAAAAAATCGATTGCTTTTGCAACATACGCCCGAACCAAAGACCAATATAAAAATCTACTTCGTAGTGCTTTTTATGTGATGGGAAACGAATTTTCCTATCATTCATAAAAAAAATCCTTACCTAAGGGAATCTCTCATGCTTCCAATCGCTTTCTCGCATAGAGTATTCCATGGTAAGGAGATACCGATGTCTTTTCATCTACGTTAACTTACTCTTTTATTATATCAAATTTTATAACAAATTCAACAATATTTTCAAATATCCTCTTTGAACATTTTGACTATTTTTTACAAACAAATAATTCAAAATACTGGAAAAGAGTTTTCAAACCTCTCAAATTATTGTACAATTATTAGTGAATAATTTTAAAAATTTCTAGAGAAGGCGGTATGAAAAATGGCAAAAATTACTCAATCTATTTTTGGAACAACAAAACAAGGGGAACAAGCACATATTTTTAAGCTAGAAAACAACGTTGGATCTTATGTTACTATTACAGACTTTGGTGGAACCATTCTTTCTTTAGTTGTCCCTGATAAAAACGGAACTCCAACTGATGTAGTGCTTGGTTATGATAGTTTAGAAACTTATGAAATTGAAGGCGGGGCTTTTTTTGGCACTTTAATTGGACGTTGTGGAAACCGTATAGCAAAAGGACAATTTTCTTTAAACGGAAAAGACTACACACTAGCTTGTAATGACGGCCCAAATCACCTCCATGGAGGCCCTACTGGCTTTAGTCATAGACTTTGGGATGCCTCTATTGAACTTGGCTCTTTAAAGCTCACATTACATAGTGCAGATAAAGAGGAAGGCTATCCGGGAAACGTAACTGTTACGGTTACTTATACATTCGGCGACGATAACAATTTAAGCATCCGTTATGAAGCAGTTAGCGACGCAGATACCATTGTAAATCTAACAAACCATAGTTATTTTAATTTAAACGGACATTCTAGCGGCTCTGTAGAAGATCAAATGTTGAAATTATTTGCTTCTTCTTACACTCCAACCGATAGCACTTTAATCCCAACGGGTGAAATTCGTTCTGTTGCTGGAACACCATTTGATTTTCGAGAATATAAAAAAATTGGTGCCAACCTTTATGCAGAGGATGAACAAATAAAAAATGGTAACGGCTACGATCATAATTTCGTTTTAGATAATTCTGGCTCTTTAGCCGTATTTGCAGAAGCCTATAGTGAGCAATCTGGTATTTATATGAAAGCGAAAACAACATTACCAGGAGTTCAATTTTATACAGGAAATTTCCTCGATGAAACAATAAAAGCAAAAAATAATGCTACTTATCACCCTCATCAAGGATTTGCCTTGGAAACACAGGTATTTCCAGATGCGATTCACCATGAAAATTTCCCATCTCCACTCCTTCGAGCAGGTATGAAATATAATACAGTGACTACTTATGAGTTTTCTGTGAAAAATTCTCTATAATTTATTTATCTTTTTCTATTATTATAGAAAGAAATGGTTGCATTTTTATTAATTTCATGTAAAATGGTTGTGTATGCCTTTAAAACAAAACTCTTATTAGAAGAATTCAATGTAGACATTTTTCATGTGTCTCATACTATTATATGATAAATAAAGGAAGGAATTAACTATGATTACAGCAAGTAACATCACTCTTCGTCTTGGAAAAAAAGCATTATTCGAAGAAGTAAATATTAAATTTACAGAGGGAAATTGTTATGGTCTTATCGGTGCTAATGGTGCTGGTAAATCTACTTTTTTAAGAATTCTCTCTGGAGAATTAGAACCAACTAATGGTGATATTATTATCACTCCAGGTCAACGTCTTTCCGTGTTAAAACAGGATCACTTTAAATATGATGAATATTCTGTTCTTGACACTGTTATTATGGGAAATCAACGCCTTTATGACATTATGAAAGAAAAAGAAGCCATCTATGCCAAAGAAGATTTTACAGAAGAAGATGGAATTCGTGCTAGTGAATTAGAAGGAGAATTCGCTACTATGAACGGTTGGGAAGCAGAATCCGATGCTGAAACATTATTAAATGGTCTTGGCATTGAAACAGAGCTCCACTACAAACAAATGAGTGAATTAACAGGTTCTGAAAAAGTCAAAGTATTACTTGCTCAAGCATTATTCGGTAATCCTGACATTCTTCTTCTTGACGAGCCTACAAACCACTTGGATTTAGCAGCGATTGCTTGGTTAGAAGAGTTTTTAATCAACTTTGATAATACTGTTATTGTTGTATCTCATGACCGTTATTTCTTAAATAAAGTATGTACTCATATTGCTGATATCGATTACGGTAAAATTCAGCTCTATGCTGGTAACTATGACTTCTGGTATGAATCTAGTCAGCTTATGATCAAGCAGATGAAAGAAGCAAACAAGAAAAAAGAAGAAAAAATTAAAGAATTACAAGAATTTATTCAACGTTTTAGTGCTAACGCTTCCAAATCCAAACAGGCAACTAGCCGTAAACGTGCTCTTGAAAAAATTCAACTTGATGAAATGCGTCCATCTAGCCGTAAATATCCATATATCGATTTTCGACCAAATCGTGAAATCGGTAATGAAGTCCTTCAAGTAGAAGGTATTAGCAAAACCATCGACGGTGTAAAAGTTCTTGACAATGTAAGCTTTATTTTAGGACATGACGATAAAGTTGCTTTTGTTGGTCCAAACACAATCGCTACTACAACTCTTTTCAAGATTTTAGCTGGTGAAATGGAACCAGACGAAGGAACTTATAAATGGGGTGTTACAACTTCTCAAGCTTATTTCCCAAAAGATAATACAAAAGAGTTTGATTGCGATGATACAATCGTCGATTGGTTAACACAATATTCGGACGAAAAAGATGTAACATATGTTCGTGGTTTCTTAGGACGAATGTTATTCTCTGGTGATGATGGTATGAAACGTGTTAAAGTATTATCTGGTGGTGAAAAAGTTCGTTGTCTCCTATCAAAAATGATGATTTCTGGAGCAAACTGCTTAATTCTTGACGAACCTACTAACCACTTAGATATGGAATCCATCACGGCTTTAAACAATGGTCTTATTAAATTCAAAGGCGTATTACTATTCGCTTCCCAAGACCACCAGTTTATTCAAACAACAGCCAACCGTATTATGGAACTTACAAATAATGGTGGTTTAATTGATAAAATCACAACCTATGATGAGTATCTTGACAGCGATGAAATGGCTAGAAAACGCCAAGTTATGAACTTAGATGAAACAGTTTCTGAAGATAAAGTAGACGAATAAGCATAAAAAAGCCCATTAGTAATTTTTTCTAATGGGCTTTTTGTTTTCTTACGCTTAAACTGGTTGTGCCAGTACTTCTCTCATTTCTACAAAAGAATTTTGAAGAATGGCTACTACTGAAGCTACTACTTCCATGCATACACGCACAATGTAACGACAATCTTCTAATACAATGCTCTTCTTCTTTGTGTACTCCTGATGTGTCTCCTCAATAAACTGAAATAGTTCTTCCTTTGTAGTATGAACTTTAATTTCTCTTCTAATTTCCATCACTTCCTTGCTTTCTAAAAAGCGGCGAAGAGCAAATTTTAAATCTTTTTCATAATAACAGTGCTCTTTTAAATTCCCTTCATAATGTTCATTATGAGGAAATGTAAAATAATCTGCAAGATAGTGTGTAATTTCTCCAAGTCGGATACAATCGCGATATCCAAAACAGTACATATTTTTCATTTTCTCAATAAATCGCTCGATTTTTTGCTTTACATCCTCAAACGTATTCTTAAACGTATGTGGCGTTGTTAAAAAAGATGGTTTGCAATCTGGTAAAATGCTACCAAAGCAAAATGTAAGTTTGTGATTCATTGTATCTTCTAACTGAAGTTTATCCATTAAGCCAACTGCTAATGAAATATGTGATTTCTTTCTCATTGTTTGTTCTTACCCCAATTTTTACGGACTCAATTCCGTTTTCGCCATTTTCGGCATTTCCAATAAGTTACGCTATGTGCTATTTATAATCAATCCCTCTTCTTTTCTAGTATCTAGCACTACTTTCATTCTATTACTATTTTTCATTTGTTGCAATAGTTTTCATATAATTTTAATTTTTTATTCTCTTTTTATTTCCTTTTTCTTCCATAAAATTTCTCATACGATATAAATTTCTCCTTATCTTTTATATAAATTGTGCAATACTTGACTTTTTATTCACCTTTTTTTATAATATACGCTAAGTAATTAATTTTTTATAAAGTTTGAAAGGAGTTGATCAATTTGGACTCGAGTTCCATTATTCAACTAATTATTCTCGTTATTTTAATTGCACTTTCTGCTTTTTTTTCATCAGCAGAAACAGCTTTAACAACCATTAATAAAATTAGAATGCGTAATTTAGCCGAGGCTGGTAACAAACGCGCTAGTCTCGTACTAAAGTTAACAGGAGATTCTCCAAAGCTTTTAAGCACAATTTTAATTGGGAATAACATTGTAAATATTTCCGCCTCTTCTATTGCTACCGTGGTGGCTACTAAGGAACTTGGAAGCAAAGGTGCTGGAATTGCTACTGGTATTTTAACAATTTTGATTTTACTTTTTGGAGAAATTACGCCGAAATCTTTTGCGACCTTTCATAATGAATCCATTTCTTTATTATATGCACCAATTATTTATTTTTTAACAGTTATTCTCACACCGATTATTTTCCTCGTAAATGTATTATCCAACGGACTTTTAAAACTATTCCGCTTAAATTCTTCCAAATCCTCTCATTCTATCACAGAGAGCGAACTTCGTACCATTGTTGATGTGAGCCACGAAGAAGGTGTCATTCAAACAGAAGAAAGAGCTATGATCAATAATGTATTCGATTTTAGAGGCTCTTTAGCAAAAGATATTATGACGCCTCGGGTAGATATTGTCTATTTATCCGCTGATATTTCTTACGAAGAGTTGCTAAAAGTCTATAACGAAGAGCGCTATACAAGATATCCTATTTATGAAACTTCAAAAGATGAAGTCATTGGTGTTTTAAATATCAAAGATCTATTCTTTTATATGGCCACTCATGATAAGAGCAGTTTTTCCCTTCGACCTCTTCTTTGGGAACCAACTTATTGCTATGAATATCAAAAAACTTCTGCTCTTATGACAGAAATGAAAAAAACTTCCAGCAATTTCACTATTGTTCTTGATGAGTATGGAAAAATATCTGGACTGATTACATTAGAAGATTTATTAGAAGAAATTGTGGGTGATATTCGCGACGAATACGATGCTTCGGAACAAGATGAAATAAAAAAACTATCCGATTATGAGTTTGAAGTAGATGGCTCTGTAAAGCTTGATGACTTTAACGATGAAACAGGAACTCACATTAAATCGGAGGATTATGATTCTATTGGTGGTCACATTATTGAATTATTAGATCGGATTCCAAATGAAGGAGAACAAGCGACAGAGCATGGTATTACTTATACCGTATTAAAAACAGAGAAAAATAGAATTAGTCGTGTTCGGGTCCATATTGAGCAAGATTATGATTTAGAAGAACCTAGTTCTTTATAGATAAAGTGTGCTTTTCGCACTCTTATCAGCACTCAGTTGCTTCTAGTAATTTTCTATTATATAAAAAATAACGTGAGAAACATACAAAGCGTTGTTTCTCACGTCCATGGATGACAACTTATGCCTTCCACCTAAAAAAACCATGAGAAACTAGTGAAACAGGTTTCTCATGTTCGTAGGCAGTCGTCAAATTCTCATTCGAAGAATTCAATAAACAACATTCGTTCCGATGTTGTTCTTGAATTTCTTCTATTCGTTACTTGACTCGTTGTTTTAGCGTAGATATTATAAGAAATCTTTAATTTTCTTACTTCTTGATGGATGACGAAGTTTACGTAGAGCTTTTGCTTCAATCTGACGAATACGCTCACGGGTAACTCCCATCTCTTTTCCAACTTCTTCTAATGTTCTTGGATGTCCATCATCAAGTCCAAATCTTTGGCGAATGATATAACGTTCTCTTTCATTTAAATCTCCAAGAATTTCTTCAATATGAAGACGAAGCATTTCCGCATTGGCAACATCTTCTGGTGATTGATTTTTCTCATCAGCGATAAAATCTCCAACACTGCTATCGTTTTCATCTCCGACTGGTGTCTCTAAAGATGTTGGCGTCAAACTATATTCACGAATTTCCATTAATTTGTCCACTGTAATATCAAGACGCTTTGCGAGCTCTTCATTGGTTGGTTCTTTTCCAAGCTCTACTGTTAATTCTCTTTGTACTCTTGTTAATTTATTGAATACTTCCACTAAATGTACTGGAATACGGATGGTACGACTCTGATCCGCAAGAGAACGAGTAATTGCTTGTTTAATCCACCAAGTTGCATAGGTACTTAATTTATACCCTTTTGTGTAATCAAATTTTTCAATTCCTCTTAATAAACCAATATTTCCTTCTTGAATTAAATCAAGAAAAGAAAGCCCCCGACCTACATATTTCTTAGCAATGCTGACAACGAGACGAAGATTTGACTCTGTCAAAATATCAATAGCAATCTTATCTCCTTTGTCTTTTCTCTTTGCTAATTCTATCTCCTCTTGCTGTGTCAAAAGCGGATAAGAACCAATTTGTTTTAAATATAACTTTACAGAGTCTTGAAGATTGGTATCTGCAAAATTATCAATATTCTCAAGATTTTCCAACTCAAAATTTTCAAATTCTTCTGAATCTAACTCTTCATCTGTTGGTTCTTCTAAAATCTGAATATCATCTAACTCTTGCTCTTCTAAATTTGGCTCACTATTTTCTTTCTCAATATCTGTGATATTAATATTTCGATCTTCAAAGAAGCTATAAAACTTTTCTAACTGATCAATGGATAGCTCCTCTAGATCGAAGAATTTTTTAATATCTTTTTTATCAAGAGTCATATTATTGCCTTCTGCAAGTGACACTAATTTTACTAGATTTTGAATAAATGTTTCTTCTTTCATGGTTTTCATATTTTGAACTTTACTTTTCATTGGTAAGCCCCCATATGTTATGTTTTATTAGTCGTATACCATATTCTATCACACTTCTAAGGGTATTTCTACGGATTTTATCAAATTCAGACATTTTTATACAAATACTTCTATTCACAAACAACACTTTTTTATTTGCCTTTCTTTCATTTTTTTATTTATCGACGACGTCCATTCGCTTCCCATTGCGCCAACTGATCCACACAACCAATCAGATCTTCAATCTTATCAGAAATTTCTCCCTCTTGCAATGTGATATTAACAGAAACCGCCATCAGATCTAAATCTTTCTCTGTTATATTTTCTTTTTGTAATTTGTAATGAAGAAATTCGCTCTTCTCTTCCATTGTATCCAAATCAAGGAATTCAAATACTTGCGGATGTAAACTATTTATTTCCTGTGTTTCCACTATATCTTCTTTCGTCTCATTTTCTCCCATCGTATTTTGTATTTCCAACTTTTTTATAACCTTCGTATCTTCTCTTAGACATCGCTCAATTTTTTCTTGGACAATGGACATTTCTTCTGTTAATCTCTTCATTTGTTCTAATAATTGTTCTAATTCTTGGTTCATTTCATTCCCCTTTTCTTTTTATACTGGGATTTTATCCCATTTTTATTTATGTCAAGACAACAAGTCAGAAACTATGAAAAATCGGGCTGTTATATCACCTTCGTGTCATATAACAGCCCTCCTATTATTTTTTTCTAACCTATTATTTAAAATATTCTACACCTGATGCAAAAATATTTTGATTTTGTTCTCCATAAATATTTTTTGCGACCCCTTCTCCAATACGCTCTGAATGAGCCATCTTTCCAAAAACACGTCCATCTGGACTTGTAATTCCTTCGATGGCATAATAAGAGCCATTTGGATTAAACGCTTCTTCCATTGTTGGATTTCCATTCATATCTACATATTGTGTTGCAACTTGTCCATTAGCAAACAATTTATCGATCCACTCTTTAGAAGCTACAAAACGTCCTTCTCCATGAGAAGCAGGAATGGCATAAATACCACCGAGTTTTGCTTTTTGCAACCATGGAGATTTATTTGTAACTACTTTTGTATAAACCATTTGAGAAATATGTCGTCCTATTTGGTTGGTTGTAAGAGTTGGTGAATCAGAAGTTAACTCTTTAATTTCTCCATATGGAACAAGACCAAGTTTAACTAACGCCTGAAATCCATTGCAAATACCGAGCGCTAATCCATCTCTCTCGTTTAATAATTTCATAACAGCCTCTTTCAGTTTTTCATTGCGAAATGCGGTCGCAAAAAACTTAGCGGAGCCATCTGGCTCATCACCAGCAGAAAAACCTCCTGGAAACATAATGATTTGAGACTTTTCAATGGCCTTTTCAAATTCTTCCACAGAATCTCTGATTCCTTGTGGAGCCAGATTGCGAAATACTCTTGTAATCACTTCTGCTCCTGCTTCTTCAAAAGCCTTCGTACAATCATATTCGCAGTTGGTTCCTGGGAAAATTGGAATAAATACTTTTGGTTTTGCTACTTTATGTTTGCATATATAAATATCTTTTGTGTCATAAAGCTTTGTATCCACTGGAATATGTTCTGCACCAGAAATCGTTGGAAATACGGATTCTAACGTTCCTTTCCAAGACTCTAATGCCTCTTCTATGGAAATCGTTATATCGCCATAAGTAAAAATAGGCTCTTTTGTTATTTCTCCAAGAATACCATATGGAATCTGTAATTCTTCTAGCTTTTCTTTTTTTACTTCTGCCACAATGGAACCATAATCTTTTGCAAGTAAAGATTCTATCCCATTAGAAGTTTTTATTTTTACACCTAGTTTATTACCAAATGCCATTTTGCTAATCGCTTCAATCGCTCCACCAAATCCAACTGCATAAGCAGAAACAATTGTTTTATTAGAAATAGCCTCAAATAATTTATCATATAATTCCATTACTTGTTGGTAAACTGGAATATCATATTCATCCTTTTCAATATCAAATTTTACAAGCACATTGCCCTCTTGCTTTAATTCTGGGGTAATAATATGGGTATGCTTTGCAATATCCACAGCAAAAGAAACTAGTGTTGGTGGTACATCAATATTTTCAAAAGTTCCCGACATACTGTCCTTACCACCAATGGATGGCAGACAAAAGCCTCTTTGCGCCTCATATGCCCCAAGTAAAGCACTAAAAGGTTGTCCCCAACGAGCAGGATCTGCTCCAAGTCTTTCAAAATACTCTTGAAAAGTGAAACGAATTTTTTTATAATCTCCACCTGATGCCACAATTTTTGCCATAGATTGTACGACTGCATAAATCGCACCATGATATGGACTCCAACTAGATAAATAAGGATCAAATCCATAACTCATCATCGTAACAGTATCTGTTTTCCCTTTTAATACTGGAAGTTTTGCAACCATTGTCTGGGTTGGTGTCAATTGATATTTTCCACCATAAGGCATAATAACCGTTCCTGCTCCGATAGAACTATCAAACATTTCCACTAATCCTTTTTGAGAACATACATTTAAATCAGCTAATGTATGAAGCCATGTCCGTTTGATATCCTCTATCTTTTTCTTCTCTTTAAAATAATTTCCCTCTGGATTTGGCATTGTAACTTGAACTTCCACCTCTTGATGGGCACCATTGGTATCAAGAAACGCTCGTGATAAATTCACGATTTCTTTTCCTCGCCAGTATAAAACAAGTCTTGGCTCTTTTGTCACTTCTGCCACAACAACGGCTTCTAAGTTTTCTTCTTTTGCATAAGCAAGCATTTGATCGACATTTTCTCTATCAACAACAATAGCCATACGCTCTTGCGATTCTGAAATAGCAAGCTCTGTTCCATCAAGACCTGCATATTTTTTTGGCACTTTGTCCAAATCGATTTGCAAACCATCTGCAAGCTCTCCAATAGCAACAGACACACCGCCTGCACCAAAGTCATTGCATTTCTTAATCAGTCTACTTACCTCTTCTCTTCGGAACAAACGTTGAATTTTACGCTCTGTTGGAGCATTTCCTTTTTGCACTTCGGCACCACAAGTTTCAATGGACTGCATTGTATGAACTTTAGAAGAACCAGTTGCTCCACCGCATCCATCTCTTCCCGTTCTTCCTCCAAGCAAAATAATTTTATCCCCTGCTTTTGAGTTTTCACGAATGACATTTTTTCTTGGTGCTGCTCCCATAACCGCTCCAATTTCCATACGTTTTGCCACATAGTTTGGATGGTAAATCTCACTAACATGGCCAGTCGCAAGACCGATCTGATTGCCATAAGAACTATATCCATCTGCAGCACCATTTACGATTTTTCTTTGTGGCAGTTTTCCTTTTAGCGTATTTTGTAACGGAACTGTTGGATCACTGGCCCCTGTAACGCGCATAGCTTGATACACATAGGACCGGCCAGAAAGCGGATCTCGAATGGCACCTCCAAGACAAGTAGCCGCACCTCCAAATGGCTCAATCTCTGTTGGATGGTTATGAGTTTCATTTTTAAAGCTTATCAGCCACTCTTCTGTTACTCCATCAATATCCACTGGAACAATTAATGGAACATGCATTAATTTCATCGGATTCTTCTTGATCATTTAAGCCACCTTCTGCCTTGATTTTTCTCATTGCCATTAATGCAATATCCATAAAACAAGTATACTTATCTTCTCTATGTAAATCTTTTTTATCTTGTAAATATAACTGATATGTATTCTTGATCGGTTCTTTATAGAACCCATCATCAAATTTTATCTTTTTCAGTTCTGTTGAAAATGTTGTATGACGGCAGTGATCAGACCAATAGGTGTCTAATACACGAATTTCTGTCATAGACGGATCTCGATTTTCTTCTTTTTTAAAATAATTTTGAATGTGTTCAAAATCTTTTAATGTCATTGCAAGACCTAAAGAATGATAAAGCTCTTCTAACCCTTTTTGATCGAGTTGTTGAAATCCATCAAAAATCTGTACATCGTCTGGCTCTTCAAAGTCAACGAGTAATGTATCTGGTTTCTTTTCATCCGTCTCTCTTGAGTCAACAGGATTAATGCAATACGATTTTATTCGCTCAAAATCTTCTTCGCTCATATAGCCTTCTACTACATAAGTCGTTGCGGATCGAATCATTGGTTCTTCTTTTTCATCTAACAGTTTTACACACTGCTGTGCGGAATCCGCTCGTTGATCGAATTGACCAGGTAAATATTCAACACTAAATATTTTTGCTTCTTTCGATACTGGAAAATTTTCTTCATAATATTGATCCACTGGTGGCTCTGAGAACACGGTATGGATTGCTTTTTGATAAGTTGCTTCTGAAACATTTTCCACGTCATAGCGAATTAAAATTCTAACACTTGTAACTGGAAGATTCAAATATTTTTTAATTTCTTCCTGCAATTCTTTTGCCTTTACTGCGTAATCTTGTTTTTTCTCTACATAAATTCGTCTTACACTGCTCATGGTTTCCTCCACATTTTCCCTATTTATGCCGTTGTATTCAGATACAAATTTCAACGATGAAAAACACGTTTCACGAGTTTCTCACATAAATGATTTTATCCATCTTTCAGCAAATTCATTGGCTTATTAACACCTGTCGAATTCATAATATCATATTTCTACTTTTGAATACAATAGATTAAATGATTG
>OBXV01000566.1_pt1 | contig 15999 bp, 13 predicted proteins | sample 1495451 | NCBI WGS metagenome assembly OBXV01 (sample SAMEA2580178, study PRJEB22360) | human gut metagenome | biome: human gut; feature: human-associated habitat; material: faeces | place: Denmark | collected 2008/2010
GGATCTTTTAATTTTTATTATATTTAAATGGTGAAAATGATGAAAAGCACGCTTTGCGTGCTTTTCTCTATTACATTTGTTGTTGTAAACGATCAAGAGCATACATGGCTGCTCCTGTAGCTCCTACAATTTCTGGTTCTGGGCAAATATATAACTTGGCTCCAATTTTCTCTTCTACAGCACGAACAACTCCTGGGTTTTTGGCAACCCCACCAGTCATCATATATTCTCCTTCCATACCAACTCTCTTTAATAAAGAAAATGATTTATTGGCAATGGCACGACAAATTCCGTTGGCAATATCTGTCTTTTCTTTATTATTGGCAATTAAAGAAATTACTTCAGATTCTGCAAACACAGAACACATACTTGTAATTTCAATGTCTTCTGTGGATTGTAAAGCAATCGTTCCGAGTTCACTAATATCCACTTCTAATGTTCTTGCTATCATTTCAAGAAAACGACCTGTTCCAGCGGCACATTTATCATTCATAACAAAATCAATGACTTCACCTTTATCGCTTAACTTAATTCCTTTGCTATCTTGTCCACCAATATCCAAAATTGTGCGGATCTTTGGATTAAAATAATGAGCCCCTCTTCCGTGACAACTAATTTCTGTAACTGTTTCATCGGCATAAGGGATGCTAACACGACCATATCCTGTTGATACAATCCAAGAAATATCCTCTCGTTTTAATCCTGCTTTTTCTAATACTTCTTTTAAAATTTTATCTGCGCTTTCTCCTGATTTTGCTCCTGTTCTCACAACAGAAAATGCTTTTATCTTTCGATCTTGATCCATAATAACCGCATTGGTTGATGTAGAACCGCTATCAACACCCATGACGTACATTGTTCCTTGTCCTCCTACTTTTGGTACTTTTTTCATTCCTTTATTTAATGACTCTAAAAATGCTTCGATTCTCGTTAAAATCTGTCCATAGCTTTGTTTTGTATAATCGGTCTCTAATAAAAGCATTGGTTTTGTAATCACATCTTTTAACCAAGCATATTCATAGGAGTAATTATCACAAAATTGTACCGTATGATAAATAATTCCATCAACGCTTTCTGCATATTGTTTTAACATTTCATCACGGTTAGAAGCTTCTTCCATTCTCATACAAGGGAACTGGCTTAATAATCCTCTTGCATATCCACGCAACACATTTTCCTCGTCTAGAAGCAATTTTCTTACAAGACCCGTACAAGTGACATCAAATGTCACATGGACGTTTCGTTCCTCTAAAATTCTTTTAATGCTGTCATTGGCTCTTGCACCGACAATTCCAATATTGAGAGCATCCTCTTTTCTAGCAATGGACTGTTCTTCTTGACGTTTCTTTATGAGTTCTCTTAATTTATTTTCATCGAACTTCTTTCCTGAAAACTCTTCATAAGCACGAATCATATCTCGAATTCTCTGCTCATAAAGCACAACACCTGCATCTTTTGTAATTCTTGGTGTATCTAAAATATAAATGAACTTATCTGGCATTTTTTCTTTTAATACATCATAAAGTCTGCGAATACTATCACAGCAAGTTGTCAATACAATGCCTTCATACTCATTCATAAATACATCTTCTAATAACCCTTTTGTAAAGCTACAAATATTAGGATGCATTAAAATATCCGCCTGATTAAAATTTGTAACTTCAGGCTCCATTCTCTTCATTTCTACACCCATTGCCTCAAATACTTCAATGGGAGCATATTTGCAAATATAACCTAACATGTTTTTCCCTCTGATTCTATTAATTCTAAAAATGCCTCAAGTCTTGTTTTAATCTGACCATCATGGCTGTTTCTCTTATCAATTCCGTCTCCATCTAATATGAGCATAGGAATATTCTTTTCTTTCATCTTTTCTTTCAATAAAATACTGCCACCAGAGGCTTGTTTACAACCCCAGTGACAAAAATGGATAATAGCATCTGGTTTTAACTCATCCACTAATGTTCCGATCATATCCGCCTTATGAGAATAAGAACCGTTATATAAATTATTTAAAATCTTTTTGGCAAGAGCTTTAAATGGATCGCTCTCATCAAGTTCTCCTCTAAAATCAATAATAATATCACTAGCTGTTACCTGATACTTATCGCTACTATTAAAATACTGACGTAAACTTTCTTGATAAAATGGCAACAAATGAACCCAAAGAATTCTCTTTCCTTCAAAAACAGGATAGGTCTGAATATCTTTAATCATAAAACGAACGAGATCCAAAAACTCTTGTCTTCCCATCATTAAATGAGTTCCCATCATTAAATAAAGCTGACTAATCAGCTCTCCTGGATAATAATGTTTTTGTTGCAATTCCAAAAATCGCATTAATTCTTTTCTCGTTTCATTTTCAATTCGAATGGTTTCTTTTAGTTTTTCCATATCAAACTTCTTTTGAAAACGAACTTCCAATTCCTTTGTGAGAGTCTTTAACTGCCCTGCTAAATAAGCAATTGACGCCTCATCACATGCATAAGGAATATCTAAAAATGTAAATGGAACTCCCTTTTTCTTTTCTAAATATCGGAAGGTATTTAAATTTCCATCACAAGAAAGGGATGTGGTCACTGCGTAAACAGGTTTTGGAATCACTCCACTATCAACGGCTCCCACAAATGTTTTATGATAAGAACAAAGAGTTGGCGCAATACCCGTATTTTGTGCGTAATCAATAAAATGATCTTCTAAATGATATCCTGTTAAATAACAAGAGAGACATTCGATAGAAAGTGTATTTAATCCAAAACATTCCATAATTTCACATGGTGCAAAAATATTAGACCATACATAGCTTTTTTCATTTCCTAAAGAATCTGCTACCATTGACATCATCATGGCTTCTAGCTTTTGATACCCTTTTGAAATATTTCTCTTTGGTAAAAGTTTCGTTTTCAATTTATTGGCTTTAAATCCAAGAACCATTTTTGAAAAACTATTCTCTGGATTTTCAATTGCCTCATTTCGTACATAGTCAATATACTTATCTACAACTGACAACTTCGTCACCATCCTTTTTCACTTCGTTTCCATACCTATATCCTAATTCTACCCTTCTTTTCTTTCTTCACACCCGCTTTTATATAGTGTAAGAAAATATAAAATAGTATAGCACAATCTGAAAAGAAATCCAAATTTTACGTTTTATAGTAACCTTAACAACAATAAAAAAACGATATTATGAACACTCATCGTATTCTATAATACCGTTTTTTTTGATCTCTTTATTCACATTCCATGACATTTTTTACTATTTTATCCACCTTTTGATCCCGTAATATGTTCCATCTTACAAATAAAGATACAAGACCATTTAAAACTGCACTGATCAATAAAACAATACTAACATGGCTCCACTCTAGCACATTTCCAAGAAGGATTTGTCCGATAGGAACGGTTGCTGTCGCTACCGCTGTTGATAATGCACTCACTTTTCCTAACATATGGGATGGAATCGTTTCCTGAATATAAGTAAGGGTTACAATATTCCCAACCCCTAGGCAAAACATAATAATCATTCCACCGATAGCAAAAATAACAACACCTACCATCGATTTGGAAAAGACTAAAACTGCCACTGTCATACCAAGCAAAGCAATACTCATTGGATAATTCCAAAGATATACTTTTTGAAATGGAAACCATTTGGTCGCTATCGCAAGTAAAATCCCACTGAATAAAGAGCCTAATACAATGACACCCTCTACTGTTCCATATACTTCTGATGGCACTTGAAAGAGTAAGTTCATGACATAAGGTAGTACAATCGTATTCACTGGAACAATGCAAATATTATAAAGTGCATAGGATAAAATAATTCCAAACACAACCATATACTGTTTTTTTACAACTACAGCGGTCTTTGCCATTTCCAAATAAGAACTTTTTAAAGAAATTGGAGTCTGCTTTTTCTTTTTTTGAAATGGCATAACGAGAAAACATTCCATAATAGCGGAAAGTAAGAAACTAATGGCATTTAAAATAACAATCCATCGAATTCCAAATAAGCCATAGAGCATACCAGCCACTACTGGACCTAAAATATTTGCCCATGCCCCTACTTGGCTCACACAACTATTGGCAAATTTTAATCGTTCTGGCTCTACAATCTCTGGCAAACAAGAGGTGACCGCTGGTGTATAAAGAGTTGCCGCCACCGATAATAATATCATAACAGCTCCTGCTACAATAATAGAACTTCCATTCCCTTGTAAGTAAACTCCATAACTAAATAAAAGAATAAAACATAAAAAGTCCAAATAAACCATAATCTTCTTTTTACTCAATTGATCGGCAAACTGTCCTGCAATTGGAGCACAGAAAATATATGGCAAAATAGAAAGTGCCAATATATTTCCATAAATGGCAGGACTTCCTGTCAATTCCAATAAATAAAGAGATAAACAGAACCTTTGAATTGCATTCCCAAATAGACTAATAATCTGTCCAATAAGTACCAGTCTAAAATTTCTTTTTAACTTCATCTTTAGTTAATTACACCTTTCTTCTATAACGCCTTCTTTCCTCACTTTTTATCACGGATAGATACGGCTTATGACGATATCTTTTTTAACAAAGAATAATCCGTACAAATTGGATACCCCTTTTCTTTGTTCATCATTAAAGTTGCTTCTATCTCATATAAATTCCGAAGATTTTCTACTGTAATCACATCTTTTGGACTTCCTTCAAATAAGACACTTCCTTTTTTCATGCCAATAATATGATCCGCAAACTTTGCTGCATGATTGAGTTCATGGATTACCATAATAATTGTAGTTCCTTCTTCTTTATTTAACTTTTGTAATAATTCTAAGATTTCTAATTGATGGGCCATATCAAGATATGTGGTCGGTTCATCTAATACAAGAATTTCTGTCTTTTGTGCCAATGCAAGTGAAATCCAAACACGTTGTCTTTGTCCTCCTGATAACGCTTCCACCCGTTTATTTTGTAATGCAAGCACTCCTGTCTTTTCCATCGCCCAAGCAATAATTTCATGATCTTCTTTTGTTAAACTTGACATCGGTTTTTGATATGGAAAACGTCCATAAGCAACTAAGTCTTTTACTAAAATTCCTTCTGGAACAAGAGGGCTTTGAGGCAGAATTGCCATTTTTTTTGCAATCTCTTTTTGGGCCATCTTCTTTAAATTGGCACCATTTAATAAAATTTCACCTCGTTTTGTCGGTAAAATTCTGGATAAGGACTTTAATAACGTTGATTTTCCGCAACCATTTTGTCCAATCATCATTGTGATCTTTCCTTTTGGAATAACAAGATCGGCTTTTTCAATGATGATAGTATCTTGATATCCCGCTTGTAAATCCTTTATTTCAATACTCATTTTTTTCTCCTATTTCTTACACTTGTCTGCTCTTTTTTACATTTCCATTTTATTTTCTACGCCTTATCTTTTATCATTAAGTAAATAAAGTATGGCACTCCAAGAATGGATACCACAATACCAACTGGTATTTCTAATGGTGAAAATAAATTTCTCGCTACTGTATCTGCAAAAATTAAAATAATTCCACTAATGCAAGCCGACATTAAAAGCATAATCCGATGGTTGGAACCAAAGATTTTTTTTGCAATCTGTGGCCCTAATAGTCCTAAAAATGCAATATTACCTGCAACCGATGTTGCAAGTCCAGCTAATATGGCTGATAGCGCTAAAAATATAATCATTTCTTTTTGTACCGAAACGCCAAGTCCTGTTGCCAATTCATCTCCAAGCCCCATAACGTCAAGAGTACGACTTTTGAATAAGACAACTAAAATCAAAAGAAAAATAAGCGGCGCTGTAACAGCAATATAAGTCCAGTTACTTCCCCAAAGACTTCCATTTGTCCAAGTGAGCACTTGGTTATAATCTCCTTTTGACATATTCAGTTGATAAAAAGAAATAATAGCTGTAATTCCTGCATTAATTCCAACACCTGTTAAAATAAATCTCACAGGTGTCACTCCTTTTTTATAGGCAAATAAGTAAATAAGAGCTACGGATAGCATGGCTCCAATCATAGCAATGATTGGCATAATAACTGCTGTTGAAGTAGAAATAGCGGAATAATATTCTGTGGTCTTTGCAGAAATAAAAAGAACAACCGCTAAAGCAGAGCCTGCATTAATTCCAATCATCCCAGGCTCTGCGAGAGGATTTCTTGTAATGCCTTGTAAAATTCCTCCTGATACCCCTAATCCGCTGGCTACCACAATAGCAAGACAGATTCTTGGAAGTCGGATTTGGAAAATAGTGAAATTTTGCATCTTATTTCCATTGCCAAATAAAGTTTCTATGACTTCAAGCGGTGTCATAGAATAGCTTCCAATCATTAATCCAACAATAAACGCTATCACTAAAAGGAGAATACAAACAAAAATACCGATCGTTTTTTTCGTTTTCCATGAAGCTTTTTTCATTTATCGATTCTCCTTTCTTACAAGTAATAAAAAGACTGGAACACCAATACAAGCAGTAAAAAGTCCTACTGGTAATTCATAAGGTGCGATTAGCGTTCTTGCCAATATATCAGCAACCACTAAAATAACACTTCCCCAGAGAAAAGAAAGTGGCATTAATTTTCGATAATCATTTCCAATTATTTTTCGAATAATATGGGGAATAAAAAGTCCCACAAACCCAATATTTCCTGCTACAGAAACACAGAGTCCACAAATTGGAATTAAGAATAAAATCGTATAAAATTTTATTTTTTCTGGTGATACACCAAGCCCAATGGCTACTTCATCTCCTAGATTTACTAAGTTAATTTTGCCTGACATACAAAGAGAAAGAATTGTGAAAATCCCTCCTACAATGGCTAAAAAGCCAACTTGTAACCAGTTTGCTTGACGAAATCCTCCTGCAATCCAAAAAGCCAACTCTTGTGAACGATTTCCTAATAAAGCGATAACGGACGCAAGGGATAGGAAAAAGGTGCTAAGGGCAGTTCCCGCTAATAAAATTCTTGAAATACTTTGATTCGAAGCACTTTTCATGCTAAATAACAAAATAAGTCCTCCACTAATAAGTGCACCGAATAATCCCATAAAAAAATTTCCATAGATCCCGCCAATGACAGGACTGATGGATGAAATTGCCACGGCTAACGTAGCTCCTTGTGTTACTCCCATAATCGATGGTTCTGAAACTGGGTTTCTCATAACACCTTGCATCATAGCTCCTGTTAAAGCTAACATTCCACCAACAAGAAGGGCACTCAACATTCGTGGTGCCCTTACTTCTCTTATTAACTGCTGATTAATTCCACCATCATAATGGAAAATCGCATTATAAATTTCTTCTATTGAAATGTCCTTTGCTCCAATACTAATGGAAGCAAGTACGGCTATGATTAATCCAAGTAAACCAACGATTGTCAAAATGACAACTCTCTTATTCATTTACTTTCTCCATAAGTGATACTACTTCATCTAAAAACATTTCACGTCCAATACAGCTATATCCCATGTTAAAGTATGGGCTAGATGGAAGTTCTACAACATGACCATCTTTTACTGCTCTCATATTTTTATAAACACTATTTTGATGAAGTGCTTCAAAATCAGAATCTGTTCCAACAACAAATAAATAATCAGCATCGATATCAGCAAGACCTTCATAAGAAATAACTGGTAAGCTGATGTTTTCCTGTGTTGGCATATTTTCAGGTTTTTCAAGTCCCATATCTTCATAAAGGATGCTTCCAATTCCTGCTGCATCAAATACATAAAGCTGTCCACCACTTGCTAACATAGCAAGGTATGTTGTATCTTCTCCATAAGTCTTACGGATAGATTCTCCTACTTCTTTTGCTTTTGCTTCGTATTCTTTTAACCAAGTGTCTGCTGTTTCTGTTTTATTCATTAAATCTGCAAAAGAGCTCACATCTTCTTTCCAATCTGTCTGAGCTAATTGAATCATAACAGTTGGTGCGATTTCTTTTAACTGATCATACATTTTTTCTTGAACACTAGAAATAATAATTAAATCTGGATCTAACTCTAAGATACCTTCGATATCCATTGTATCTTGCATGCTATAACCTAAGATTTTTGCTCCTTTTAACACATCTTCTAAATAAGATGGGAATTTTGTATAATCATATGCATCAGAGTTTGCTGTTCCAACAACAGAATATCCAAGAACGGATAAAATATCACTGTTTCCACTTAAATCGACAATTCTCTGTGGATTTGCTGGAATCTGAACTTCTCCTTTTGCATCTTTAATTGTCACTGTTTCAGAAGATTGTTGTTCTACTGTTTGATTTCCTGTTTTATCTTCTCCTTTTGAAGAGCTATTTCCACAACCCGCAAGTGCTGCAACAGCCAGGGCTGATACTGTTAATAGCGCAAATAATTTTTTTCTCATATCATTTCTCCTTTTGTGTTTCTATACTTTCACATTATCTTTTAACAGTTTTCCTAAAAAGCATAGAATCTATACTTTTTATACACTTTGGTTAGTTCTATCTAACTTCCGTGAATTATAGCAGAACTCATTTCTTATGACAACACCTTCAACTTTTTTCATTATTTTATCATCTAAATTCATTATTTTATTGCTATCACTTCGTTCTTCCCTTATACTATTCTTGTACCAATTACTCGACTATTGTTATCCCTATTAAAGGAACTTTTCTTATCCATATGGGATAGCAGAAAAAACTTGTATTTAAAAGGAGAATCAAAAATGATACACACCGTTCATTGTCCTTCTGAGTTTCGCAACGCTGTTTTACAAGAACTTGGATTTTCACCAAAATCTTATCCATTTTATACCCTTTATCAAAACGAAAAAAAGCCAGAAAATGGACATTATCTGCTCTTTGAGCGCCCCAATTACTACGACTTTGGAATTGCCGACTATTCTATCGATCATCCTTTTGCCATCGAATTTCAAAATGAAGATTTATGTATGCGATTTGGAATTGTATATGAAGGCACTACAAAATTTCAATTACAAAATCAACCTGTTTCCTCTTTCTCTCCTTCTTCTTTCTTTGTCATTGAAAAAAATATTATTGGGAAGCAAGTTTGGAAACGAGGACAGCATTTTCATGGCATGGAAATTTCCATTTATCCTGCCTATTTTGAAGAGGTGATAAAACCGCTTTTTCCATTGGATTTCTTTTCTAATTTTGAGGAAAATTATACGTATCATTACCTTCCTTTAGAAATCCACACTGTATTTCATCGCCTCTTAAAATTGGCAGAAGCGGATCAACTAAATCCTTTACATTTAGAATCTGCACTTTTACAATGTATCGCTATTCTTGCTCAAAACATCCAACATTCGAAAGAGAATGCTTTTGCAAATCAACGTTATTATGAAAAGATTCTAATTGGAAGTAATCGCTCCTTATCTTTCCATGCGGAAGATATTCGCAGTATCCAAAAGGCTCACGATATTTTATTGAATAATATTGCCAATCCACCTACCATTGAAATGTTAAGCAAAGAATTGCTCATTAGTACCCAAAAATTAAAAGCTGGATTTTCTCACTTTTATCATATGACAATTGGAGAATTTTCCACTTCTTTAAAGATGTCTACTTCTGCCACTTTACTTTGTACAACCGATCTCTCAGTGGCAGAAATAGCAAAACAAGTAGGTTACACTTACCCAAGTAACTTCATTAAAAAGTTTCAACAAACGTATAGCTGTACCCCTTTAAAATACCGAGAGCGAGAACGGAACTCTTAAAAAGTTCCATTTTCATGCACTAAGTTTCCATCCACATAAGTTTTTAATACAGGGATTTCCCCTAATTCATAAGGAGCTACTTTAAATGGATCTTGTCCTAATACGACAAAATCAGCAATCATTCCCTCTTTTATTTGCCCTTTCTTCTTTTCCTCAAACGATGCATAAGCACCACTTTTTGTGAAGCTATCAATAGCTTCTTTTACTGTTAATGCTTCTTTTTCCAAATAAGGCGATACCGTATGAGCGATGTTTTGCCTTGTGATGGCACATTGGATTCCTCTCATCACAACAGGCTCTTCCACAGGGGCATCGGAACCATTGGAAATCGTAATTCCTTTTTCTAACAAAGATTTTGCTTGATAACTGGTGGAAGCTAATTCCTCTCCCACTCTCTCTTTTACAATATGAATATCATAATCGAGGAAAATAGATTGTAGATAGACATGAAGTCCTAATTCTTTTATTTTCTCGATTTGATCCGGTCTTGTAATTTGACAATGTACAATTCCATGGCGATGGTCTTCTCTCTTTTCTTCTTTTAATGCCTTCTCATAAGCCAATAAAATATGATCTAAAATCCCATCACCAATAGAATGAATGGCAATCTGCATTCCATTTTGATTGGCATAAGAACACATCTCATCGAATTGTTGTTGGCTATAGACAGGGATTCCTCTTGTATCTTCTTGATCTGCATAAGGCCGACTTAAATAAGCAGTTCTTGCCCCTAAAGAACCATCTCCTAATAATTTCAATGGACCATTTTTAAAAAATACATCTCCTCTTGTATGATTGCCTTCTTCTACAAATTGTTTCAAATCTTTGAGATTTGTAAAATGCACCTGTTCATTGATTCGAACGGTTAATTTCTTTTCTTCTCTTAACTGCTCTATGGCCTCCATTACATTATGATAATCTACATTGGAAAATGTGGCATAATCGTCGCTTTGAACCGAAGTAACCCCATAAGAATTGAGTCTTTCACAGGCAAGTATAATCATCTCTTTCATTTCTTCCACAGTAACTTCTGGAAGTTTTTCATACACTAAGTTCAGCGCATTTTCACAAAAGATTCCTAACGGTTCCCCTTGCTCATCTACTTCAAAATGTCCTCCCTCTACTTGTGCCGTCTCTTTTGTCACGCCGATGACTTCTAAGGCCTTTGAGTTGACAATACAAATGTGTCCACAAGCACGAGTAATGCAGATTGGATATTCTGTAGAAACTTGATCGAGATCATAGCGATTTGGAAACCGATTTTCATCTTCAAAATAATCATGGTTAAAACCTCTTCCTTTGATCCACATCCCTTTTTTTAACATACCACTTTCTTGTCTTTGTTTTAAATATTCTTTTAAGTAGCTTATCATCTCTTTCATCGTTTTTGTATGTTTTGATAATTGGGCCATAGAAAGAGCACTACCTAAATTTAATAAATGCATATGAGAATCGTTAAAACCTGCACACACAAATCTTCCTTGTAAATCCACAACCTTATCGACTTGTTTTTCTATCTCTTTTCTTTTCTCTTCGGTCTCCTCACTCCACATACCTACGGTTTGGAAAACACCATCTTCTACCATGAAATAATCTACAAAAGTTTCCCCTGTATAGATCGTCCCATTTTTATAAACAACTTTCATTTTCTTCTCCTTTTCTTTTCCTATTGTACTTTTCTTTTCATAAATCAAAAGACTATCTTAAAAGAAATCTCCTTTTATTATACTGGATTCTTTCTTTTAAGATAGTCTTTTCTTAACATTTTTTATTCTATTTTCTTTTTCCTATTTTTTCTATTTTTCGGATTCTTTTTTATTTATTTGCTATCAAAATGATTTATAAAACACTATGTTTTGGAATTCCATTCTCATATTCAATGTTACATTCCCCTTGAATCAGTGGAAATAAATATCGAATCATAGCTTCTGTCACATCATGTCCATTTTGGTGGATAAAATGCTCTGGAACCTTTTTCTCATAGTTAGCTACTTTCTCCACTGGAACTGCTGTATAAATCACCTCATATGGTTCATCCTTTTTCCGAATCACAGAAGCCATCATACCATTTTGATATTCTAATACACATTCACAGGCTTTTTCACCGAGCATTTTGGATTCTATTAAGTCGGTTTTACTTACAAGATGCCCGCTACATCTTTGCATTAAACTTAATTCAATTGCCCGAACCTTACAACCTATTTGTTTTCTCACCTCTTCTGCCAAAATATTAGATACTCCAGAAATATACGAATGTCCAAATTCATCCATCTGTCCATTTTGTATCTTTTCTGAAATATAATGCCCGTCCTCATCTTGGATTCCTTCACTGACAGCAATTAATACTGCATTTTTTTCTTTTAACTTCTCTTTTACATCTTCTAAAAAAGAACTAAGAGAAAAGTATTTTTCACATAAGTAAATGAGATCAGGTCCATTTCCATCCCCAAGTCTTGCAAGAGCCGCTGCTCCCGTTAACCACCCCGTATTCCTTCCCATCACTTCCACAATGGTCACTGCTTTTGTTTGATAGACAGAACAATCTCTTTCTAGTTCTGCAAATGTGGTAGCTACATATTTTGCAGCAGAACCAAATCCTGGACAGTGATCGATATGTACCAAATCGTTATCGATGGTCTTTGGTGCTCCAACAACTTGTATCTCTGTTATCTTATGCTGTTTACAATAATTAGAAAGCTGATAAACGGTATCCATAGAATCATTTCCTCCGATATATACAAAATATCCAATTTCATTTTTTCGTAGAATTTCTATGATCCGTTTTATCATACTTTCTTCGTTCTCTTTCATTTTTCTTCTACAAGAACCAAGATAAGAGGATGGGGTCAAGGAAAGCCGCTTTCTTTCTTCTTCCTTTAAAAAGATACTCTTTAAATCTACAAAGTTTTCTTCTAGTATTCCTTCGATTCCATTTTTTGCTCCTAAAATCCGATCCACCTTTGAACTTTTCATCGCATACTCTATGACTCCTACAAGAGTCGCATTGATTACAGCAGTTGGACCGCCAGATTGGGCTACAACCAAATTTTTCATTCTCTTCCTCATCCCTTATTAAGCGAAATTTTTGATATGTTCCACTTCCAATTCACGAATTCTCTCTACTTTTGGAGCAGAACCACCACCTGCAAATTCACACTCTAACCAAATATCCACAAGACATTTTGCTAGTTCTTTTCCTACTACTCGCTCTCCAAGACACATAATCTGTGCATCATTACTCTTTCTTGCTCGTTGTGCAGAAAATGGATCATGGCATACGGCAGCCCGAACCCCTGGAACTTTATTGGCACAAATACTCATGCCAATTCCCGTTCCACAAAGTAAAATACCTCTTTCATAATGTCCATTTGCAATTTCATCGGCTACTTTATAAGCGACGTCTGGATATAAGACAACTTCCCCCTTTTCTGCCCCAAAATCGTCTACTTCATACCCTTGTTCTTTTAAATGTTCTACAATAATCATCTTTAAATCAAATGCTGCTTCATCACAACCAACTGCAATTTTCATTTTATTACCCTCCCTTTTTATTCAAGTTTTTAAGAGATCGTTCCTAACATATCCCTTTCCATTTTTCCTATTCCTTTTGTAACAAAAGATTCTTTTTCTCTTTAGGAAAGATTTGCCGCCATAGCATCTGCCATAGAGTTTAAAATAATATAACAAGAAGTCGCTCCTGCATCTAATACTCCTCTTGAGCGTTCCCCTAATCGGCTCGAACGTCCAAATTTTGCCACCATATCTTTTGTAGAGTTTTTTCCAAGTTCTGCTGCTTCTTTCATATTTTGTAATGCTTCTTTTAACGATAGTCCATTTTTTTCTGCTTCTTTTAAAGCATCTACTGCGGGACTTAATGTATCCACAAGTGTTTTATCCCCAACTTGTGCTTCCACAATCTCTTGTAATCCATGTAATCCTGCCTCTAACATAATGCCCAATTCTTTGACACCAATCTCTTCATAGTCTTCTCCTGCTGTTGCCATATCCATAAAAATGGTGCCATAAATTGGTCCCATAGAACCGCCGATCTCAGAAAATAAAATCGTTCCTAATTCATCAAGTCCTTCTGTAAAAGTAATAGCACCATCTAAAAAACGCTTTTCAAATAGGCTAAAACCTTTATTCATATTCATTCCATGATCCCCATCGCCAATGAGTCCATCCACTTCACCTAAATAGGCTTTGTTTTCTTGAATCCCCTTTACCATAGCTGATAATACAAGATTGCCTTCTTCGTTTTTAAAAACTTCCATACCACTTCTCCTTTTTATTTCACTCCAATGACCTACATCTGTTTTAATCCCATACTGTTTGCTGGCATATCGATTAATTCTTTTAATTCTTCATCTAATTTCATAATGGTAAGAGTCGCCCCCATCATCTCTAAAGAAGTAAAATAGTTCCCAACATAGGCTTTATAAGTCTGAATTCCTTTTTCCTTTAACAGGCGATCGATTTCATCGTATAAAACATAAAGTTCCATCACTGGTGTTGCACCGAGCCCTGACACTAATACAACAACTTCATCTCCTGACTCAAATGGATAATCTGGTACGACAATATCCACCATTCTCTTTGCCATTTTATCCGCTGTCTCTAATTGGCACACTTCGATTCCTGGTTCTCCATGATGTCCGATTCCAACTTCCATTGTTCCATCTTCAATGGTAAAATTCGGATGTCCCACCGCTGGTAACGTGCATGGAGTTAATCCAATTCCAACACTCCTTGTATGATCGATTGCTTTTTGTGCTGCTGCAATCACTTCGTCTAAGTCTCCACCTTGTGCCGCCTTTGCTCCGCCAACTTTCCACATAAGTACTTCTCCAGCTACTCCACGGCGTTTTTCTCTCTGATCTTTTGGTGCAGAGGCTACGTCATCATTGGCAACAACTGTTTTCACTGTAATGCCCTGTTTTTTCGCCATTTTCACTGCCATTTTTACATTCATGTTATCCCCAGAATAGTTTCCATATAGGCAAGCAACTCCTTTTCCTTGATCCGCTACTTTTGCTGCATCAAGAAAGGCGGCTGCCGTTGGAGAAGAACAAATTTCCCCAACTGCCACAGCATCACAGAGGTTTTCTCCACAGTATCCAATGAAGGCTGGTTTATGCCCAGAGCCTCCGCCTGTAATCACTCCAACTTTTCCTTCTTTTCTATGTTTTGCTTTTATCACTCGCTTATTTTCTGTTCCTTCTACAATATCATTATGTGCCTTTAAAAATCCTTGTAACATTTCATCTACAATATTATCAGGATCGTTCATAATTCTTTGCATAACTTCCCCTCCTATGCCTCTAATTCTGGAACTAATACGACTTTCATAGCTCCTTCTTTTCCTGTTTTTGCAAACTCAAACCCTTCTTTCCATTTTTCTAATGAAAACTTATGGGTCACAATACCATCGGTTGGAAGTGTTCCATTTCCAATCCATTCAATTACGGTATCATAGCAGAATGGACTTAAATGAGAACCTAATAAATCTAACTCTTTTCTATCTGAAATAATGCTCCAGTCTACTGTCACTGGCTGACCAAAGACAGAAAATTCTACAAATCTTCCCATCTTACGGATCGCATCTAATCCTTGCTGTACACTAGATGGATGTCCTGTAGCCTCTATGTAAATATCACAACCATATCCATTGGTTAACTCTTTAATTTTTGCCACCACATCTTCTTTTGCGGGATTCATAACAATATCCGCTCCAAACTCTTTTGCCTTTGCTAATCGAGTTTCATTCATGTCGAGTACAATAAAGCATTTTGGATTTGCTTGACGAATCGCACCTACCATACCAAGTCCAAGTGTTCCCGCTCCAGATAATACAACTACATCCGTTGTCTTTACCTGAGCCCGTTCTACACAGTGGAAAGAACAAGCATATGGTTCAATAAGAGCTGCTTTTTCAATTGGCATATCCGCAGGAACCATGTAAGGAAGCGCTTCTTTTGTCAACTTCACATACTCTGCCATACCCCCATTAACATTATTTTGGAATCCAAATAAATCATGTTTTTCACACATCCAATGTCTTCCTGTTTTACAGAACATACACTCTCCACATGGAACAATCTGTTCTGGACAAATGCGATCCCCAATTTTCCAGTTTCCTTTCACATTTGGCCCCATTTCCACAACCGTACCAACAAATTCATGTCCTGGAATCATTGGTGCCTTAATATATTTTGGCTGACCATCAAATCCCCAAAAACTAGCCGCTCCATCAAACGCTTTCACATCTCCTGCAC
>OBXV01000569.1_pt1 | contig 15958 bp, 11 predicted proteins | sample 1495451 | NCBI WGS metagenome assembly OBXV01 (sample SAMEA2580178, study PRJEB22360) | human gut metagenome | biome: human gut; feature: human-associated habitat; material: faeces | place: Denmark | collected 2008/2010
AATTAAAAAACATTTATGGGGTTTATTGTTATTTTATTAACAAAAATTTGTCATAGTATACAAAAATGACTCCTTATTTTTGTGCAAAAGAGGAAAAATATTTTTCTGCAATTGACACTTGTATACAGGTGGAGTATAGTGAAAAATAAGGAAAACGAATAAAAAGGAGAAATAAAAATGTTATATTCTATTGGAACAGAATCTCGTATCGTTATGGATTTAAGCGGTGTATGGGATTTTAAATTGGATACAGGAAAAGGATTTGACGAACAGTGGTATACAAGAAAGTTAGAAGATGCGATGACAATGCCAGTGCCAGCATCTTATAATGATTTAAAAGAGGGAATTCATTTCCGCGATCATTATGGATGGGTATTCTATCAGAGAAAAATTGCAGTACCTGCTTTTGCTAGAACACAAAGAGTTATGCTTCGCATGGACGCAGTAACTCATCATGCAAGAGTTTACTTAAATGGAGAACTTCTTTGTGATCATAAAGGAGGATTCCTTCCATTTGAAGTTGAAATTACAGATAAAGTAACAGGAAAAGATGATTTACTCACAATCGCTGTTGATAATGCAATTGATTACACAACATTACCAGTTGGTACAAAATCAGGAATTCTTGGAGATAGCGCTCTTGGATTAGAAGATACAGCAGGAGCAGATGAAAGACCTAGAAACAATCCAAACTTTGACTTCTTTAATTACTGTGGAATCACACGTCCTGTTAAAATTTATACAACACCAAAGGAATATATTGCAGATATTACTCTCGTTCCAGAAGTAAATGGAACAGATGCAAACATTATCTATTCTGTTGATACGGTTGGCGAAGGCGAATGTATCGTAGAAATGTTTGATGAAGAAGGAAATTTAGTTGCAAAAAGCGAAGGAACAAGTGGCGTATTAAAAGTAGAAAATGTTCGCTTATGGCAACCATTAAATGCTTATCTATACGATGTGCAAGTAACATTTAAAGATGATGTTTATACACTTCCATATGGTGTTCGTACGGTTCGTGTGGATGGACATCGTTTCTTAATTAATGAAAAACCATTTTATTTTAAAGGATACGGAAAACACGAAGATACATTCCCAAATGGACGTGGAATCAATCTTCCAATGAATACAAAAGATATTTCTCTTATGAAATGGCAAGGAGCAAACAGCTTCCGTACAAGCCATTATCCATACAGCGAAGAAATGATGCGTCTTTGTGATAGAGAAGGTATCGTTGTTATCGATGAAACAACAGCAGTTGGTGTTAACTTAGAATTTGGTGGTGGAGCGAACTTCAATGGACAAAAAGTCTCCACTTTTGATAAAGAACACGGACTTAAAACACAGGAACATCATAAAGATGTTATTCGCGAGTTAATTGCAAGAGATAAAAACCACGCTTGTGTTGTTATGTGGAGCATTGCAAATGAGCCAGATTCAGCAGGAGAAGGTGCTTATGATTATTTCAAACCACTTTATGATTTAGCAAGAGAGTTAGACCCACAAAAACGTCCTTGTACTTTAGTAAGCGTTCAGCTTGCACCACCAGAAAAAGACTGTTCAAGAGAGTTAAGTGATGTTATTTGCTTAAACCGTTATTTCGGTTGGTATACACAGACTGCAGATTTAGAAAGAGGAGAATCTGCTCTTCGCAAAGAGTTAGAAATATGGAAAGAACTTGGAAAACCAGTTGTATTCACAGAGTATGGTGCGGACACCGTTATGGGACTTCATGATACAACACCAGTTCTTTACACAGAAGAATATCAAGTAGAATACTATGAAATGTATCATAAAGTATTTGATGAATATGATATCGTAGTTGGTGAGCAGGTATGGAACTTTGCAGACTTTGCTACAAGCCAAGGATTACTCCGTGTGCAAGGAAATAAAAAAGGTCTGTTTACAAGAGATAGAAAACCAAAATTAGCCGCTCATTACTTTAAACATAGATGGACACAGATTCCAGATTTTGATTACAAAAAATAATAAAAATTAAAGAATAAGCAATAAGTAATGGATCATAAGAAAAAGGCTGGGCGCTCAATAAAACAAGAGATGTTTTAGGACGTGCAGTCTTTTTCATAATTTATACGAAAACAAGAAAATTTTTTATGGTTATGATATATTTCTAATAGGAAAAGAACATGAGTAGAAGCGATGTTTGAATAACAGGAGGGAAAAAATGGCTTCAGAAGTAATATTATTTGGAGAACCTATGGCTTTATTTGCAGCAAAAGAAGAGGGAAGTCTTGCAGAGGCAACAGAATTTAAAAGATTGTTAGCAGGAGCAGAAGTGAATGTGGCAGTCGGTCTTACACGACTTGGATATGATGTTATGTATGCTACAAGACTTGGTATGGATCCCTTTGGAGATTATATTGAAAGAAAGCTAAAGGAAGAGGGAATTCACACAAACATTATAAGAGATAAAGAAAGACCAACAGGATTCCAATGGAAAAATCATGTAAGAGAAGGAGATCCAGCCGTTTATTATTTGAGAAAGAATAGTGCTGCTTCTTGTATTACAGAGGATGATGTAAATTCCATCGATTTTCGTGGAGCAAAACTCCTTCATATCACAGGAATTTTGCCAGCCCTTTCTTTAAGCAGTAGAAATGCAGTATATCGAATTATTGAAAAAGCAAGAGAGTGTAATTTAACCGTTTCTTTTGATCCAAACTTACGAGAAAGCCTTTGGGAAAGCAAAAGCGCTATGATTCGTACCATTAATGACCTTGCGTCAAAGGCGGATATTGTGCTTCCAGGAATCGGGGAAGGAAAGATTTTAATGGGAAGTGAAAATCCAGAAGAAATTGCAAATTATTACTTAGGACTTGGTGCAAAAACAGTTGTAGTAAAACTTGGTGCAAAAGGTGCTTATGTGAAAAATGAAACAGAAGAAGGATATTTTGATGGATATCCAGTAAAAGAAGTTGTAGATACGGTTGGTGCAGGAGATGGATTTGCTGTTGGTGTGTTAAGTGCTTACTTAGAAGGTGGAGATATAAGAGAAATGGCAGATCGTGGAAATGCTATTGGTTCTATGCAAGTTATGGTAAGTAGTGATAACGAAGAATTACCAACAAGAGAAGAATTAACAAGATTTCGTGAGCAAGGACATCGTTAAGAGATGATAAAAAAGATGGAATCAACGATTTTAGTTGATTCCATCTTTTTTTGCGTACTGATTGACGGGAATCTTTTTTTTAATTATTATATTTCTAAAAATTTAAAGGGAGTTGAAAAATAGAATAAGGAGAAAAAATGAATTATCGTAGTTGCTATTTTAGCAATTTTAATTGGACTTTTAGCACCACAATATGTAAAATATGTGGAGAAATCAAGGAAATCCACAGATATCAATAATTTGGATCAGTTAGTAAATGCAGTACAAATTGCTGTCTCAGATTCGGATTATCATATATCTTCTGGGGCATATTCGATTGCAATTATCCCATATTACACAAGAGTCTATATAAAAGACTATGGTGATGTGGCCTCAATTCAGAATATGCAAAAGCTAGTAGGAGCATTAAAGGAATATACGGGATATACTTTTACTAAGAGTAACGAGTCTGAATATATTTGTAAAGACATAACGTTAAAATCAAAGCGATGGGAATCAAGTCTTTATGGAGATATTTATCCAATGATTATTTCATATTTACAGGTTGATAAGGATTCTAAAATTACGATCACGTACGATCCAACGGATTTAAAAGATTTGGTAAGCACAAAATAATGGGAAATCGCTTATTAAGAAGAGAAAAGACAAGAGAAATACAAAAATAAAAGGATGAAAAAATAGCCTTGTAAGAATTATTCCTATGGAACAATTCTTACAAGGCTATTTTTTTATGGGATAAGAAACGGAATATCGTATCCCATAAAATCCTATAAAAAGCAATATTTAGTTATCCGCTTCTTTGAAATATTTTGCATTTTTCAAAAGAATATCTGCATTTGTAGAAAATCCACTATTTAAATGTGTGGAAACTAAAGAGGATAACGTGTTAAGATCTTTGGCTGCGATAGCATCTACCATAAGACAATGCTGATTATAAAGAGAGGGGAGCATATTGTTTTCACTCCAATTAATCAAAGTGCGGAATCGTTCATAATGGGTATTGTATAGATTCATAAACTTCCAAATGCTACTTTTCCCTGCTAAGTTAAAAAGAGTGGAATGAAATTCATTATCCATTTTTAGAAATTGTGTTCCAAGAGCATTATGTTCTTCGGGAGAGAGGGGAGATATATGGGAGATCAATTCTTCTTGCTCTTTTAGTAACAGACGGATTTTTAAAATCTGAGATTGTGTACAAGTATTGGCAAGAATTTTTAAAACTGTCTCTTCTAAAGATTCTCTCATAAAAATCATATCCGATACTTTATTGAGATCGATATAGGATACAAACGTTCCAATATGGGGGCGTACTTCCAGTAGATCTTCACTTTCTAATGCTTTAAAAGCATCTCTAACAGGTGTTCTTGAAACATTATATTTTGTTGCAGTTTCCGTTTCACTAATCGCACTACCAGGGGGCAAAATTAGATGTAGAATATCATCTTTTAAAGACTGATAGACGATTTGGGAGGTAGTGCGTTTTAAGTAAGGGAGTTTTCCTTTTGAGTCTGTCAGTTCCTTACTGTGTTTGATTTCACTCATATTCATTACCAGTTTTACCTTTCTTACTTTTTAAATATCAATTTACAAATAAATGTTCGACTATATAGATTATAACATATTTGATGTATAAATTATAGAAAAAAAGGAATAATATAACAGGAAATAAAAGAAAAAATGTAGGAGTATCTCTATAAGAGGAGGAAATAAGAGACGGTTGTATACAAATAATAGGGGAAAATAAAAAGAAAGAGGTAAGATTGACAAAAATAAAACTATATGAAAAAAAATAAAAAGACAGTATAAAAGCTTGTATACATGAATTAAACCATAAAAATAAAAAACAGAATGGTGTGTTTACTGTGAAAATGCATAAAAAATCAGGTCGAAAACTGTGAAAAAATTACGAAAATAAAGAACAGTGTTGACTACTTGTATACAAGTGGTGTATAGTTTACTATATAAGCAACAAAAGTTGTCTTTTCTTTCACAAAATATGTGCTTCATAATCACAGGAAAAAGAATGGAGGAGAAAGTAATTATGAGTACAAAAACAAGTACAAAACCTTTCGGTATCAAAGATAAGTTCGGATACATGATGGGTGATATTGCGAATGACTTTATGTTCATTTTCGCTAGCGGATATTTAATGGTATTTTATACCAAGGTATTAGGTGTAAGTGCCGCACTTGTTGGAACTTTATTTATGGTTTCAAGAATTATTGATGCTTTTACAGATATCGGTATGGGTGTTATTGTCGATAGAGTAACACCAGCAAAAGACGGACGTTTCCGTTCTTGGATTCGCCGTATGTGTATACCAGTTGCGTTAGCCAGCTTTTTGATGTATCAATCAAGCCTTGCTAATGCTTCCATGACTGTAAAAGTTGTTTATATGTTTGCAACATATATTCTTTGGGGCTCTATTTGCTACACAAGTATTAACATTCCTTATGGTTCTATGGCAGCTTCTATTTCTGCAGATCCAAAGGATAGAGCGCAGTTGTCTACATGGCGTTCTGTAGGTGCTCAGATTGCATCAACTGTTATTAACGTAGCAGTACCAGTTCTTATTTATCATGCAAATGCAGATGGTAACCAAGTTGTTAACAAAGGAATGTTCCCAAAAATTGCAGGAGTTTTCGCTATTTTAGCAGTTGTTTGCTATATCATTTGCTACAAATGTACAACAGAACGTGTACAGGTTGCTCCAAAACAAAAAGAAGCAGGAAAAGAGAAAACAAATCTTGTAAAAACTCTTTTCTCAAGCCGTGCGTTAATTGCTTTAATTTTAGCAGCAATTTGTTTAGTATTTGCTACTATCTTAGCAAATAGTTTAAATGCATACTTATACTCTGAATACTTCAAGAATCCAGGAGCGTTATCAACATACAACTCATTAATGTTAGTTGTAACACTTGGACTTTCACCATTTATCGTACTTCTTTCTATGAAATTTGGTAAGAAAGAAACAGCGGTTGTAGGTACATTATTTACAGGTATCGTATATATCGTATTATGTATTTTACGTGTTAAAAATCCATGGGTATATGTTGGAATCACTTTCGTAGGTACTTTTGGATATATGTACTTCCAGATGGCAGTATGGGCGTTCTTAACAGACGTTCTTGATGATAGTGAAGTTCGTACACATAAACGTGACGACGGTGCTATCTACGGAGTATACTCTTTCGCAAGAAAGCTTGGCCAGGCATTAGCTGGTGGTTTAGGTGGATTTGCATTATCAGCAATCGGATATGTTGTAACAGCAGATGTACAGACAGAAGCCGTTACAAATAAATTATACACTGTAACAACATTAGGACAGGGTATTGGATTTATCTTAGTTGCACTTGTTTTATTATTTATTTATCCATTAAGTAAAAAGAAAATTAGTGAAAATACAAAGATTTTAGAAGAACGTCGTGCAAACGCGAACTAATCGAATAGACATAAAATAATGACATTGCCGCCCTTTTAAAATGCGACAACACCGTGTGGTTGTGGAAAAGGGTGGCAGTGTTAATGTCGTATTAACAGAAATTTAAGAAATTTATGTCAGATTTCAAAACTTCACATAAGAAATGAGATTCAAGTGAAAACTTGGATCTGATTTGTTATCTGTGAAGAAGAAAGGAACCTTTCTTTTTATCATTAGATAAGAGTGTTAAAACTTTAGGTTATGTAAAATTATGTAAAATTAAGTTTAAGAAGGAGAAAATATGAGCGAAATGAAATTATCTTTCCGTTGGTACGGAGAAGACGACAAAGTTACATTAGAAAATATTAGACAAATTCCAGGAATGCATTCCATCGTAACAGCAGTATACGATGTACCAGTTGGAGAAGTATGGCCAGAAGAATCTATCTCCAGATTAAAAAATTTAGTAGAATCTAACGGACTTCACTTTGACGTTATTGAAAGTATTCCAGTACATGAAGATATCAAACTTGGAAAACCTTCAAGAGACCGTTATATCGAAAACTACTGTGAAAACATCAGAAGAGTAGCAAAAGCAGGTGTAAAATGTATTTGTTATAACTTCATGCCAGTATTTGACTGGACAAGAACACAGCTTGATCATAAATTAGAAGATGGTTCTACAACACTTGTATACTATCAGGAACAAGTAGATGCTGTTAACCCATTACAAAGCGACAGTGATTTAACACTTCCAGGATGGGATTCTAGCTACTCAAGAGAAGAATTAAAAGATATCGTAGCAGAATACAACAACATGACAGAAGATGATTTATGGAACAACTTACAGTACTTCCTTGAAAGAATCATCCCTGTTGCAGCAGAATGTGATGTAAACATGGCAATCCATGAAGACGATCCATGTTGGAGCATCTTTGGTCTTCCAAGAATCATCACTTGTGAAGAAAACTTAGATCGTTTCTTAAAATTAGTAGATGACAAACACAACGGAATCACACTTTGTGCAGGTTCTCTTGGATGTTCTAACCAAAACGACGTAGCAGAAATGGCAGCAAAATATGCAGCTATGGGAAGAATCCACTTCGTACACATGAGAAATGTTAAAATCTTAGAAAACGGATTCGAAGAAAGCGCACATCTTTCTAAATGCGGAAGCCTTGACATGTATGAAATTACAAAAGCATTACATGACAATGGATTTACTGGATACATTCGTCCAGACCACGGAAGAATGATCTGGGGAGAAACAGGACGTGCAGGATATGGTCTTTATGACCGTGCTCTTGGAGCAACTTATATCAATGGTCTCTGGGAAGCAGTTGAAAAAAGCGCAAAAGACAGAAATAAATAAGAAAATGTTGAGGAAACGTGAAAAGCTTACATAAAGTACTTTTGACGTTAATACTATAATAAATTTTGTTGAAAAAAATCAAGGAGGAATTGAAAATGAAATTACCAATTCAAGCAGATTTAACTGGAAAAGTAGCAGTTGTAACAGGTGCAGGCGGAGTTCTTTGTTCTATGATGGCTCATGCATTAGCAACAGCAGGAGCAAAAGTAGCTCTTCTTGACTTAAACGAAGAAGCAGCACAGGCATATGCAGATGAAATCGTAAAAGAAGGATTCATTGCAAAAGGATACAAAGCAAACGTATTAGATAAAGAAAGCTTAAAAGAAGCACATGATAAAATCCTTGCTGATTTTGGAACATGTGATATCTTAATCAATGGTGCAGGCGGAAATAACCCAAGAGCAACAACAGATAAAGAATATTTCGAAGCTGGCGATATCGATGCTGATACAAAATCTTTCTTCGATTTAGAACAAAGCGGTGTAGAATTCGTATTTAACTTAAACTTCATTGGAACACTTCTTCCAACACAGGAATTCGCAAAAGACATGGTAGAAAAAGAAGGATGCAATATCTTAAACATTTCTTCTATGAACGCTTACACACCACTTACTAAGATTCCAGCATACAGTGGAGCAAAAGCTGCTATCAGCAACTTCACACAATGGTTAGCTGTTCACTTCGCAGGAACAGGTATCCGTGTAAATGCAATTGCACCAGGATTCTTCGTAACAAAACAGAACGAAAAATTATTATACAATGAAGATGGAACACCAACAGCTAGAACAGGTAAGATCTTAGCTGCTACACCAATGAAACGTTTTGGACAAGCAGAAGAACTTCTTGGAAGTATGTTATTCTTATTAAATAACGAAGCAGCTGGATTTATCACAGGAGTTGTTATTCCTATCGATGGTGGTTTCTCTGCTTACTCAGGAGTATAAAAAACTTTATATTGCCTATCAAAGACAATAGAAAACAGATAAACATTAGGCACGCACATATTTTTTAATATGCTGCGTGTCTTCCAATAAAAAGTGTTTAAGGAAGGATAAAGAGATGGCAAGAGTAGATTTAAAAGCAAAACCATATTATTTAGATGATGAAGCGATTAAATGGGTAAAAGATACTATTGATTCTATGACAATTGAAGAAAAGATCGGTCAGCTTTTCGTAAACATGGGATCTTCAAGAACAGAAGAATATTTAACAGATGTTGTAACAAAATATAAATTTGGTGCTGTTCGTTACAACCCAGGTACAGCAAAAGAAGTTTATGATCAGAACCGTATTTTACAAAAAGTATCTAAAATCCCAATGCTTATCGCAGCAAATACAGAAGCTGGTGGAAATGGTGCTTGTACAGACGGTACAGAAATCGGTTTAGAAGTAAAAGTTGGTGCTACAAACGATGTGAAATACGCTTATGAAATGGGACGTGTTTCTGGTATTGAAGCAGCAGCAGTTGGATGTAACTGGTCTTTTGCACCAATCGTAGACATCAACCGTAACTGGAGAAACCCAATCATCTCTAACCGTACATTCGGTGATGATCCAGACCGCGTTTTAGAATTCTCTAAAGCTTATATGAAAGGTTTCATGGAAAGCAACATGGTTTGTGCAATGAAACACTTCCCAGGAGATGGAATCGACGAAAGAGATCAGCATTTAAGCAACTCTGTTAATACTTATTCTTGCGAAGAATGGGATGAAACATTTGGTAAAGTATATAAAGGAATGATCGACGCAGGTGTGCACACTGTTATGGCAGGTCACATTATGATGCCAGCTTACCAAAAATTCTTTAACCCATCTATGAAAGATGAAGAAACAATGCCAGCAACTCTTTGTAAAGAACTTATCACAGATTTATTAAGAGGAAAATTAGGTTTCAACGGTATGGTTGTAACAGATGCTTCTCATATGGTTGGTATGACAGCTATGATGAAGAGAAGTGATATTCTTCCTAACGCAATCGCAGCAGGATGTGATATGTTCTTATTCTTCAACGATCCAGATGAAGACTTCGAATACATGATGAACGGATACAAAAATGGTGTAATCACAGAAGAACGTCTTCAAGATGCATTAGAAAGAATCTTAGGTGTAAAAGCATACTTAGGACTTCATAAGAAAACAGCAGAAGAAATTACACCACCAGAAGAAGGATTAAGTGTAATCGGATCTCAAGAATTTAAAGATATCGCAAAAGAAGTATCTGATAAAGCGATCACATTAGTAAAAAATATCGGAGATTCTCCACTTCCACTTTCTCCTGAAAAACACAAACGTATTTTATTAGTTCCACAGGAAAAAGAAAGTGCATTCGCTCTTATGGCTGGTGGAGCTGGAAAGAAAGAAAGTTATATTGACTACTTAAAGAACAAATTAGAAGCAGAAGGCTTTGATGTAACAATCTACGAATCTGCAATTGATAAAATAGCGAAACTTCCAAAAGAAGAAGTTGGACAGGCTATGAAAAATATGTATGCTGGAAAAGCACCTATCACTAATATTACAGATAACTATGATTTAATTATCCAAGTTGCTTATGTTGATAGTTTATGTGCAACAGTACAGAGAATTGAATGGAAATTAAGTAAAGGTACACCAGATATGCCTTGGTATGTACATGAACTTCCAACAATCTTCATTTCTCTTTGCTGCCCATTCCACTTAGCAGATGTGCCTCAGGTAAAAACTTATATCAATGCATATGATAAAAACGAACATACATTAGATGCACTTGTAGAAAAATTAGTAGGACGTTCTGAATTCAAAGGAATTGATCCAGTAGATTCCTTCTGTGGATTACCTGATACACGTTGGTAATAGATTAGGAGAGTAGAAATATGGGATATTTTGATTATACAAGAGAAAAAGATTTCCTTGTATGCATTGACAGCGATGGTTGTGCAATGGATACAATGAATGTAAAACATTTCAAATGTTTCGGACCAGAATGGATTAAACAGTATGGTTTAGAAGCAGTACAAGAAGAAGGACTTGCTTACTGGAACGATGTAAACCTTTTTACAACAACAAGAGGAATTAACCGTTTCAAAGGATTAGCATTAGGACTTCTTTGGGCAAGAGAAAAAGGATATGAAATCGAAGGATTAGATGAATTTGTAAAATGGACAGAAGAAGCGAATGAGCTTTCTAATCCAGCTCTTATGGCATATTGCCAAAAAGCAAACAATCCATGTATGGAAAATGCACTTCTTTGGAGTATTCATGTAAACCGTGCGATTACAGAATTACCAAAAGATGACAAACCATTTGATCATGTAAAGGAAACAATGGACTTTATGTGTCAGCAAGCAGATTTAACAGCAGTATCTTCTGCAAATGGTGAAGCAGTGCAGGCTGAATGGACAAAACATGGATTAAAAGAAGATTGCCGCGTATTATTAAGCCAAGAAGCAGGTTCAAAGGCACATTGTATCGGAGAACTTTTAAAACTTGGATATGACAAAAAGAATACATTAATGGTAGGAGATGCGTTTGGAGATAGAGACAGTGCATTCAAAAATGGTGTATGGTTCTTCCCAATCATCGTAAACAAAGAAGGCGAAAGCTGGGAACGTTTAAAAAATGAAGCATTTCCAAAATTAGTGGAAGGAACTTTTGATGAAGCATATCAAAAAGAGTTACTCGAAAGATTTGAAAAAGCGTTAGAGGCTTAATTTATCCGATGATATTACTATAAAATATAGCATAGAAAAGGAGGTGTTATGACAATTTAAGAGATCGTATTTCTTAAGTTGTTCTAACACCCTTTTTCTAAATAAAATAGATGGAGGAACCGTAAGATGAAAAAATTTATGGATCAAGATTTTTTACTTTCTACAGAAACTGCAAAAATTCTTTATCATGAATATGCAGAAAAAACACCAATTTTAGACTACCACTGCCACATCAATCCACAGGAAATTGCAGAAGATAGACATTTTGAAAATATCACTCAAGTATGGCTTGGTGGGGATCATTATAAATGGCGTCAAATGCGCAGCAATGGTGTAGAAGAACGTTACATCACAGGAGATGCTACAGATAGAGAAAAATTCCAAAAATGGGCGGAAACATTAGAAAAAGCCATCGGAAATCCACTTTATCACTGGAGCCATTTAGAATTAAAACAATATTTTGGATATGAAGGCGACTTAAATGGCGATACAGCAGAAGAAGTATGGAATCTTTGCAATGCAAAACTTGCTCAGCCAGAAATGAGTGCAAGAGGAATCATGAAAGCTTCTGGCGTTACTTTAATTTGTACAACAGATGATCCAATCGATGATTTAAGATGGCATAAAGTGATTAAAGAAGATGAAACTTTCGATATTCAGGTACTTCCAGCTTGGAGACCAGATAGAGCCGTTTCTATTGAAAAACCAGACTTTGCTGATTATACAAAACAACTTGCTGAAGTTGCAGGAGTAGAAATCAAAACATTTGCTGATTGGAAATGTGCAATTACAAAGAGAATGGAATTCTTCAATGAAATGGGATGTAAAGCAAGTGACCACGGTTTATTATACATTCCATATGTAGAAGCAACAGAAGAAGAAATCGATGCGATCTTAGCAAAACGTCTTGGTGGCGAAGTGCTTTCTGAAGAAGAAGAAATGAAATTCAAAACAGCTTGTATGCTTTACTTAGGAAAAGAATACAAGAGACTTGACTGGGGAATGCAGTTACACTTTGGGGTAACAAGAAATAACAATACAAAGATGTTCAATAAAATTGGAGCGGATACAGGATTTGACGGTATTTATAACCGTGTTCCAATTACAGAATTAGCTTCTTATTTAGACGCTCTTTGCAAAGAAGATAAACTTCCAAAGACTGTTCTTTACAGCTTAAACCCAACAGACAACGCTTCTATCGGAACATTATTAGGATGTTTCCAAGAATCTGATGCAGTTGGAAAAATTCAGCAGGGAAGTGCTTGGTGGTTTAACGATCACAAAACAGGTATGACAGAACAGATGATTTCCCTTGCGAACTTAGGACTCCTTGGTAACTTTATCGGAATGTTAACAGACTCAAGAAGTTTCTTATCTTATACAAGACATGAATACTTTAGAAGAATTCTTTGCGAATTAATCGGACAGTTCGTAGAAAACGGAGAATACCCATGGAACCAAGAACGCCTTGGAACTATGGTAAAGAATATCTCTTACAATAATGCAGCACGTTATTTCGGATTTACATTAGAAACAGTGTAATATTCATTAGAAATAGTGTCATATATGGAAAGAGTATAAAAATAATATGATTAGAAAAAGGACAAAACCTTATGGAAAGTAAGGAATTGTCCTTTTTGTTATTTTTTATTCTTGTCTATTTGTCAATTAAGTTGTGTGACTGTAAAAATTCGACTGCCACTTCGTTTGGATCTTTATGGAGTTCGTCTACTTGATAGTTTAATTCCTGCATTGTTTCATCGGTTAATTCTTCTCCTAATCGTTCTAATAATGGAATGATTTCAGGATATTTTTGTGCTACATCCGAACGCATTATTGGAATTGCATAATAGGGAGGGAAGAATTTTTTATTATCTTCTAATGTTTTTAAATGAAATTTCTTTAATAATCCATCTGTTGAGTAGGCATCGATCACCATAACATCCCCTTTTTGAAGGGCTTGATATCGTAAAGAAGAATCCAAAGGAATGGAGTCTTTGAAGGTGAAGTTGTAAAATTTTTGTACGCCTAACAATCCATCTTCACGATTTAAAAATTCAAATGTGCTTCCTAAAATGAGTTGATTTGCAACTTTTCCTAAATCTTCAATTGTGGATAAATGATATTTTTTAGCAGTTTCTTGTGGAACCGCTAATGTGAATGTGTTATTAAAATTCATCTGTTGTAAAACATCAATATCATAGTCTTGTTTTAGCTCATCTTTTACTATTTCATAGACGAGTTCTACATCTGGATTGGCAGGATGTTTTAATATATCGCTATAGGCACTTCCGCTATATTCTACATATAAGTCGATATCCTTTGTTTTTAAGGCCCCAAAGCAGACTTGTGTTCCGCCTAATTCTAATTTTTTTTCTACTTTAATATGGGTTTGATCTTCGATATATTCTGCAATTAGATTGCCTAGAATAGACTGTTCTGTATAATCTTTTGAACCAATAGTAATTTTTTTTTCGTCTTTTGAATAAGTGGTGGAAATACCATATCCAACGATACCAATAAAAGCGAATATAAGAACTAAATTCAACAAAATTTCCAAACGGTAGTGCCATTTTGATTTTGGTTTTACATTTTTCTTCACATTTTTAGGTGTTACTTTTTTCTCAATATAACCAAGTATTGCATCAACAATCAGTGCTAAAATACAAGCAGGGATTGCACCAGCCAAAATCTGGACGTTATTCATGGTACGGATTCCAGAAAAAACTAAATTACCTAATCCGCCTGCTCCAATAAAGGCTGCCATTGTCATCAATCCAACGGAAGTAACGGCAGCTACACGAACACCAGCCATGATGACTGGTAATGCGATTGGAAGCTGTACTTTAAATAAGATTTGAGTTCCTGTTAAGCCAATACCTTTTGCAGCTTCTAATAGTTGAGCACGGACGCTTTCGATCCCCGTATATGTATTCTTTATAATAGGTAACAGAGAATATAATGTTACAACGATGATAGCAGGAATCGATCCGATACCGAATAAAGGAATCATAAAGCCAAGTAGAGCCATACTTGGAATGGCTTGAATGACATTGGCAATCATCAATACGGGACGGCTAACTTTTGAAATATAAGAAATAAGTAGTCCGAGAGGAACGCCAATAAGAATGGCAAAACCGACGGCAATAATCGTTAATTTTATATGTTCTAATAATAGAATCGAAATTTGTTGATGTTCTTGAATAAAATAATGGAATAGATTCATCTTTATTCCTCCTCTACATCAAAATATTGTTCGCTTAAGGCAGTGACAAGACTTCCTTTTGTAATCAATCCTTTTAAATACCCATCTTGATCGACTACAGGGATTCTGGATACATTTTCCTCTTTTACCATTTTTAATGCATCTAAAATACATTGATCTGGATACAAGATAGGGAAATTACTTTGCATATATTGTTTTGCCTCTTGCGTCCGCTCTTCAATGGTTCTTAATTTTTTTGCGGTGACAATTCCGATTAATTTTTTTGTTTCATTTTCTAAAAGAAGCAGACTGTCTACACGATTCTTTTTCATCTTATCCATACATTTTGATACGGATAAGGAATCGATAGCGGTTACAGGAGATTCGATCATAATGTCTTCAATTTTAATATATTCTGGAGAGGACCAGATTCTATTTTTTCCAACAAAATTAGCAACATAATCATCCACTGGATATTTTAAGATAGTTTCGGGGGTGTCATATTGCAAAATATTTCCGTTTCTCATAATACATATTTTATCAGCGATTTTTATTGCTTCATCCATATCATGAGTAACGAAAACGATAGTTTTTTTCCATTTGGCTTGTAAACTCATGATCTGATCTTGTAGGTCACTTCGAGTCATAGGATCTAATGCAGAAAATGGCTCATCCATTAAAACAATTTCAGGATCCATAGCAAATGCCCTAGCGATTCCAATACGTTGTTGTTGTCCACCACTTAATTCACTAGGGTATCTCTCTAAAAAATCTTCTGGGACAAGCCCTACCATCTGCATAAGTTTTATAGTTTTTTCTTCGATTTCTGCTTTCTCTTTTTTTTCGATTTTTGGAATGAGCTCAATATTTTCTTTGATTGTCATATGAGGGAATAAGCCAGTATTCTGAATAACATATCCCATATTTCTTCTTAAATTAATTTCGTTTATATTTTTAATGTTTTCATTGTTTATGAAAATATCGCCTGAAGTCGGTTTTATTAAACGATTTAGCATTTTTAATAATGTAGTTTTCCCACATCCACTTTCTCCGATGAGAGCCACCAAAGTTCCTTTATCGATTTCTAATGTTATATCATTTAAAATTTTTTTTGTACGATATTTCTTAGTAATATTTT
>OBXV01000572.1_pt1 | contig 15916 bp, 13 predicted proteins | sample 1495451 | NCBI WGS metagenome assembly OBXV01 (sample SAMEA2580178, study PRJEB22360) | human gut metagenome | biome: human gut; feature: human-associated habitat; material: faeces | place: Denmark | collected 2008/2010
TATCATAAAATAGAGGTCAACCACCCTGTAACACGATTGTTCCTAAAAATTATTCTATCATTTATGACAAGAATTTACAATTGAGCAATTTCACAATAATTCATTTCACATATTCTTGGTAACTGCAACTATATTTTTTCACCTTAATAAATACTTATTTCAGATATAGCTGTATCCTCATATTTGGTTCCTGAATAGACATCCTCAATAATCAAAGAAATTGATTTACTAAATACTGGTTTATTAAAAACAATATCTTGAACATTATTTACATCGTCTAATTCATGCACTTCGTATGTTCCATCAGAAAAAGCAATCCCAATCTTTGCCGGTCTGGAATTTTTATTATACAATTCGTCGTTTTTCTGATATCCTGCATTAATCTTAATTCCATTTATCAAATATTCATCATCAAAACGAACGCTAACTGACTCTCTTATTCCTTGACCGGACATGCCTTCAACCCATGCTGTGGAAATATCACCGTCAATAAGCCTGTCTGCCGAGTGAGTCATATCGTATTCCGAAAGCTGTGATGTGGCAGAAATATACGATATATTCTCCATGCTAAAGGGTTGTGTCGTATCTGAAGATACAGTTTCTGTTACATAGGCATATTCAGCCTGAAACTCTTTTCCTTCCTGCTGCATTCCTGCTCCGTAGTGTAGTATCCCAGCTTGATTTTTTATGGTAATGATAACAGCCTCTCCCTGTATATCAAATTTTACTGATAAAGTTTCTCCTGACCTCTGTCCCTGAACTTCATACTCTGTTTTACCGTCTTCCCACGTAAATACAAAATCTTCTACGGAAGCAGACGCCCCATAGTTGTACCATTCTCCCCAATAACATTGCTTTTTGTCTCCCACCGTACTTACTTGTAATTCTGCACGAAAGTCCCCATCCGAATATCTATACACACCATCTTTTAAAGTGCTTTCTGTCTGAGGAATATTTTCAGTATTAGTCTCAGAAGCGTCAACTCGTTTCCAGAATATTTTCGTTCCATCTCCAAATTGGTCAAAAGCAATCCTCGGAATGTCTCCCTCTTCCATATACAGTTCCAGCTCACCTGTATTCGGATCTCCTTCAGTTAAGTTCACCTTAATTGTTTCATTTTCTGCCTTGAAAGTTCCCAATCCATAGCACCACGCCACATAATATCCAAATGACCCATCTTCACTAAATATCATTTCAGGTCTGCTGCCCGTATAGGATGAACCATAAAACTCCCGCATACTCTTATTGTTATATTCCATAGTATATTCTGTATCAATTGTCCATTCACCAATTAAATCCTTTGCTGAAACAGACGAAAATTCAATCGGAGGTAACCCACCTGTATATGAATTCAAATATTCTTTATTGTTTTCTGGAAGAAATCCATATTTTAAGTCCTTATTGTTTTTGTTTGCTGTCTTTAACTTTATTAAAATATCTGCAATTTCAGCATTAATGGCTTTTTGTTGTTCTAATAAAGGTTCAATCTGTTCCTTTATTGCATCTCTTTTTCCTACTAAAGACGCAAGAGCAGACTCTCTGGTAATATAACAAGTCTTCATATACAAATAACAATACTGAGATACTTTATATAATTTCTCTGCTGTTAAGTCATTTACGTTGGCAAAGGCTTCATCTCGGCATTTTTGATAATTTGAAAACGTGTCAGATTGTAACACTGCCGAATACAATGCTAACTCAAATTTATCAGCACTTGCCAAACCATTTGAGGCAAACGGCCAATATGAAGAAAGCATATTCCAAACTGCTAATGCCATATTTCCTTGTGAACCTAATAAACCTCCGTCTTTAACAGCATCTTTTACCCAGCCACCTATATTCTCTTTGAAATATTTAAAAACAGAATATTCTGCCACATTACCTTTTAACTCTTTCAAAAAAGCCTTCATAGAATTTTTCATATCTTCAGATGCAACAGTTGTCTCCGTTGAATTTCGTAAAAAATTTTCTAAAGCCTTTACAGAAAATTCATCTTGATTGGCAAATTCTTCCCCATACTGAACTACCTCTATAATGGTAGGAAATACATCAAGAAGCGGTACATCAGCTGACATTTGTTTCTGTGTATCTAAAACAATTCCTACTGTATCTAAAAACCAGCTTTGTTTATCAAAAGCTTTTTCCAAAAGTGCATACGCTTTATTGTACAACCTGACATAAGAAGTATCTCCAGCTTCTATAAGTTTTTCTAGTTCTTCACATATTTCATTCCAATTGCCTACATCCGCATCTAGTTTTTGGGAATACTTAGAAAGAAGCCCTCCTAATTTTCCCTTTGAGCTAAACAAATTCTTATAAATAGAAGCCTGCTTTTTTAATGCTTCCAGTTCTCCATCAGACTCTGAACAAAGGAGTAAAGAAATATCTTTACCATATTTTTTATCATACGCCGAAGAACTCAAGCAAAATGACTGCAACAGTTGTAACCAAGAGTCCCCGTCAAAATCCAATATCCCCTGAAACTGATTTACAAGATGTGTAGCAATACCCAATGTTTGTATATCAAAATCTGTATAACCAAAATCTTTACCCCAGTCAAATAGATATGTAGAATTGTTTTTCATAATATCCATATAGATATCTACAATATTCTTTTCCGGCATATTGATTACAACAGTATCTTCTACTGTGAGCATACTACTATTTAAGAGTGTCAATACATACGCCATCGGAACCCATACACCTTGCTCATTGCGAATACTTGCAAATGGCGCTTCATAGTCATCTATAATTTCTGTAAAAACTTTGTTTCTTACTTTGACATCTCCATAAAAAAGTTGTACAAATTTATCAGGCAAAGCTTTGTTTTCACTATTGTAAATAGTGATTGCCTCATCATGGGATGTATTTAGCTGATAACCTAATCTTGGAATTAATTCTTCTGCATTAACATATAAATCATTCCCTTTTGTCATGACATGAAGAAGTTCGCATTCCCCTACTTTATCAGAAAACTCTACCTGTATCGTTCCATATTGTTCCTCATTCTCTGCCTTAACAATAAAGACATCATTTAAAACAAGAAACAAACATAAAAATAAAGCAATTATTTTTTTCATTTCAATTCCTCTAGCATTTTTGCGTATATTTCTTTATAACCTTGTAAAAGCCCTCCGGTTATTGCATTAACAAATTCTTCTGTTCTGTAAGTTGCAATAATTTTTCCATTTTTCTTCTCGTATGGTATGGAGACAACATATTCCTTCCTCTGTGCCTCTTTTATAAGCTTGTCCAACGAACTTTCCATTTCTGCTGCGGATAACATTTTATTTTCCTTTTCTAATGTGTCAAAAAAGGTGCTTAAATCCGGAGATGAAATTTCATATTGAATTTCTTTCCCTGTAATTCTTTTTACCCTAATAGAAATGTTTTTAAATATTTTTGCCAGAATACCTTCTTTTTCACCTTCCTCTTGATTTTCATCCTCCATAGCAAGCTCTTGATATCCGAAAACAAGCTCATCTATTTTCTCTTTGTTCCCATTTTGAAATATTTCAACTACATTTTCTGCATATTCTTTCACTGATTTGCGCTCTTTGCTCAGAAAATATGCTCCCAGTAATAAAATTGCCAGAATGAGAACAATCAGAACAATCCATATTTTCTTTTTTCCTGTTTTTCTCTTTTTTGCAGGCTCTACCTCTGCCTGTTTTTGTAGCAGAGCGCCGCACCCACTACAAAACTTCGCATTATCAGGATTATCTTTTCCACATTTTAAACACTTCATTTTATTTTCTTCCTATCTATATTCAGCCACAATTCTCCCCATAGCTTGAATGTCTTCATCATTTACAATCATATTAGGAATATCAATACACTCTTCATGCGTACGAATTATAATATCCTTCTCACTTTTATAAATTGTTTCAATAGAAGTATATGGGATTGTTTTCGAATATCTCAAATTTTGCATTTCTACTCCGTTTCTTGTAAATACTAGTTTACATTTTGAAGCTATTTTTCTCTTTTTCAAAAATTCTTGTAAAATTTTGATTGCAATTACTATTATTAAACCTCCAATAAGCATAACCTCCTCTTCTGTTAAAAATATCCCCAAAACAAATTCTAGCCCCCCACAACAAACACCTATAATTCCCACTTTAATACACTCAATATCTAGCGTTACATAAGAACTCAGCTCAAAAATTTCATATTTTCCATATCTATCTGTCAATAATTCTATTATCTTTTGACTATTGTCTACACAAAAAATTTCCTGTCCGTTTTCCATAATTAAGTATATTTCATCAATTCCTCTTCTCTTTTTTGCCTTAATATCTTTGATGGAACTAATAGGATATTCAATAGTTCTGTTTTCACCATATCCTAAAAAACCGACTGTTTTACTATATACCTTCCCTGTTATTTTTTCTCCGTCAAATTCTAAATATGTTTTTTTTATCTTACTTAAATATTGATATAAAAAAATGCTATCAAAAGCAACTGCAATTACGCCAAAAAGTAGGAATATTTCATAAGCATCCGTATCCATGTATCTAATTATATTCATGAGGGTACATAAAACGATTATTCCCCCTATCCAATTACATATACACTTACCTGACGACCACAACTTAATCCTATATTTTATTTTCAAATTACTTTTGTTTTGCTTTGCTATCTCCTCGTTCTTTGTACCACAATAAGGACAGTAGTGACTGCCTTCTTTGATTTCTTTTCCACAATTTAAACACTTCATTTTTATTGCCTCTCAAACTCTGCGTAATTACAACCATAGTCGTATAAAATCAGTGTATCTCCGTCTAATTTGTACTCTCCGCTATAATCCGTATTTGCATCTGTTAATCGAATACTGTCTTCTGAAATATTATAAACTCCTGCATAATCATCATCACCTTTTATAACCATAAATTTTCCGTCATCCCAGAATTTCAACTCATAATCATATTCTACTTTTTCACCGTCTTTTCCTGTCAGCTTCCAATCTCCTGCAATTTTTTCCTCTACTGATTTTCCACATCCAATACAAAGCAAGCTCAAAATAGCTACCATACCCAATATCTTTATTTTTTTCATAATCCTGTTCTTCCTCACTTTCCTATTCCTAAATATAAGTCCACGCCGTTAGCAATTCCTTGAACTATTTTATTTCTATATTCCTCTGTTGCCATCAGCTCGTCTTCCTGCGGATTTGTCATATATCCCATTTCTACAATCGTAACCGGTACTTGGCTCCAGTTGTTTCCGCTCATGGTATCGGTTTCCCATACACCGTCATTTTCACATCCTGTGGCTGTACACAATTCTTGAATTATACAATCGGACAATTCTCTGGACTGTGTATAAAGTTGTGGCGCATAAGGATTATTGGGTGTTGTACAAATAGTCATTGCACCCTCTGCTTGTGTGCTTTCCGAACCATTTGCATGAATTCTTAAAAATACATCTGCCTGCAACTGATTGGCAACTTCTGCTCTCTGTATACAACTAACAGGAACATCACTGCTTTCTCTTGTCATTGCTACTATGTAACCTCTGTTTTCCAGCTCCTCCTTTAATTTTTGTGACACTGCCAAGGTCAATTCATACTCCGGAATTCCTGTAATAGTTCCACTAGTTCCGATTGCATCTGCCGGTTTACGCTCTGATGCACCGGGTCCTATGGGTTCTGTTTCTCCTGTAATGACAGAAGAATGTCCGGGGTCAATCACAACTACTTTTCCATTTGTAGTTTGTGCAGGTTCTTCCGGCTGTTCCTGCACAGCTTCAACCTCCTCACCCTCTGTTTGTATATCTTCTTTTATATCCGCTTGTGTTTCTTCTGTTTCTTGTTCTTTCTCTTCTTTTTGTTGTTCTTCTTGTTGCTCTGCTTTATGTGTATCCACTGCATTTTTTTCATCTGATGAAAATTTGGTACAGCTTGTAAGCAGGAACATCATTCCCAAACAAAAAATTAATATCTTTTTCATCATTTTATTCTACCTTCACAAAATAATTTGCTTCCATAATTTCTTCCGGCAAACTAATTACTTCCTTCCCTGTCGCATCAATATAGCTCCATATATTATCCCCCTTCTGTACTGCAGCTAGACCATTCTCTGTAAAACTCCATGCGTCTTCATATTGGCATGAGATTACTTCTTCTCCCTTCTTATTTATATAGCCCCATTTGCCCTCTTTCTTTACTCCCGCTAATCCATTCTCTGTAAAGCCCCACGCGTCTTCATATTGACATGGGATTACTTCTTCTCCTTTTTCATTTACAAATCCCCGTTTGCCGTCTTTCTCTACTATCGCTAATCCATTCTCTGAAAATCCCCTTGCGTCTTCATATTGACATGGGATTACCTCTTCTCCCTTCTCATTTATATAGCCACATTTGCCGTCTTTCTCTACTATCGCTAATCCATTCTCTAAAAATTCGCCTACGTTTTCATATTGGCATGAAATTACTTCTTCTCCTTGCTCATTTATATATCCCCGTTTGCCGTCTTTCTGTACTCCCGCTAATCCATTCTCTGAAAAGCTCCATACGCCTTCGTATTGGCATGGGATTACTTCTTCTCCCTTCTCATTTATATAGCCACATTTGCCGTTTTTCCATACTCCCGCTAATCCATTCTCTGAAAATCCCCATGTCTCTTCATATTGACATGGGATTACCTCTTCTCCCTTCTCATTTATACAGCCACATTTGCCGTCTTTCCATACTATCGCTAATCCATTCTCTGAAAATTCGCCTACGTTTTCATATTGGCATGAAATTACTTCTTCTCCTTGCTCATTTATGTATCCCCATTTGCCGTCTTTCTCTACTTCCGCTAATCCATTCTCTGAAAAGTACCCTGCGTCTTCATATTGGCATGAGATTACTTCTTCTCCTTGCTCATTTATGTATCCCCATTTGCCGTCTTTCTGTACTCCCGCTAATTCATTCTCTGAAAAGTACCCTGCGTTTTCATATTGGCATGGGATTATTTCTTCTCCCTTCTTATCTATAAATCCTATCTTCTTATCACTATTTATAACTTCTATTGGTCCAGCCGTTTGTACATATAAATCAATAGACTCATATTCAAAAGGTAACACCCATTCTCCTGCGGCATTTATCAATCCGTCTTTCCCATCTTTATTTGTAACAATAGCAAGATAATTTTCCGCCTCGTTTGTCTCAACAAAATCTTCTTTATTTTCCTTTGTATCTTCCTTCTTGTTATCCCCTTTGACAGCAGTTACATGATTTTTCTTATCTTCTTGTTTTTCCAAATAATTATATGCAACTGCTGTCCCTATTCCCAATATCCCAACAATTCCTATCGTTACTATGACAACTTTTCTGCCTTTCTTCTTTGCTTTCAGAGGCTCTTCCGACAATATCGGCTCACCACACTTCGGGCAGAATTTCCCCTGCCCTTTCAATTCTGCTCCGCATTTCCTGCAATATCTTTTTTCTTCCATATATATTTCCTCTTCCACTATTTTTCCTTCCATGTTATTGGTCTAACTGATGTCCTAATGGAGATAATTTATAGTCTGCATCTTTTAAAAACTCTACATTTTTTTATTCAACCCTTACAAAATATTTTGCATCTGTAATTTCTTCCGGCAAACTGATTACTTCCTTCCCTGTTGCATCAATATAAATCCATGTATTTTCCTTCTTTACTAGCACTAGACCATTCTCTGAAAAGTGTGAAGGGTATTCTACATCTTCATATTGACATGGGATTACTTCTTCTCCTTGCTCATTTATATATCCCCATTTTCTGCCTTTCTTTACTGCCATTAAACCATTTTCTGAAAATCCACATGCTTCTTCATATTGACATGAAATTACTTCCTCTCCTTGCTCATTTATAGCACCCCATTTTCCATCTTTCTGTACTACTACTAAATCATTCTCTGAAAAACCATGTACGCTTTCATATTGACATGGGATTACTTCCTCCCCCTGCTCATTTATATAGCCCCATTTTTCATCTTTCTGTACTGCTGCTAAACCATTTTCCGAAAATTCTCCTATATATTCATATTGACATGATATTACTTCTTCTCCTTGCTCATTTATAACACCCCATTTTCCGTCTTTTTGTACTTCCGCTAAGCCATTTTCTAAAAAATCTGTCGCATCCTCATATTGGCATGAGATTACTTCTTCGCCTTGCTCATTCATATAACCACATCTTTCACCCTTTTCCACTTTTGCTAAACCATTTTCTGAAAAGCTGTTCACAAAGCTATATTCATATTGGCATGGGATTATTTCCTCTCCTTGCTCGTTTATAATTCCCCATTTATTATGCGCATTTACCATTACTGCTAAACCATTTTCCGAAAATGTTCCTATATATTCATATTGACATGGGATTACTTCCTCTCCTTGTCCATTTATACAACCACACATGCCTCCTTTCCTCACATCCGCTAAACCATTCTCCGCAAATCCATATGTTTTTTCATATTGGAATGGAATTATTTCTTCTCCTTTCTCATTTATATAGCCCCATTTTCCATCTTTCTGTACTGCTGCTAAGCCATTCTCTGAAAAGCCCCATGAGTCTTCATATTGGCATGGGATTATTTCGTCTCCCTTCTTATCTACAAACCCTATCTTCTCCTCACTATTCATAACTTCTATTAGTCCAAACGACTCTTGTGAATATAAATCAATATCCTCATATATACAAGGTGTCACCCATCCTCCTTCTCCATTTATCAATCCTTCTTTTCCACCTTCACTTTTGATAATAGCAAAATAATCTTCCGCCTCATTTGTCTCAACAAAATCTTCTTTACGTTCTTTTGTCTCTTTCTTCTTTTCCTTCTCGTCTTCCCCTTTGACAGCAGTTACACGATTTTTCTTATCTTCTTGTTTTCCAAAATAACTATATGCAACTGCTGTCCCTACTCCTAATATCCCAATAACTCCTATCGTTGCTATGGCAATTTTTCTGCCTTTCTTCTTTGCTTTCAGAGGCTCTTCCGACAATATCGGCTCACCACACTTCGGGCAGAATTTCCCCTGCCCTTTCAATTCTGCTCCGCATTTCCTGCAATATCTTTTTTCTTCCATATATATTTCCTCTTCCACTATTTTTCCTTCCATGTTATTGGTCTAGCTGATATCCTGATGGAGATAATTTGTATTCTGCGTCTTTTAAAAACTCTGTATTTTTCTTTTCCGTGTCAGATAACAAAGAAGCGCTATAATTTGCATCAAAATCCTCAGCGCTGTATTTCCCTTCATACCACTGTTTACTATTAAAATAATTTTGAAGTTCCGGTGAGTCAAACATTCTTCCACGCCTTGCATAAATTTCATTTTTCGCATAATTTAATTCTTGAAGGGAAAGCCCCTGAATATCACTTTCTGTCAGCAATCTTTCTGCACTGCTTGGTAAAATATATTCAGGCTCCTGTTCCTGTACAGGAGCCGTTTCTTCGGGTAACTTCTCTTGTTCCTCTTGGTCTTGCTCTAACGTCTGTTCTTGAATATTTTCTTCTGTTTCCGGCTCGGCAAGTGACGGCACAATTTTTTTCTCAGTCTCTTCTAATGGTTCATTTTGTGTCTTGTCTTCTGTCTTTGCCTCTACTCGATTTCTAAATCCTCTTTCTGGCTTTTTCATAATGTCGGACTCTAAAAACAGCCAGCTTCCAATCCCCACTGCAATTAAAACTACTGCAATTACAGCTATGATTATAGGAAAAGCAAACTTTTTCTTAGCTGATACTTTATGTCCGCATACCGAGCAGAATACATCTCCTTTTTTCAATAGTGATTTACAATTTGGACATTTCATATTTTTCATTCTCCTCATCTAAAGTAACATTTCTTACTGTATGTAGAGCAGTTTCCATTCGCCTTCTTCTTTTGACATAAAAATACTCAGTCCTTTATTCTGTGATTTACTATCCTGTTTTGCTGTTACGTTCAAATCACACACCACAATTTCTTCTATCGTACTTATATCAAAATTTGAATATTTATACTCTATCTGGTCAAGTGTTTCTTTTATACTGTGATTAGACATTTTATATGTTTCATTTATTTCATAAGAAATTTTGTAATTATGACCGACAGAGGTTTCAAAGAACTCAAGAGTTTCACCAACTTTACTTTCAAAATAATCTTCGCCATAATTTTCTTCACCGTAATAGTAAATATTACTGGACAAAGAAACGAGCTTTTCAATATCATACGTTTCATAAGCTTTCATAACTTTCCGTAACAGTCCGTTGTACCCTGTGAATTTCAATACTACATTAACTGCGATAACTCCTATCAAAACCACCACAATTATTGCAGTAACTGCTTTAAATCTTCTTTTACTCTTTTTCTTCTTCTCCGGATTATCTACTCTTATCACGGGAGTTTTCATAGTTCCTTCAACAGGAGTTCCACACTGACCGCATACTCTTTGTCCTTCATCTAATTTTGCTCCGCAATTTCCACAAAAACCTGCCATTTCAAACACTCACCTTTCCTTTCTTTTTTTGCGCATCTTTAATGTAATAAACAAATCAATAATAAGAAGCAGCACACCGCTTCCAATTACGATATAAATCCATGTTCTTGTTTTTACTTCTTTGCCATATCCGTTTTCTTCTGCACTCAATTTCAAGTCATATTTTCCGTCTCCGTCTTCATCAATTTTAAGTACGCTTTCATCCGAGTCTGCTGCAACGGTATCAATCATCGTCTGCTTTGTAATCTTGATGTTCTCAAACTTACGAAAATCGCTGTATTCACCATTTTCATCCATAAACCCAATGGTATAATCCATTACACCATAACCGGTTCCCTCAATCTGGATATCATAGTCAGCTCCTTCCTTTAATCGTAAGATTTTGACTTTGTCCTCCTCGCCTTGAGAAGAGGTACTTTGACTTTCTTCAAAAGTCAATGTTCCAAACTTTGTTCTAAGCGCCGGATTTTTCTCAGAAGAATTTAACGTTTCTCCTTTATAAGTTACAGAAACGTCAACAGGGCATGCAATGCGAACATATATGTATTTCTGTCCATTAATCTGATCAGCTATATCTTCAAAGAAAAAAACTAAATCATCAGCATTCGCAACTTCATAGTGACATCCGTCACTGGCAATCTCTTCCATCAAGTATTGTGCCGAAGATTTTTTATCTCCCATATCTTCAAAAAATCCCAGCGTATAAAGATAAATACCACTATTTTTTAATTCATTTGCGTATGCAATCAGTTCTTCGCCTTCTTTTCCTTGGTTTGGTTCTCCATCGCTCATAAGAACAATCATTTTTTTCCTCGCCTGACTTTTGTCTAACATAGATTTTGCTTTTGCTAAACCGTCTCCGATGTTTGTACCTCCACCATCAGAAATACCCGTTACTATTTGTCTTAAATGATTTTTATTGACAGAAAAATCAGAAAGCTGTTCTGCTTTATCATCATAAGTAACTACACCAATGCTGGCATCTTCTTCAAGAATTGTATTAACAAACTTAACGGATGCCTTTTTTGTTTCTTCCAAAGGTGTTCCTGACATACTGCCGGATGTATCAAGAACTAAAACAATATCCCTCTCATCCGATGTGGTTCTGATTGGTTCTTCCAGCTCTTGATGAGAGTTCATATCAGTTGGTATATCTACGTCTTCTTTTACATTGAACATATTATTAAGAATGTTAAAGTATCTGGTCATTACATCAACTTGTCCGTTATACCAACTTTCGGTTATTTCATCTGGGTTTTTATCTGATAATATACCTGCATCATTTACCAGTAGTTGATAGATTAAATATTCTCCACGTGCATGGGTAGCCAGCAACATCTTATAGTAATCACACTTCATCTGAATATTTTCTAACGCTTTCGGAGAATTGTAATTTGAAGGCGTTTGAACTTTATAATTAGCTTTTACTATGGCATTTGCAACATCTGAAACAACTCTCATTTCTTGGTATCTGTTGAAAGTATTAGATGTGCCAAATCCAATGTTTCCAGCCAGCATTACCACACGAAAAGCAAATTTACCGGCCTCCAGTTTCGATAAGACCGAGCTAAACAACTCACTTCCACAATCAACAAACCATTTAACCGTATCATCTATTTTATAAATATCTGTTTCTTTAAGAAGTGAAAAAGAAAGTTCTTTCATAAAAAATTTTGCATCATAACCGGCTATTGTTCCGGCAGTATTGCCTAAATACTCCAATCGCTTCTCAAGCAATATATCATTTGTTTTCAATAAGTCTTTTGCTACTTCACGTAATTCTTTATTTTTTGCATATTTTCTAACAGCATCAAGAAAGCCATTTGCCTGCACATAACTTTGAATTGTAATTTCGTAATATTTTGCTTCTTCAATATTTTCAATCAGAGTCTCTTTCCCATCCACAGCAGCAGAAATAATAGGAGAAATATCCTTTAATACTCCCTTCCAACCGATAAAAGAGTCTGCAATGTCGACGATATCACTAACGTAATCTGCTCCATTTTTCAAATCATCAAAACGGCTTTGTGTTTCAATCTGCTCTGCAAAATCCCCCTCTTGCATGGCAATTAAGTTTGCCAAAATCTCTGCATAATCCTTTTTGTCGGGAAATTCGCCAATTAGCTGTGAAGACTTATCAAGACTCCAACTTAGTGCCTTATCCTCCTCTATTCGTTTCATCATTTTCCAATATCCAACAGTAGAAGTATCTTCAAAAAGCGCTTTTAGCATCGGTTCTTGATTTGTATACTTTAAATAAATTAACTCTCTTTCTCCCTCTGTATAGTTCAATTCTTGCGCCTTTGCCAATACTATGGTAGGCATCAGTGAAGCAGAAATTACTAAGCAAAGTATAAAACAAGTCAATTTCTTCAACATCACTCCACCTCCGTCAAAGCATTTACCGCATTAACCAGTTCTTTTTCTATAATTTTGTCCACAATTTCATCTGAATGAATGACTGTCTCACCCTCTTCTACTGTAACTTTTACATCCTCTTCGTATTTTTTAGTGTCATATTTTCCTTTCTTTAGCGCATTCACAATATATCGCTCAGGATTCTTAGAATTGTAAGCAGCAATATATATATCTGCATAATTCGGTACTTCGATGGTAATCGTTGCAGTTCCCTCTGTCTCATTGTCCATAACAATGTCTTTTTCTTTGACTATAATACAGCTCCTGTTTATATCCTCAATGTTCTCCTCATTCTTTAAAAATTTTGAAATGTCAATCCTTCCTTTTAACTGTAAAAATGCTATACTTCCTATTATCACTCCTGCTAAAACAAGTATTACCACAAACAATCTCAGTAAAAACTTTCCTGTTCTTTTCTTTTTTTTCTTATTTGTTTGCTCCATTTTCTCCGCATCACAGTTTGGACATAAACCTGTAACCTCATCTAATTTTGTTCCGCATTTTCCGCAAAACTTTGCCATATCTTTCCCCTCTGTCTAAATTTATAATTACTGTAAGCCTTTGTAGCAATCATCACATACAAACACCATTGTTCCGATAAGATTTTCATAATGCCTATCGGCTTTTTCTCCGCACAATTTACATGTCTTACTACACTTTCTACATACATAGGCATAAGAACCATCCGATGTTTTGTATGCTATGGATGGTCTATTTGAACACCAATCACAAGGCTTATCAACTGTAACCACAAATCGGCTGATTATCCCCCCGCCTATTACAAACACAATAGCCCCTATGGCGATTTTTTTCCACAATTTGTGTTTGGAAGCTTTAGGGGTATCGCTATCCCTCTGTTCCCTCTCCTTTTTTTCAGTTTCGATAATTGCACCACATTTAGCACAATATTTTCCTCCATTTAACGGTGCTCCACATTTTCCGCAAAAATCCATTTTCTTTTTTCTCCTCTCCATATAACTAAAATAGTTAAAGTTTATTCCCACATTCGGTACAAAAAGCTGCATCATCTTCCACTTTAGCACCACAAACCGGACATACTTTATCTTCAACTTTCTCATTAACCATCATAGGTTCGTCAACTTTTTCAGACGTCACCAGTTGAACCATAGGTTTCCCACAGGACGTACAGAAACGTGCTTCTTTTTTTACCATAGCACCGCAGCCTTCACAGCGTACCAACTCCTCCGTATTTGTCTGTTGAACTTTAGGCATCGGTGCACCACAAGAACTGCAAAAGGCAACACCTGCCTGCACTTCAGCTCCACACTGTTCACAACACGCAACGCCTTTGATATCTTGTACTTGTTGCTTGTAACTTTTAATTTTTTCATCTGCCTCCCCTATTGTAGTAATCATACCTGCAAATTCTTCCTCATAGTCATGAGAGTGCATAGCCACATATAATTTTCCTATCTGATAATAAGTATTATTGATTTTTGTCTCCTCTTCTGAAATCATTGAATTAAGTTTTGCAATATCAGACATTTCCTTTGCTTTCTGCATTGCCTTTACTGTTGTTTCAGATGCTTTTTGACTAAGATTATCCCAAAATGCCATTTTAGTTCCCTCCTAAGTATAATTTTCTCTATATAGTGTATTACCCACATATAAGGGCTTCAATATGTGCTACTCATTGTGCCTTACTTTTTTGTCGTAAAATATTGCAGTGTCCCAGAAGTATTTGTATAATTCTATTGTTTATTGTAATATTTAAGGAGGAATAAAATATGTCAGAGTTCAGCGAATACTGCCGACATCTTTTAGCCAACAGCGGAAGCAATGTTTATCAAATTGCAAACCATTCTTCTCTGGACAGAACTTCTATCCAAAGAATGATTAGAGGTGAACGACTTCCCAGCCGCAAATTTGTAAAGGATTTTTGTTCTTATCTCAGGATTAATCCTATTCAGCAAGAAGAAGTATTAAAGTTATATGATATAGAGAAAATTGGAAAAACAGAATATTTAAAGCGATGCTATATTAAAGATTTGATAGAACGACTTTCATTCTTAGAAAATGACAATTCGGATACGCTTTCCGGTTCAGAAGATTTTTCTAATGCCTTTTCTATAACGCCTTGTGTAGAAAATAAAATTTTCTTTACATTGCAAAAAGAATTAGAAACAAATACAAACCCCGAAATTCTCCTGAATGTTCCGACATCGTACCGTTACGTTTTCTTTGTATTAAAGAAGCTTTTTTCACAGTTTAGCGGACACGCAGATATTAAGCATTTAATCACTTTAAACAGCAATCCGTCAAACTCTTTACATCCTTGTCAAAATCTTGAAATTATGTCTGATGTTTTGCCAACCATACAATTATTAAAAGACATTTATCATCCTTCTTATTTATACAGTAATATAACCTGCGATGATGAAAAGCTTATGGTAATGCCCTATTACATAATTACTTCGCAAAATGTCCTGATAATTTCTTCAGATTTTAAAAGTGCTGTTTTGTATCATTCTTGGGATATTGTTAAAGAATATCGAGATGAATTTTATCGAATTTTTCAGATGGCAAAACCGTTTATGGAATATGCAGATAATCCTATTTGCATTATGAAAGCATTGGAAAAAAATTATATGGATTTTGGGCTTCCTTCTCACACATTGGAATTTCATCCGTGCTTGTTTTTTATGAATGTACATTTTAATTCTGAAAAAGACTCGTTTAGTGAACTTCCAAATGCAGCAGAATATATTGATGCACTTCAAAAAATGTATAAAGTAGTTGCTGCCTCTACCCCCCTCAGAAAAATGAAGAACACGGTTTCTTTCTTTTCCGAAGAGGGACTAAATATGTTTTGTCAAACCGGAAAATGTTTTGGACAGTATAAAAATTTAAAAACCGGATTTTCAGCTATCGAAAGAAAATCCATGATGCAAAATTACTTTCACCATAAAAAAGAAGGTGATTTTACTCCACATATTTTAAAACCGGAATTTAAGCTTCCGACTTATTTGAACATAGAATTGCATGATATCCATACCTTGACTATATTTATTATAAAAGAAAACTTCCAA